>Ga0209594_1000038_pt1 | contig 105820 bp, 95 predicted proteins | sample AshMeaCrysSpring_FD_184126 | JGI IMG/M metagenome (GOLD analysis project Ga0209594, IMG submission 184126) | Groundwater microbial communities from Big Spring, Nevada to study Microbial Dark Matter (Phase II) - Ash Meadows Crystal Spring... | ecosystem: Environmental > Aquatic > Deep subsurface...
TTTTCATCGCACAACGGGTTGAAACCCGTTGCTACATAGACAAAGTCCGCCTGCGCGGACTTTGGTACCTGATTGTGCCGCAAATCCACAATTTCCTGTGCAGAGAACCTGGGCCTGAAACCCGCGCAGGCGGGTTTTGTCTATGTAGCCATAGGTTTCAACCTATGGCACTTTAACCATCAATTCTGACAATTATCTCCATCTTCTTCTAACTTTTCTGTTGAGATAATTTCTGCGGGTAAAGGTGTAGCTAATCTAATATTAAGGTCAATGATAAGCTCATTTTTATCAATATTTATATCGCATTTTCTAACCATTATTTTACATTTCTTTACTACGATATCCAATGATAAACAATCACTGACTTGATATTTAACAGATGACTGATTTTTATAACCTGCGGTATCGAGCCACTCAGTAATATTGCGCCAATTTTCCACTTTTCCATTGGAGTTACCCACCAGCTCTTTTACATATATATAAATTGTTCTACAAATATCAACCTCCACACCCTTGACATTCTTATGAAGTTTTTCTGCTATTTCAGCAGGACTATAACCGCAGAGCAAACCACAGAGGTGTGTTTTTTCTGTAGGAGTGAGGCTTTTTCCCTTTGCGGAAGCGAGATCTGCAAACAAAGTCTCTAAATCCCAGTTATTTGCAGCCTGGGCGAAAGGATTATTATTAGATGCCATGAGCTGAACCCCTGATATAAATTTTTCCTAATCAAATACTAGCGTAATTTATAGCCTTTGTTAGGTGACAAGTGACTTTACTGGGGATTATATTGGATTGCAGTTAGCCCCAGAGGCTAGCCCATAATTAAACTTGATGAAAGGAGGAAGAAAAGGCTATGGCTAATAAAGCACTTTCGTTCGATGGAGTAGATGATCGCGTCTTTATAAACATTGATGAACCAGAAACAGAAGTTACCCATGAGTTATGGTTCAAAACTGATAATCCCAATGGTGGGTTATTTTCTATCACTAATGGAGACGTAAATAATACTAATGGTAATGATCGCGATCTTTACCTCCAAGGTGGAAATATCGTTACTCGCATCTACAATAATGAAACAATTAGTACTTCAGGTTTAAATGTAGCTGATGGTAAGTGGCATCATGTAGCTCATGTGTTTGGTGATTCCATAGGAGGGCAAAAGTTATATGTGGATGGTGCATTAGTAGCCATTGGATCTAACTCTCAATCAGCTTTTTACTGGCAAACTAAAGCTATTATCGGTTTTTCCAATGATTCCTTTGGTAAGAAGTTTTTCAATGGTGTAATTGATGAGGTACGCATCTGGAATAAAGCTCGCAGTCAAGCCCAAATTAAGGCTAATATGAATAAGGAACTCACAGGCAAAGAGGCGGGATTGCTTGCTTACTACAAGCTGAATGAAGGATCAGGAGGCATAGCCTTTGACCAGACACTCAACAATTTTGACGGGAGTATCCTGGGAATCCCCACCTGGACATCTGGGTTTAACTTATATAATGGTAAACCAGGAAATGACACTCTTACTGGTAGCAAAGCCAACGACAAAATTGATGGAAAAGGAGGAGATGACCTTCTCAACGGTGGAGGCGGTAATGATACGGTCATTGGTAATACTGGCAATGACATAGTAATGGGTGAAGCTGGCAACGATCAACTTCAAGGTAATGATGGTATTGATATCCTCATTGGTGGAGCTGGTAACGATAACCTCAATGGTGGAGCTGGCGATGATAACCTCATTGGTGGAACGAATAACGATGTTTTAGTAGGTGATGCAGGTAAGGATATTCTCACAGGTGGTTATGGTGCAGATACGTTTGTTTTTGTAAAATCTACTGAAGGAGCGGACATAATTACTGATTTTGCCGCTGGTTCAGATAAAATCAGAGTTGACGCTTCTAACTTTGGTGGTGGACTTACTCCAGGTAGTGCAATTAAAACAACTCAGTTTGTCTTAGGAAAAGCAGCAACCACAGCAGCACATCGGTTTATTTACGATAATTTGAGCGGTAACTTGTACTTTGATAAAGATGGAACAGGTGGAATAGCAAAAGTAATGTTAGGGAACATCAGTAGTGAACCAGCTCTCACGAATACCAATATTTTGGTGGTTGCTTAATTATCACCCATCAATCCCCTTATGTTGGGAATTGTTCCCTTAGAGAGGGATGAAGGCGATTGAATTTATTTAGCCAAGAACTATTAAAGTCATTATTACCCCAGAAACTAGCTATTTCTTCTTGAAGAATAGTGTTACTCCCCCCCCTTTCAAAGAAAAAATAGGGGGGTTTTTTACGGTTTCACTCACTGGTCTATTATAATTCCGATGACTTTTGAATTGTAAACTCCCGCCAAATAGGAGCAACAGTAAATAAACTCTCCCCACCATCTATTTTTTCTAGCAAACTTCGCCTAATCAAAGATTGAATAGCATTAACTAATTGTGGAGTAGATAATTGACTTTCCGCCAATAAATTCCCCAAAGAAATAGGTTTTTCTGCAACACTTATCAAAGACATTATCTGTTTTTCCAACTCCGATAAACATTGAAACTGGCGATTTAATATTGCTTGTAAATCCTCAGATAATAATAATTTATCATAACTTAAATAATCAGCAACTCTACCACAAAATAACTCTTTAATCAGAGTAGCCACTGTTTTTAACCACAAAGGATTACCGCCATAAGCATCAATCAATAATGACCATTGAGTCTCATCAACTAAACCCTTTTCTCTCATAATTTCCTTTGCAGCATTCCCCAAACCAGGCAAATAAAATAAACGCACAGAATTATTTTCCCCAGCTAAACTAATAATTTCTCGAGGAGAAAACCAACTATTAAACAGCAAACAACTCTGATGATTTACCTCATTAATCATTTGCAACAAAGAAGCAAAATCCTCAAAATTAGCTTGATATTCCCCAGCCAATTTCCCACAGCAAAAAATCCGCTCAACCTCATCCAAAACTATCAAACACCGATATTTTTGTAAATAAGCCCGTAATTGAGCTAAAGTGCAATTTTTCTGCTTCTGAGAAAACAAATCTCCCAAAATCCCCAACAACTCCTCAAAACCAGAAAAATCACTTAAATTCCTATAAATAACATAATCAAATTCAGCCTGAATCTGTTGTACTAATTTAACAGTAAGAGCAGTTTTCCCAATCCCCCTCACCCCCAATATACCCACAACACGACACTTATCATTTAAAATCCATTTTTTCAGAGTAGCCAACTCTTGAGTACGACCATAAAAAACATCAACACAAGGCAGATTATCTAAAGTGATACTTACTTCTTTCCTTTGTGACTGCTTTGGGGGTTTTTCCATCCCAGAAACACCCTTACAAAGATTAAAATTACCAATTCGCATAAAGTCTCTAAAATTGGAGACATTAGAAAATAAAAACCGCTCAAAAGTTGCACGAAAATTCTTTTTTTTAACCTCTTCCCCCAACTCTTCAGAGATAATTTGCCACAAACGAGAAGCAACATCCTTAACATGACCATCAGTACAAGAGTATTCCTCTGCAATATCTGAATAGCGCTTACCTTGTAAACTCCCCTCCAAGATAGATTTTTGCAAATCATCAAGATGCTTTCCCGTCTGGGCGAAAATTAGCTCATCAGCAAAGGTTAATAAGTCTTCTGCGTGCATAGGTTTAGTGTATGGTAGTTTTCACCCATTATAATCAGAAGTGAGCCGAGCTATTAGAATTATTGGCGACGGATTCGTGTTAGTATTTCATCTGCCACTACCAAACAACCTTGTAGAGTTTCTAATGGCTGCTCTTTTATAACACGAGTAAGAACTTCAAGCACAGCTTGACGACTGCGACTACGGGGACGCAACAATAGGATACCAGGATGAGTTCCTGGTGGAAAACGGCGAACATCAGAAAAATCTAAATCAAGAGTGATGAAAAAACGCCCCTCAATACAAACCTGCTGCCACACAATTTCATCATCTGCACCAGATAAACCCTCATCTGTCACCAGATGGCAGTTGTAGCCCAACTTTCGCAAAAAATCCGCGTGGGTTTTACTTAAGTTTTCATCTAATTTAACCAACATTGCTCTCATCGCAGGGGGAGTAATTCTTCTTCTCTGGTTAGTACAGCAGCATAAGCGATCGCCCCCCGTACATCTGCCAAAGTTAATGAGGGATATTCAGCAACAATTTCTTCTGGTGTCAACCCATCAGCTAAATTATCCAAAACAACCGAAACCATAATGCGCGTACCTTTAATACAAGGTTTTCCGTGACAAATCTTAGGATTAATACTAATATATTCTTGCCAATTGTTCATTTTAATTCAGCCATAACTTAGCCCTAATTATAGTCAAATTTTCCTCCCTCAGAGAAACTCCGCTAACGCTGGTTCATTTGCCACTGACACCTGCACCAGATCCAAAGACCGCCTGGGATTAAAATCCCAGGCTAATAGCGAAAGTCCGTTAAAACGGACTAAAAAATTTATTTAATTGAAAAATTCAGTCCACTTTAACGGACTAAAAATTTTATTTAATTGAAAAATTCAGTCCACTTTAGTGGACTTTCGCTATTAGCCTGGGGTTTCAACCCCAGGCGGATCATTAAACTGATGCAAAATTGAACTAAAAAAGAGGACTCAATATTGATTCCCAGGCGGACTATTAAACTACACATGAGCTTAGGAACTTGCAATTTAATCACCAGCGCACTCACTCAACTTAATCCGACTTTTTCCGACTTTTTCCTCTCAAGTCCCACAAACAAGGTAAAAAAAACTCCCTACTTTTTCCGACTACCCAAAAATTATCTTCTCCAATATAATGGGAAGAAATTTCGGAGGATTAAACAATGGCAATAAATGTAACGCAATGGGCTGATGTTGTTTTGGAGTTTAGCTCTCAATGGTCAGATACAGACTGGTCAGCAAAGCAAGCACTGGGTGAACCAAATACATTTGAATATTATAGTATTCCAACAGCCTGGACTGCATCTGAAGTAAATGGAACCATCGAATTTTTAACTGTAGCGTTTGACAATCCAGTATTTGCTACAGCAGCTATGGTTCGAGAAACCAATGGTAATGGATTTGTCACCAAGATCGAAGTTTTAGATTTAATGGATCAATATCACCAAGTCTGGACTGGTGTAGATCCAAGTCAACCTGGCACCCCAGTAGAATTTGAGGTAACTTTGCCAGTCACCCAATTTCTGGTGCAAGGTTTGAAGATAACTATTGATACAGACCATAATCTGGATGAATGGGAAGAAGTTGATGCAATTCGACTAAAAGGCAAAACTGAGGGAAATACCTACTTCGGGACTAACTCAAAAGATATTGCCGCAGGAGATGGAGAAAATGACACAATTTATGGTTTAGGTGGTAATGATGTGCTTTCAGGAGGAGCTGGAGCAGATACAATCATAGGTAACTTTGGTGATGACCAGCTCAAAGGTGAAGACGGGGATGATAATTTAGTTGGGGGAGCAGGTAAAGATACCCTAGATGGTGGCGCAGGGAATGATATCACGGCAGGAGGCAGTGGGGATGATACTTACACTGTTAACAGTGCTAGCGATGTAATCACTGAGGGAACTGGTGCAGGAAACGATCTAGTTAATGTTAATAGTAATTACACCATTGGCAATAATGTTGAAAGACTGACTCTCACAGGTACTGGTAATATAAATGGCACAGGGAATACCCAGAATAACACCATCAATGGAAACAACGGGAACAACATTCTCACTGGAAATGCAGGAAACGACATACTCAATGGCGGAGCAAACAATGATACTCTGGTAGGTGGAGCAGGAGTTGATGTTCTCACTGGTGGCACAGGAAGTGATGCTTTTCGCTTTAACTTTACAACAGAAGGAGTTGATAACATCAAAGACTTTGTATCTGGTACAGATAAAGTTCAAGTCGAGAATGCTAACTTTGGTGGTGGACTGGTAGAAGGAGTTTTACTAGCAGATCAACTTGTATATGGTGCTGCTGCAGCAGATGCAAATGACCGTTTTATTTACAATTTCCAGACTCAAGAGTTATTCTTTGATGCTGATGGTAATGGTGGCGGTGTTCAAACGAAAATTACCAAATTTTCAGGAACATTAATTCTGCCCAATGCTAATGATATTGTGATTATTTAAGCAGTTTTCTTTCTTGAATACAGCAATAAAAACCGAGTTTTTCAAACAACTCGGTTTTTCACATTTGAATTTTTTTGAGTATTCTTGCATCAGATCCAGAGTACGCCATAGGTTGAAACCCCAGGCGTACTCTGGAACTGATGCGTATCTAATGCAATATTTGCAAAAATTTTAGTAGCTATTAATTTAACACTATTACTTATTGAGCAAAATGGTATAACTTTTGAGTATAATTAAAGAAAGATTGAGTTACCAGAGCAACTAAAATGATATCACCCAAAATATTAGAAATAGAGCGTTCAATTCTTGCTTTGTCAATTGAAGAACAGCCGCGAGTAGTGATTGATACATCTGTGTTTATCTCCGCTTTTCTGACATCCAAGATTATGGTTAGAGACAATGGGATGTGCGCCCATTGTCCATATTCTAATCAACTCTTTCTTTGCTATAAATATCCGACCCAAAAAATTAAGAATTTCTACCAATTTGAATATTCCTAACCCGCACAGGAACACAAGCATGAGTCATCTGAGCTATCTGCATCGGTTCTCCTTTACCACACATATTTGTTCCACATTGCATCCGTTCAGAAATAGGACCGATCGCATCTACACTATTCCAAAAATCCGTGGTCATAGAGTGGTAAGTAACATTTTTCAACATGCCCACCACTTTACCTTTTTCCACCTTCCAAAAAGCATCTCCTCCAAACTGAAAATTACGCCGTTGTTGGTCAATAGAAAAACTACCAATACCATCAATTAAAATACCCTCCTCAGTATCAGCAATCATCTCAGCTAAAGTAGCAGTATGACTACCACCATCAGGACCCGCTTCTAACCCCAGGTTGGGGATCCGCACCATCGGTACACTTGACCAACTATCAGCATAGGCGCTACCATTACTACTACTCCTGCCTAACCTATAAGCAGTTTCCCTATCTGTCAGATAATCAACTAAAATCCCCTCTTTTACCACATACCATTCCTGCGCTTTTACTCCCTCATCATCGTAGCCTACCGTACTCCTTCCCCCAGGTTGAGTGCGATCGCTCACAAAATTAATCCAGGGTGCCCCATACTGAAGTTTTCCTAATTTCTCAGTAGTTGCAAAGCTAGTACCCGCAAAATTCGCCTCATAACCATATACCCTATCTAACTCCGTCGGATGTCCCACACTTTCGTGAATGGTTAACCAAAGGTTAGTAGGTTTGAGAATAATAGTCTTTAAACCTGCAGCAATTTCTGGGGCGTTTACTTTCTCTATTACCTCAGTTGCGACGCGCTCAACATTTCCCAGTAAATCTTCTTTGTCAATATGTTCATAACCCAGATTTAAAGGTGGACGTTCATAATTCCGACTTTGAGCATCCCCATTTACCACAGCAGTGCAACCATATCCAGGATAACTGCGGTAAATGGTTTGTTGAATTAAAGAGCCTTCTGTAGAAGCAAAAATCTTGTTTTCCTCAGTGAAGCGCAGGAAAGAATAGGCTTTTTTTATCACCTCACTATAACTCAACAACTGCTCATTAATATTTAACAACAGTTCTGCTTTTTCCCCAATAGAAACATCAAAAGGGTTAACTTTGATGGGAGTGATATAAGTATCTTGGTAAGCTTCAACTGGCGCTAACCGCACAGGTTGCTGTTGACTTAAACGACTACCTTTAGCAATATCCACCGCTAGAGAAACAAGACGGATAACTTCTTCTGGGGTTTTACGATGACTCGCAGCAAAACCCCACGCTCCCTCATATAACACTCGTACCCCAAAACCAGAACTAACATTATCTGCGAGAGTAGAAAGAGAGCGATCGCGTGCTTCTAGTTTTTGTGTCCGATAGTTGCATATTCGCATATCTCCATATTCACAACCTGCTTTACGGATGTATTCAATAGCCAGGCTTGCCAATTCAGTATTAGTTGTTACTTTTATCGGTGTTTGTACCATAAACCAGTTGGAATTTGTTAACTATTATATTGTGGCTTATTCCCCATCAGATTTGTTAACCTTAGTTCCAGAAACCGCCTTATGTTGAAATTAATAGGTTAATAGCTTAAAAATGGACTAAAAGCTCATCATATTCAAATAAAGTCCTATGCGCGAGGACTTTCCCTATTAGCCAGGGATTTTAATCCCTGGCGGTTTATGGTACTTACCATTAAATCAATTCAAAGGGGAGATGGAAGGGATAAAATTTAGTTTAACTTAGATTATGTTCATTTACTTTCTTTGCAAAAGGTAAAAAAAAATTAAGTTTCTCTCTTCCCAAAATACTATTTGTTAACCTAGAGATAGAGAAGATATTTTGCAAGGAAAAATACTTATTTTTTTCCCATCTTATTGAACTTAATAGGAGAATCAAGTTATGGCAGGATTTTTGAGTAAATTCCAAAATAAATTAGTTGCTTTACTCGCTTTAGGAACACTAATTCCTGTTGCTTTGGTGGGGGGATATAGCGTTGTTGCGTTTAGTATAGCAAGAACTGATTTAGCATCTAAACAAATGCAGCTTCAGGGTTCTGATAGTGCAGAAGTATTTGGCGTTTTTCTCGATAATGTAGAAGCAGATCTTTTGTATTTAAGTCAAACTCCACCTATTCAGGGAATTGTTAGAGCTAGGGAGAATAAAGGGATAGATCCACTGGATAATTCTTCCTACGAAGATTGGGAGAAACGCTTAAATATTATCTTTAGTTCATTCCTTGAAGCAAGACCTTTTTACGCTCAAATTCGCTATCTGGATGAAAACGGAAATGAATTGCTGAAACTTAACAATAATAACAATAAAATTGAGATTGTAAATAAAGCAGAACTGCAAAATGAAACCTCATCAGATTATTTTACAGAAGCAATGAAATTAAGAGAGGGAGAAATCTATGTTTCTCCTATTAATTTAAGTCGGGAAAATGGACAAATTGAGCAACCATATAAGCCAGTAATTCGTTATGCAACTCCTATCTATAATGAAGCAGGAGAAAAAAGAGGAATTGTGATTGCTAATCTTTTGATAGAAAATCTGTTTGAAATAGCCGACAAAGAGGAATTTGAACAAGAATATCAGCAGAAACTTATTGTAGTTAACGACCAGGGCTATTATTTATATCATTCAGATGATTCAAAAACCTGGGGATTTGAATTAAATCATAATGAAACAGTAAAAAATGACTATCCCGAAGCAGTTGCTAGTCAAATACTTTCAGGAGAATCTGGTTTTATTCAAGAAGGTATAGATAGTTTAATTAGTTATAATACTATATATCCAGATGATCAAAGAAAAGAAAATGCCTTTGTTTTGCTTTACGAAACCCCAAAAAATGTGATTTATGCACCAATAAATAAAGTTAAAGGAGTGGCAACTTTTATCACTATTGGTTCAGTAATAATTTGTTTGGGAATAGGTATCTTAATTCTCAAAAAATTAGTCAATTCAATCACAAATGTGACTGAGTATATCTCCTCGTATTCCTCTCAAGTATTGGCAACTGTTGAAGAGCAAGAAAGAATGGCAACTGAACAGTCTTCATCTATTCACGAAACAACAGTAACAATGGATGAATTAAGTGCTTCTTCTCAACAGTCAGCTCAACAAGCAGAAGCTGCAGCAACAGGAGCAAGAATAACCTTAAATAGTGTAGAAAAAGGAAATGAAGCGGTAGAAAAAACATTACGAGAAATGAGTATTTTAAAAGAAAAAGTAGAAGCGATCGCCGCTCAAATTCAAAATCTTAGTAAAGAAACAAATCAAATTGCTAATGTTTCTGATTTAGTTAGTGATATTGCTAATCAAACCAATATGTTAGCATTAAATGCAGCAGTGGAAGCAGTACGAGCAGGAGAAAATGGTAAAGGTTTTGGCGTAGTTGCTTCAGAAATTCGTAAATTAGCCGATGAAAGCAGAAAGTCTGCTGAGAAAATTAATGGGTTAGTTAGAAATATTCAAACTGCCATAAAATCAACCGTAACTGTTACTCAAGATGGAACAAAAAACCTAGAAACAGGAGTAAAAATAGCCCAAGAAACTGCTCAAGTATTTGCAGATGTAGCTAATGCAATGGAGGAAATAGCTACTAATAGTCAACAAATAGCTCTTACTTCTAAACAACAGGCGATCGCTACTCAACAAGCAACAGAAACTATGGGTCATATTACCGCAGGAGTCAGAGAAACTGCTCAAGGTATCAGTCAAACTAAAACAGGTACTCAACAACTTAATCAAGCAGCTTCTAATCTCAAAGAATTAGTTTGATATCCTCCTTTCTTTCTATTTTTGTTCTTTTTCTTTAATTTTCTTGGCTCTATGAATAGATGCTTGCTGCCATATTTTGCCCCTTCTCCGCCCTCTATGATATTTACTTTCTTTTTCTATTTTATTCTAGCATTTTGAATATTTATATTGATTTATATTTATTACAAATAAATATAAATCACCTCAATAATTACTTAAATTGATTGTTGCTTTTTTTATTTTACTTTTTTATCAATAATTTTACTCATCTACTTAGCTCTCAATTGTACTATTGAAGCAGATCATGCAGGCGATCGAGGTCGTGAATTTTATGTACTAAGGTTGCATTAATTTTTTCTAGTATTTTTTGATATCCAAAATGAAACAAATGAAGTAATTGAGGCGATGGAAACTGATACAAGCAGGTATTTTGTAAAACTTTAAACAAAATTGAGTTTACGAGTACCCAGATTGAGCAGTTGGTGATTATAATTTAACGCACAACCGTTGAGCATTGTATTGCTTCTGAGCAGGTTTCTCAAACCATGAAAGAAATAAGTGCGACAGCGAAGCTGCGGCCTGCGGCCATCGCTCAACAAACTTCTACTTCTGCCTCCCTCCTCTTAACATTTTTTCAAGAACTCCTTGCAGTTGCCAACCATTTACAAGAAAGTGTCGGTCAGTTTAAAGTCAACTAATTTTTGCAGAAGAAAATACCAAGAATAATTTAAGCGAGAGATAGCCCTGGCTTTAAAGCCTGGGGCGTCGAGCGAAAAAAGACGAAGGTAGGCATGCTAACTTTTTTTCAAAAGAATATATTAGAAAAAGATTTTATCTATATTATTTTAGTAATTTTATTCATTTAGCTGATAACTTAAATAAAAAAAATCTTGTCTTGACTTTACAGTTTTACTTGCTATAATGCTATTTAGAAGCGGACAGTATAAGATGAAAAACTCAAGCGGAAGTATTAACTAGGCAAAAAAAAGAAAAGTAACTACACAGCTAGATATAAATCAAGTCTTGGTAGATAGGGAAGTTTTGACTCTTCCCAAAATATATTTTCAACATAAATCCTTATATAGAAAATATAGAAAAAGAGTGGAGCAATTTATGGCGAAGCGCCTAAATTGCGACATCCAATAAGCAATCCCTGCGCTTTTCACCGAGGGAGAAGTCAACCTATTTAATGACTAACACTTCGTCCTCGATAGGTGCGAGTGACTAATGACTACCGTAGTAACAAAGACTCCTAACCCAAATATTGAATCAAAACCCGCCCCCACCCAACCCACAACCTGAATATTAAATCAAAATCCGCCCCCGCTCAACCAAAAAACCTGTGTAGGGGCGGGTTTTGATTTAAAAATAACTTTTGATGACAAAGGTTTTGGCTAAACCCGCCCCTACAAAAAGGCGTTGCTGAATTGGAGAATGAAGCATTTTAGTAGGGAGAACGGAGTAGTGAGTGGGGAGAGGGGTTTTAGTTTGGTTAGTAGTTTTTGTAAAAATATAATTCATTATTCAAAAAACGCAACGCCCAAAAATTGTGTAAATAATTTTGTTGAGCTACTTATTAATTTAAAACCCGCTTCTGTACCCTTTTATACAACAAAAATATCACTAGCAACTAATGTGGGAGCATCTGTGAGAGTTGCCAAGTGTATTTTACTAGTAATACCAGTCCCATCAGCATCGTAGAATAAGTCACCGCTGTTGTAAATAAAGCGATCGCTCTCATCTTCTGCTTCACTTCCCAAGACAAACTGGTGTTCTTGTAAAGTACCTGTGTCCATTCCAAAGTTAATGGGATTAACTCGGATCCTGTCTCCTTGTCCATCACCTCCACTAAAGTCTGTGATAATATCCACTCCATGACTTGGTGAGAGAAAGTAAAAAGTATCAGCACCAGCATTACCTGTTAAGGTATCATCTCCACTAGAACCTACAATCTGGTTACGGCGGTCATTTCCAGTACCAGTGATATCACCATTTCCTTTCAAGGTGAGGTTTTCTACTGTGTCTGGGAGGGTATAGTTAACATAAGAATAGACCTCTTGCGAAACCGTAAAAAACCCCCCCAACCCCCCCTTACTAAGGGGGGGAAAATGCTTATTTTTTCGGTCATCTCCCCCCCTTACCAAGGGGGGGTTGGGGGGGTTTTTTACGGTTTCGCAAGAGGTCTAATTAACTAAGTCTGTTCCTTCATTAACTACTTCTTGGACTACATCTCCTGAGTTATCCACTGTATAAGTATCATTTCCTTTTCCTCCAACCAGAGTATCTGTACCTACTCCACCATTGAGGTTATCATTTCCAGAAAGTCCTGTGAGTGTGTTATTTTGAGCGTTTCCAACAATCACATTGTTCAAGTTGTTTCCAGTCCCATTTACTGGTTTATTCCCATTGAGGGTGAGGTTTTCTACGTTGTTTTCTAGATTACTATTGATTATTGCACTAACAACTTTATCTGTTCCTGATTTGGTATCTTCTGTTACTGTATCGGAAGCACTTTGAACATAGTAAATGTCATCTCCCTTGCCACCTACCATGCTATCATTCCCCGATCCACCATTTAGGGTATCATTTCCCTCATTTCCAGTTAAGGTATCATTTCCCCCAAGTCCAGACAGACTGTTATTACCACTATTTCCTGTGAGAGTATTAGCGTTATTGTTCCCAGTTCCGTTAATATTATCCGTTCCTGTGAGGAGAAGGGTTTCGACTTGGGCGGATAAAGTGGTAGTGGTTGCTGTTTCTTGGGTATCGGTTACGGTGATGATTGTTTCTGGGTTGCTTATTTCTGCGTTGGTGGGGTTTTCCAGAATGAGTTTGAAGGTTTTATCTGCTTCGTTAGTGTTGTTGTCTGTTATGGGTACAGTTATTTGTTGGGTTCCATTGCTTGCAAAGGTAAGTTGCCCTGAAGTGTTACCATAGTCTTCACTATTTAGAGCAGTATCATCTTCTGTTCGATATTCTACTGTGACAGGTGCCAGAGCTCCAATTACTGTTACCTCAAATACAGCTTGGTTATCGGCTCCTTCTACTACTTTCAGCTCTGTTGGCGTAACGTAAATCCCTGGTTTGTTTTCATAGTATTTAATTATTTGTATATCTGTTGAATCTGCTCCTGAATAAACGTTGATCCAATTCTGTGAAAAAGCATCTAAGTCCCCATCTCCGTCAATGTCGGTTAATGTGGGGTAAGGTGCATACCTCAGATTTTCTAATGGGTAATCTGAACCTGTTTGTTCAACAAATTCGTTTCCTATATTTTCGTACAATAGATTTATGGGCTGACCTTCCTCTGTCTTGCTGCCAACAAAAGCATCTAAGTCCCCATCATCGTCAAGATCCTCAAATTGCAGAGCTAAACTCAGAACGTTTTCAAAGGGGTTGTCTGTACCTGTTACTTGGGTAAATTGGGGATTGGCACTATCTCCTATATTTTCATAGTATAAAGTGTTGCCAGATTGGACATTGTCACTCTTAACACCTATAAAAGCATCTAAATCCCCATCATCGTCAATGTCAGCCAATGTTGTATAAATTGGAACATCAGTACCACTCAGAAGAGCATCGAAGGGGTTGTCTGTACCTGTTACTTCGGTAAATTGGGGATTGGTCTTATCTCCCGTATTTTTAAAGTACACAACTCCACTGTTGTATTCCCCTTCTGGATCATTTTTGTAACCTATAAAGGCATCTAAGTCATCATCATCATCAATGTCCGCTAAGAATAAATTTTGCCAGAAGTCCTGCAATGCAGAATTATTTAAATCATTCAAAGGATTTTCTGAGTCTGTTTTTTCGGTAAACTCTGTCCCAGTATTTTGAAAATATCTAGTTTTGTATACTGTATTTTCTGAATTTATACCATCTTTGCCACCGATAAAAGCATCTAAGTCTCCATCATCGTCCATATCGGCAAAAACCGTACTACTTGACGAAGGTATCCATACAATGTTGCCTTCTACATCTAAAAATAGTTCATTTTTCAATAAGTTTTCTGAGGCTGTTCGTCCAAAAAAGTTTATTCTTTCCATACTTATACTTTAGTTACAGGGTTAGAGTTTTTTACCCATCCCCTAATCATAAATCATCGTTTTGGGATTTGTCAAGGGTATTTAGAAAAAAAATTTTTTTTCATGTATTTTTTTTATAGATTAAAAATATTTTTTATGACAATCTATTCATGCTCCCAGGCACAAGACAAGGGGCTTAAGCCCCTTGTCCGTGTCAATACCATCTTTGCTATAAAATTAATTTAATTAATGATAACTAATTTGAAAAATGTGACATAGCTCAACCACCTAGAGGCAAGGGCGATGTGGGGCAGCACTCTTCTCGAGTGCTGCCCCACATCGCCCTTGTCTCAGGATCTTGTAAATCAATGTATTTTAAAATAAACATGGGTTATTTAGTAATAATATAATTTTTCTAAAAAAGTGATAGACTTGGGCTTTCACCCAAGGTACTTTTCTTGGGCAAAGACCCAAGTTTTCAGAGGATTATCTCTATCACAACTTTAGAAAAATGGTATAACCCATGAGATGAAAATTACGCTTAAAATCAGCCCAAAAAATAACAGAAATTCTTAGAAAATTCTCAGGAAAAACTCAGACAAAAATAGACCTCTTGCGAAACCGTAAAAAACCCCCCCAACCCCCCCGCAGGTTCGGGGGGGAGATGACCGAAAAAATAAGCATTTTCCCCCCCGAACCTGCGGGGGGGTTGGGGGGGTTAACACTACTTCTCGCTTGAGGTCTATGAATTAATTAAGAGCAAGTAAAGTGCTGCTGAACAATTTGACGATATTACCATGTTGGCAGTTCAGCGACTTAGCTAAATTGCGATTTTATCAATTAACCTATTGAGAATTAGTATATTTTTCTTGCCAATCTGGGCCCAATTGGATGGTAATATCAGAAGTTAAGTAACCTGTACTTTCTACGAGAACCTCACCTACTCCTAAAGTTGCACGGATTGCAGCAGCGCTACCATCGTCACCTTTTTGGGCAATAATCTTAGTTACATCCAGTGGTTCTTGACATTTCTCACCCACAAAAACCCTAGTATACCCAGCCTCTCGGAGATAACCGATCATCCCTTGTACTGCCTGATAGTCTCCAGTACCATCTTGAATTGCCACCCGTACAGATGCTGGATCAGCATATTCATCTTCAGCGTAGCCAACATCAAAATATTGAGCCATCATGTGTTGAATTGCATTTTGATCTGGTAGCCAGTAGCTAATGTGTTCTCTACCATCCCCATTAAAATCACCTGGAAGCATCAGCATTTGTACCTGAGAGCGTTTCATCTGACTAGCGCTCCCCGCTACTGCTACCAACTCATCCATACTCAAATTAGTATCAACATTAGATTGAACTACCGAAAGAATATCTTTAGCTCGCAGTACAGTTTTAGGTTGAAGTACTTGTTCTACTAAAGCTCGCATCAATACTTGTTGTCGCTGTACTCTACCAATATCCCCTAATTCATCATGGCGAAAACGCAAAAACTGCACTACCTGATCCCCATTGAGGTGTTGAATGCCTTTTTTCAGGTCAATATATAGATGTTGAGAGTGGTCTGTGTACTTCATATCTTTAGGGATATAAACCGTTACTCCACCCAAAGCATCAATTAATTTTTCCACCCCTTGAACATTTACCCGCACAAAACGGTCAATAGGAACCCCTGCCAAAAGATTACTTACCGTCTTAGCTGTGAGAGCTGGTCCACCATAATAATTAGCACTATTAATTTTAGTTTCTCCTACACCTTCCACATAAGTTTTTGTATCACGCGGAATAGAGACAACATTAAGTTTTTGTGATTCGGGGTCAAACCGAAGTAAAAGAAGAGTATCAGATAAACCATCAAAAGAATCTACCTGAGCGTGGTAACCCAAATTTTTTGAGGGGGGTTTTTCCAGATCTGAAGTTAATACACTGGTACCGATCACTAATATATTTACTGGTCGATTAAGTTCTGGTACTTTGAGGTTTATGCCACTACTTGCCGTTTCCTTTTGGTTAAAAACTGCAGCTTCTTCTGGTGTTAACTTACTTTGCTGTAAAGGAGTTGCTGACAAAGACAATGCAAGCCATGCTCCTGCTACTGCAGAAAGCATAGAAACGGAACCCAAGCAAAACCCAATCCCTAGCCAATTACGTTTTTTTTGATTAGATATATTTATTTGATTGATATTTTTTTCTGATAACATCGTCTTCCTCACACCACTATTTACATTTTAGTATGGTACAGTTGTTCTAATAAGTACTTGTGCAAAATTAACGTTTTATGGGCAAGGGGCGATCGCCCTTGTCTGCTTAGTTTTTTTCCCTCTTTAATATCCCATTAATTTTGCTTATCTACTTACTGGAGTTTTTGGGCGCTTGGGTTGCTCATGGCTGAAATTGCTCTGCTTATAACCTAATAATCTTTTTACTACAATTTGTTTTTTCCAACTTTCTCAGCAATTCTGCTAATTCCTGGTAGACGGGGCAACTTTCCCTGTAAAAGACGAATCATTAATACCAGACATACCAGAAAATAACCCGAAGTTAGCAAACCATTTATATATAATAGCCTTATGCTCAACAGTTGATCAGCTTGTTCTGCCCCAGCCCATAAAAGACTATAAACTAATAGCCACATTGAGGTCAGCGTTATAGACAGACGACTTACACTCTTTTGTTCCCTACTACCCTGATGGCTATAAATCGTCCATAGAGCTAGGATACTTCCCAAGACTGGGACAAGATAAGCAGAAAGTTGTAGTTGCTTGAGCGAATTATCCCGAAAAGGATCTGAATTTTTCATCTACCTTTCCCCATTTTTTCTAACAATATTTAATATATCTTGAAAAAAGCCCATAGACAAGGGGCTTCAGACTTTTGTAACAATAAGTTACAAACCCAGACAAGGGGCTTCAGCCCCTTGCCACACCACAAACCCAGACAAGGGGCTTCAGCCCCTTGCCACACCACAAACTCTAATCACAATAGTAATTATAATTGCTTGAAGTTAATTTTTTTGGGCTAACATATCCAAATAATTAAGAGTTTTTGACTCCTTGACTTAATCATAACATATCCAGATAATTTTTTTTTACTTAAAAGATGATTTGGCAACCACAAATTACAGCAGACGGTTCTTTTACTTTTTTTTCCCAAGAGTTTCAAGAAAATTTTCACTCTTATGATGGAGCAAAAGGTGAAGCGCTCAACAAATTTGTTGAGCCTTGTTTATTAGCAGATCTTGCAAATTTTTCTTCTAGCATTTATTTATTAGATATTTGTTATGGATTAGGTTATAATAGTGCAGCAGCCCTAGAAACTATCTGGAGAGTTAATCCAAAATGCCAGATAAAATTGATGGCTTTAGAATTAAATTCAAAAGTGCCAGAACAGGCAATTGCTCATAAATTAATGGCAGATTGGTCTGAACCAATACCTCAATTATTAACAGAATTAGTAGCAAATTACCAGATAAAAACAGAAAATCTAGAAGCTCAACTATTAATTGGGGATGCTCGCCAAACAATTAAACAAGTAATTAAAGCAAAATTTAAAGCAGATGGGATTTTTTTAGATCCCTTTTCTCCTCCTAAATGTCCTCAACTTTGGACAGTAGATTTTATGAAATTAGTAACACAATGCTTAAAACAAGAAGGCATAATAGCGACGTACTCCTGTGCAGCATCAGTGAGAGCAGCATTACTCGAAGTAGGATTAAACATAGGAACAAGCAAAATTTGGGGAAGGCGATCGCCTGGAACTGTTGCTAGTTTTCCCCATAACCAGTTACCCCCTCTATCTCAAAAAGCAGTAGAACATTTACAAACTCGTGCAGCTATACCCTACCGCGATCCTAACCTGGAAGATACAGCAGATATAATTATCCAAAGAAAACACACAGAACAACAAACTAGCTCTTTAGAACCTAGTAGCCATTGGAAAAAACGCTGGATGGGGGAATCTACCCTACAAGAAACTTGATTGAGACATTAAAATAAATAAAATACCCCCCTATGTATTAAGATCTCTGAAAAGTGAGTGTTTTCTCTAAAGAAAAAAATCCGTAAAAAACCAGATATCAAAATCAAAAAAATAGAGGATAATAAAGATAAAAAGAAAGAGCAACTAGGCTGTTTTTTTCTGAAAAAATGAGGAGAATAACTGTTGCTTTACTAGTAACAAAAAATAGAATATAGCATTTATAAATCAGTTGTGGCATAGACAAGGGGCGCGGATCCCCTTGTCTGGAATAATTCTTTTTGTAATTTCTCACAACTAAAATATAATTGCTATAGAGTTATAATCGGGGGAAGAAAACAAAATGAATTATCTATCTACAATCAGCCCTTATCAAGCACAAAAAATTTCAGCAGTGAATACATTAAATCCAGAAAAACCGAAAATTATAGTAGTTGATGACCATCCCCTAAGTAGGATGACAGCAGTTGACTTACTTTTATTAGAAGGATACGAAGTAATAGAAGCAGATAGTAGTTCCACAGCAATTAATTCTATCAAAAAAGTAGATCCAGACTTAATATTGCTGGATGTAATGATGCCTGATATGAATGGTTTTGAGCTGTGTCAACGTCTGAAACAAGATGAAAAAACCAGAAAAATTCCTATAATTTTAATGACAGTTTCTCAAGATAGACGCTGGCAAGAAAAGGGTATTGCAGTAGGAGCTGATGAATTTCTTACCAAACCTTTGGATCCCATGGCACTGTTAACCAGAGTCAAATCTTTAATTGAGCAAAAACGTCTCAATGAAGGTTTAGATCAAACTGAACAAGTACTTTTTTTAATCGCTAAAGCCATTGAAAGTCGTTACTCTTTGGGTGATAATTCCTCTAGATTATCCCATTTAGTAACAAGTTTTGGGGAATATCTCAAACTGAAGCCTGTAGAAATTCAAAACTTAATTTATGCAGCGAATTTACATGATATAGGTACAGTAGGGATTCCTGATTCAATAATGCTTAAACAAGGTCAACTTACAGCAGAAGAAAGAGAAATAATTAAGCAGCACGTTCTCATTGGTGAGCAAATTTGTCAACCACTGCGTGCTAGAAAAGGTATTCTACCAATTATTAGACATCACCATGAACGTTGGGATGGTAATGGTTATCCCGATGGTTTAGCAGGTTCAGATATTCCTTTTCTTGCCCAAGTATTTCAAATAGTTGATATTTATGATGCTCTCACGAGTAAACGACCTTATAAAAGAGCTTTTACACCAGAAGAAGCTCTAGAAATTATTACTGAAGAGTCCGCTAAAGGTTGGCGCAATCCTCAACTGGTGGAAAAATTTATAACATTTATTCACGCAAAAGAAAAAGTTTAACAGTTATTTTTTTGAGGATTAATAATCAGGAAAAAATCCTATTATCAAAGTTAGTAAGGTTTTGTGTTTTGAAATAATTTTAAAAGCAATAATAAGTTATTAATTAACAATAAATATGAATTAGGGAAAATTTTGCGCATAAGGTTGTTCAGAAGCGGTTATACTTATGGGCGAACCTAAATCAGAAAGCAATGGTAGCTGTAGCAATTCTAGCGGCGGGACGTGGAACCCGTATGAAATCAAACCTGCCCAAAGTATTACATAATTTAGGAGGGCGAAGTCTTGTTGAACGGGTTTTGTCTAGTTGTCAAGCGCTCAACCCGCAAAAAAATCTAGTCATTGTTGGTTATGAAGCGGACAGAGTACAACAAGCACTCTCTAAATATGAGGGGATCCAATTTGTCGAACAGACAGAACAATTAGGAACAGGTCATGCTATTCAGCAACTTTTACCCCATTTACAAGGGTTTACAGGGGATTTATTAGTGTTAAATGGGGATGTTCCTCTACTCAGAGAAAAAACCCTACAAAAGCTGTTAGATATTCATAAACAACATCGGAATGCAGCAACCCTCCTCACCGCTTATTTACCCCACCCAGAAGGTTATGGCAGAGTTTTTTGTGGGGGTGACAATTTTGTTACTCAGATAGTGGAAGAACGAGATTGTAGCGCAGCACAAAAGCAAAATCACCGCATAAATGCAGGGGTTTACTGTTTTAATTGGCCCCAACTGGCTGCAGTTTTGCCTAAATTAAGCGCAGATAATGACCAGCAGGAATATTATCTCACCGAGGTGGTGGATTTCCTCAAACCAGTAATGGCAGTAGATGTGGAAGACTATCTGGAGATTACGGGAATTAATGACCGTAAACAATTAGCTACCGCAGCAGATATTTTACAAATGCGTGTTAAAGATGCTTGGATGGCAGCAGGTGTCACTATGATTGACCCAGATAGTATCACCATAGACGACACCGTAAAAATACAGTCAGATGTAGTTATCGAACCTCAGAGTCACTTACGTGGAAATACGGTTATAGGTTCTGGCAGTCGGATCGGACCAGGAAGTTTAATTGAAAATAGCCAAATTGGTGAGAATGTAACAGTTTTATATTCCGTAGTTACTGATAGCGAAGTGGAAGCTGAGGTACGCATTGGCCCTTATGCACACTTACGTGGTCAGGTCAAGGTAGGCGAAGCTTGTCGCATTGGCAATTTTGTGGAACTGAAAAATACTCAGGTTGGGGAAAAAACAAATATTGCTCATTTATCTTATATCGGAGATGCAAGTTTGGGCGAGCAGGTAAATGTGGGGGCAGGAACGATTACTGCTAATTACGACGGAGTGAAAAAGCACCAAACTAAGATTGGGAGTCGGAGTAAAACTGGAGCAAATAGCGTTCTAGTTGCACCAGTTACTTTGGGAGAAGATGTGACAGTTGCAGCAGGTTCAGTGATTACCAAAGATGTACCAAATGATGCTTTGGCGATCGCTCGTTCCCGTCAAATAGTAAAAGAAGGCTGGCGACTGAAAAGCGATGCGGTGCGCTGAGCCCTTCGACTGCGCTCAGGGTAAACTCCGTCGAAGCGTTGAGTAGAATATCCAGGATCAGGGACACTTAAAAATTTGAGCATTGGGATAGATTTGCTTTAACTCCTCTTCGAGCTCTTCAGTTGAACGCCCATAGGTAGTTATAGCGAGCAATTCTGGCGGTGTGGGTGGAGTTAAGAGGACTTCCTCGCCTAAATCACTAAATACAACTGTTTTGTCTATTTTTAGACTTTGTTGTTGATGTTGATGATACAAAGCGGTATAATTCTCAACCACTTGTTCCCACTTTTCGGGGGGTAAGTAGCAGCTCAAAAAAAATTGTTCATTTTTCTTGAAACTTACTCATTTAACTAGCTAAAAGGACTGAATGAGTAAGTTTTTCCCAATTGAAGCAAAAAAAAGCTTTTTTTTGTTATAGATAGCTCAAAGCAAGTTCTCAAGTTCACCATGTTACTAGGTTTCAAGACCCAATTAAAAATAACATCACCACAAACAAGGGAAGTTTTAGCCCAACATTGTGGCGTGGCACGCCATGCTTATAATTGGGGATTGTGGCTGACAAAAAACATTTTAGAGCATAACAAAAATAACCCCGAAGAGAAATTAAAATTTCCCACAGCCATTGATTTACATAAATGCTTAGTAGCCCTAGTTAAACCCAAGTATGAGTGGTATTATTCTGTTTCTAAATGCGCTCCCCAATATGCTTTAAGATACTTAAGAGAAGCGTGGGATAAGTGCTTTAAAAAAACATCTGGAGTGCCAAAATTTAAAAAGAAATATAAACATGACTCTTTTACCTTAGATGGTGCTATTCATGTTGACCATTTCAAAATAAAATTGCCCAGGATAGGCTGGGTGAAAACCTATGAAAGATTGCCCCAGGGTATTAAGCCAAAATCTGTAACTATCAGCAGGAAAGCGGATAAATGGTATATAAGTTTTAAGATAGACATAGAAGTGAATGAAACTCCTAAACCCATTAATGTGGTAGGAGTAGATCTAGGAATATTAGCATTAGCAACTTGTTCAACAGGAAAAGTGTTTGAAGGAATAAGGGCTTTTAAACAATTAGAAAGAAAGCTGGCTTCATTGCAGTGGAAAAATCGACATAAACAGAAAAAATCAAATAATTGGTATAAAGCCAAAACAAAGATAGCTAGATTACATCAAAGAATAGCTAACTTGAGAAAAGATTATCTTCATAAAATGACAACTTATTTAGCTAAAAACCACAGCATTATTGTCATAGAAGATTTAAATGTCTCAGGGATGCTTAAAAATCATAAGTTATCAAAAGCTATTAGTGATGGTGCTTTTTACGAAATAAGAAGACAGCTCACATATAAATGTGAATTATATAGTAGTAAATTAATCTTAGCTGATAGATTTTATCCAAGCAGTAAAAAATGTAATTGCTGTGGTGAAATTAATCCTCATCTAACTCTCTCCGACCGTATTTTTGAGTGTTTAAAGTGCGGTTGGATAGGCGATAGAGATTTAAATGCTGCTAAAAATTTAGAGCAACTAGGGAGAGCGATGCCCGAAGTAACGTCTGTATACAAAAAGACTCCAAAATCCTTGGCTGAAGCAGGAAATAAAGCTAAAAGAACTGAAAATTAGGCTTTAAGCCGTAGTGAATAAGTTTGAGTAAATTTTATAGAGCGGAATGTAAGTTGTTTGCTGAAATTCTGGTAGCTGTTTGAGGGTAGCATAATTGAGATAATCAAGGGAAAAAACAGGGAGTTTTTGTGGATTTCTCAGAAAAATTTCCTTTAACTCTGATGTGGTTAAGGCGGTGATTAAAACTTGCTTCTGAAAGTTTTCAAAGAAGGATTTTACTTGAGGAGATTGTAGTTCAGCAACGGTTAAGGGTTTTTTATCTTGAGAATGGCCCGCCGCCGCATATAGTAAACTATAAAGCAAATTTAAGCCTGTAGAACTGGCATAAGGATTTGTGTAGCCTATAGTCAATTTACCTGCTAGAATGGCATCAATAATCCGCTCAAAAGTTAACTCCCCACTGATGACTTGTTTTGCTGAATTGTGAATGACAATCCCCGCATTACTGGGTAAGAGTGTATCGGTTATCTGGCGGAGTCTTCGTGAGGACTTACTCCCAGTACAATTGTTGACTGACTTAATTCAAACAATTGCTGACAGTTTGCCATCGGAAATACCAGAAATCCAAAAGCTCCCAGAAAACCACTCAAAAGAGCAGTTGACTCAATATAAAAATCAGCATCTAAATTACATACAGCTACTCATAAATTATCTGAGAGAGTACCGTTGTCTGATAATTTTGGATGATTGGGAAAAGATTATGAAACCTGGGGATTTTGCAGGAGATTACGAAGCCAAACACAAGCCCTATGGCATGTTGTTACAACGGGTAGGAGAAGAAGAGCATCAAAGTTGCCTGGTGATAACCAGTCGCGAAAAACCCAGAGAAGTTGCCATTTTAGAAGGCGAAAACCTCCCAGTGCGGACATTACAACTGAAAGGTTTAGGAGAAGCGGCTAAAGAAATTTTGTCTTCTAAGCAATTAAAAGGAGAAAAAGCATGGGATGAATTAATTAGAATTTATCAAGGCAATCCCTTGGCTTTAAAGCTAGTAGCATCGCCAATTCAAGAGCTATTTGGTGGAGATGTAGAACAATTTATTTGTCAAACAAGTGCAAGTGGAATTATTATGAGTTTTCCTCAACTGATTGCCAATCATTTGGAAAGGTTGACAGCGAAGGAAACTAACATTATTTATTGGTTAGTAAGTGAACTACTCCGACCCGCCTTCGGCTCTTGTCGGAGCTTCTGGCTTCACTGACTCCTGCCTAAAAATAGTCTTGCGACCACCTTTTGGTCTTACAGAGCCTCCACCAGCAGAAACGGCTGTTCCATCCGTCTGTATAATTCTGATTCCTTCTTCTCTAATGTTTATTGCTGCATTACCATCTCTATCATGTGTAGTGCCACAATTAGGGCAAGTCCATTCCCTAATATCTAACGGTAACTCAGCTATTTGATAATAACAATTAGAACAGGTTTTTGAGCTAGGAAACCATCTGTCAATTTCGACTAGAATACCACCTTTTTCTTTTAGCTTATAGTCTACGAAGTTGACAAATATTCCCCAACCTACATCAGATATTGCCTTAGCTAGTTTGTGATTACGAACCATACCCTTGATATTTAGGTTTTCTACAACAACTACTTGGCTATCATTTACGCTTCGACGGAGTTTACCCTGAGCGCAGTCGAAGGGCTCAGCGCACCGCTATTTTTCTTGATAATTTGTGCAAATAGTCTTGTCGGGCATTACTCATCCGTTCGTATATCTTTGCCACCAGCTTTTTTGCTTTTTTTCTTGAGTTACTTCCTTTCTTTTTTCTAGCTAATTTAGCTTGCTTTCTAGCTAAATTTTTTTGATGTTTATAAAAGTGTCTAGGATTAGCATATTTACTAACTTTCTCACCATTATAAGTAACAGCAAAATCTTTTATTCCTAAATCAATTCCAGTTATCTTCCCTGTAACTACTGTTTTTGGCTCATCTTGATTTGTCTCAAATAATAAAGAAGCATAATATTTACCACTAGGAGATCTACTAATAGTTACTGTCTTTAATTCTCCGTCAAAAAGACGATGAATACTAGCTTTAACTACTCCTATTCCTCCTGGTATTTTAATTCCATTATCACTTATTTTTACATTTTGAGGATATTGGGCAGATTGACGACCATGATAGGACTTGAATCTAGGAAATTTTGCTCTTTTTTCAAAGAAATTTTTAAAAGCTTTAGTAAGATTTAAGGTAGTAAATTGTAAAACTTGACTATAACAAGCAGCTAGCCATTTAGTTTCCTCCTGGTTTTTTAGTTTGGGTAATTCTTTATTTAGAGCAATCTGAGATAATCCTTTTCCAGTATTTTTGTAAATTGTTATGCACAAATTCAAAGCATAATTATAACATTATGGTCTACAACTCATAACTTGATCGAGTTGAGTAGTTTGATTTAATGTTGGATATAACCTAACTTTGATTGCTCTGTACATATATTTACTGCTAATTTGGTTAGCCATAAATCATTATAGCATAAAATTTGGGGATTGTGTGGACTCCCTGCGGTCGATTTTATTTATTGGTCAAAATTCATCCGCACGCCACTGCGTTGAGCGTGGGGACTTCTTTTGACATTTCGGTTAAACCTGATGGAATTGATACTCTCCAATTGCAGGAGCTAGAGGAAGATGATGCCTTTTATGAAGCTATCACATCTCTAGGATGGCGATCGCTTATTGAAAAAAACGATTCAGGTAAATTTTTCCTTCAGCCTGTTGTCAGAGAGCACGTCACTAAACAACTTGTTAAATTGGTGACTGATGAGATTTTAAACTATCAGCAAAATAAAAATCTAAACTTGCTTGTAAATTACGATTTTTTTGCATTTGATAACACTTCGACTACGGTCACTTCGACTTCGCTCAGTGAGCCCTTCGGCTACGCTCAGGGTAAACTCCGTCGAAGTAACCAGAAGGAAGTTCACTCCATTTTATCTTTGATAAAAGAGAGGCTGAATCGGAAGGTTACTTCTGAAGAAATAAATCTAATACTTCAAGATAATTTACCGAAGCGAGTTAAGGAAAACTTAACCAATATACTGGCTGAATTTAATAAAAACTAAATTCAATTAGAGGCGAATATGGTAGAAGAAGGAAAAACATTTCAAAATGTATATAAAATTATCAAAAAATTTGAACCCAAGCAAACAGGGGCTTTTGGGGAAAATTATTTAGCTGAAAAAACAGATCTTTTTAATGAAAAAGTTGTCATTAAAAGATTTGCACCGCAAAATAAAAATCCTGCCACCTTAAAAGATGCTAAACGATTATTTAATAATGAAGCGAAGATGCTTCACGAATTAGGAAAAAACCATGACCAAATACCCAGGCTAATTGCTTATATTGAGGAGGAGGGGGAATTTTATATCATTCAAGAATATATAAAAGGTAATGATTTAAGCCACGAACTTAACGAAAAATGGAAAGAAAATAAGATCATAGAATTTTTGCTAGATTTACTTCCAGTTCTTGAATTTGTTCATTCTAAAAACGCAATTCATCGAGACATAAAACCTGCTAATTTGATACGACGCAACCGAGATAATAAAATTGTTTTAATTGACTTTGGCGCAGTCAAAATTGTCAACCGACCTGATTTAGAAAATCAAGCTGGTGTCGATTCAACTACTCAAACAATTGTAGTTGGAACTTTACCCTATATGCCACTGGAACAATTGCATGGAAAACCTCGGTCCTGTAGCGATATTTACGCCTTGGGAGTGACCGCCATTCAATTTCTAACTGGTCAATTACTATTAAACCTGAAAGAACAAGAAATCGAAAATATTCAGGAATATTTGCAATCAACTCGAGTGAGTGAGAAACTGGCTTCGATTTTGAGCAAAATGGTTGAGGAAAGGTCGCAAAATCGGTTTCAGAATGGCCCAGAAGTGCTAAAGGAACTAAATAAAATACAGTCGCCATATTTTGTTTTTACACCGTCGCCAGAACATACTCCCCGACTTCTTCCTCTTGATAGTTGGCGAGGAAAATTAACAAGAAATAGGACTTAGACAAGGGGCTTAAGCCCCTTGTCCGTACTAAAATTAACAGCAATAGTATTTGAAAATATGCCAGTATTAATTCAATCTGATATATTTGTAGAGTTTCTTACCAACGGAGAAACTGCCACACAGATTCAAGAAATATTCCAATTAATACGAGACGGCGAAATTCAAGCTTGTGTAATATAATTTGCTTTAAATAGGTTTTATTCCGAAATGAGGGAGAAAAAGGCGCTGGAATTTATTCTATTTGAACTTCCTTTCCATATTTGTAGAAATAATAATGACATTCTTAACTTAGCCTATGAATTGATGATAGATAACTTTGAAATAGCCTTAAATGTAGCTTATGCTATCCAACTAAATTTGACAATTATTACTCAAAATTATCCCATTTTACTCACTAATTATCCTGAAGTTAAGATGATATCATCTTCTGATTTTTTAATAAAATATCAAATATATAAAATAGAAAAAAATTGCTGTCAACTGCGAAATTTGCTGGAACAACAAGATTTTAATGCAGCAAATAAAGAGACTATCAGGGTTTTGCGACAAGCAGCAGGGGTAGATGATACCTGCTCAATAAATGTCCCAGTACTCAATCAAATACATGCTGCATATTTTGGCTTAATTAACCAATATTGGCAAGCAGAGTCAGGTGGAAAGTTTGGTTTCAGCACACAAAAAACTATTTGGCAGCATATACACTCACATCCTGACTCTCAGGATGATGTTAGAGAATTTTTCACTCAAGTAGGCTGGGAATGGGCTGCAGAAACAAATAGTGTAAATCATAAAGAAATCAATTCAAAAGATGAAACGCCCAAGGGTTATTTTCCTTTGGTAATTACTAACCTAAAGACTCTGATAAGTTTCCATGTTGTTTTAGATGAATTGTTTTCTCAAAACTTTGATTAACTTTGGATAAAATAGGAAATTAAATATGAGTCTAGAAAGTTTTACACAAGAATTAATAAAGTTTTATTATTTACATGAACAGGAACCATCATCTGCAGAAAAAGAGCATTTTAAACACATTCATGAGGTGTCAAATTCAGAAGCAGATCGAGTTTTTAATGAGGTTAATTCAAACTATAATAACAGATTACTAAGATGGCAGATAAATAAAAAGAGATGGGATTATTATAAACAACAATTAAATGAGAATTTAAAGCCACAAACTCGTATTTTTTCTAGTAAAAAACTTGGTGATTTACTGAATAGTCTAGAAGATTCTGGTTGAACACCAGAAGAATTTGACTGGATTCAAGAAAAAATAATGTTAGAAATAAAACCTATAAAACCAGAAAAAAATAACAAACAATTGCTAAGGTTTTTAGCGCCAATAATTTGGTTTATTCTGGGATTTGTTCTAGCTTTATGGCTTGATGGCGTTCAAAGTTCGGATAATGCAAATAAGATTGAGCCCTTACAATTTTCAGTTGTTGTAACAGATTTTTGCCCCGAAACTACTTTTTTAAGTTGCGGAGAAAAAGCAGACTTTGTTAATTTCCCAAAAAACCAGCCATCTTTACCAGAAGAGGTAGATGGTAGAAAAGCATTCAGCAATAATAAATATGAAGAAGCTGTAAATTCACTGAAAAAAGCATGGCAAAAAGAAGGAGATCCTTCTACATTAATCGCACTATCAAACGCCCAAGTTTTACTTGATATACAGCAAAAAAAAATCAGCAAAAATCAGGTAGTAAATTTAGTAATTCAAGTGCCTTATGGTAATAGCGATAATAATCAAATACCAGATTGGATTCCTAAAAATTTGTTGCTGGGAGTAGCTTGGAAACAATACGAGTTTAATCAGAAAAACTCATCTAATTTTAAATTGATAATTTTAATAGCTGACGATAAAAATAATGAGAGTCAGGCTGAAACTGTCGCCAGAGAAATAGCAAAAACTGAAAATATTCTAGGAGTTATAGGACCCTACAGTAGCAAAATTGCGACTTATATTACTGGGATTTTTAGCAAACAAAAGTTAGTTTTGATATCTCCAAGCAGTACAGTACCAGAATTAATTTTTGATCCGACTCAAGTTCCCAATAGAGAATTTCTTTTCCGCATAGTACCGACATTAGATAAAAAGTCAACCCAAGACTTAGCTAATTATCTAGTTAATATTAAAGGGTTTAAAAAATTTATCATTTTTACTACTACAGACGATTCTTTTGGCGTACAGTACACAGAGAATTTTCAGCAAAAATTAAATTCCTTGAATATCACAGATATTCAAAGATATTCGCTAGCAGAACAAACCCAATTTAAAACACTAATCGAGACATTCAAGGGGGAATATGACCCTCAAATAACTGCTTTGTTTATTTTTCCTAATGCTTATACCGATTCTACAGAGAAACAGAAAATAATAGACTTGATCAATGATAATCAAGGAGTCTTTTTCATGGGTGGGAGTAATACTGTTTTCGTTCCCGATGTTTACAATGGTAAAGTTGATTCAAGTTACATAGAGAATAATTTAGTAGTAACTGTTCCCATTTTTCCTACACCAACACACTTGACTCAATTGCAAAATTTCCTGACAAGTACTCAAGTCAGTCAAAATGTGGTAAATCAGAATATCGAAGACTTAACATGGATGATAGTTACAGCTTTTGATTCTACACAAGTATTCATAGAAGCGATTACAAGGCTTTTGGAAGAGAAAAAACCAGTGACGCGCGCAGGAATACATGAAATGTTAAAAAGTAACTTCAAAACAGAGGGTTTAACAGGTGCGATCGCATTTGATGAAGAGGGCGATCGCGTGGAAGCTTTCAACTCTCTGATTACGCCAGATTGTTCTTCAGGTACTTGTAAATGGATTGAAGTTCCATATTAATCAAAGCCAGAAACTCCATCACCGCCATCAGCAACTCTTTTGATTTCAATAAGGAATATAATCCACAGTATTGAACCATTCATCATGGTTAGAGGCTGAGGCAATTAGTTCCAAATCCTTGACAAACTGTCCAATAGTTCCTCCCAACTGGTGACCGAATATCAAACCCGCAAACGGTTTTCCCAGACGCTGCCAATTTTCAGCCATTGCTTTAAAGCGAATATCTTGGGTAAAAATCACCCGTCCAAGAAAATTAGCACGTTGTGACATACTCCTACACTGACCTGCGGTACAGTGTAGGCTTCTCGGAGACTCGTCCCCAACGGAACAACATTGACCGAGCTTTAAAGAACGAGATGCCCCACCGCTCTGTATTTAATATTTATTGCTGCATTCCAATCTCTAGGTAGCATCAATCCACAATTTGGACAACAATGCCATCGATCATTTAATTTTTTTGGGACTTTATGTCCGCAATCTGAACAATCTATTGTGGTATTTCTGGGATTTACTTTCACTGTTAACAAGCCAGCTTTTTCAGCTTTGAATGTTAACAAACTCAAAAAGTTTCCCCACGCAGCATCATTAATACTTTTTGCTAACCTAGTCCTTGCTAGTCCTTTTATATTTAAATCTTCATAGGCTATTACTTCAGCTCTTTTTAATAAATCATTGGCTGTTTTCTGGTGAAAATCTGTGCGCTTATCAACAACTTTTTTATGTTGTTTTGTTAGTTGATTAATAGCTTTTTCTCTTCTTTTACTTCCCTTTTTTCGTCGAGAAACTCTTTTTTGCAATTTCCTTAGCTTATCCTGAGCCTTCCTATAATACTGAGGAATAGGGACTGAGAAACCTGTATCATCTACTAGAAAATCATTCAGCCCCATGTCTATTCCCAAAGTATTATTTAAAGTTGGCTTGATATCATTAGTAAAGACTGGAACGCTTTTATCTTCAAGGCTTAAAGCTACATAATAACCATCAGCTTTCCTAATAATTTGAGCAGTTTTTATTTGAAAACCATCAGGTAATGGTCTATGTAGAATAATTTTAATATTACCTAGTTTTGGCAATTTTATTCTTTTTTTACTTAAACAGTCTTGTTTCATTTGTGGATAAGAAAAAGACCGATAACGTCTCTGATTTTTAAATCTTGGTCGCCCAGATTTTTTACCAGTGTTATTCCCTTTCAAGTATCTTTTAAATGCTTCATCTACGCGCTTTACACAATCCTGAAGAACTTGAGAATGAAGATTTTTGTCTGAAGGAAAAAGTTTTTTAGTTTCTACTAAATTAGATTTTTGACTATAGTAATTTGGTTGGTCTTTTAATTCAGGTAAATGACAAATCAAAGGACAAGAGTTAACAGCACAACGATTTCGCTCCCACCAATTAAACCTTTCAGCCAACCTATAGTTATATTGGCGACGTAGTTGATTCAGCCAATTTTCTATTTTTTTGATTTGCTGTTTTGTTGGTCTAAGCCTGTACTGGTAAGTCAATCTCATAACTCTTTCCAAATCCCTGTTAGATTAATTATAACACTCATTTGGAAACAAGGCAAGAAAATAAAAAATGAAACAAGATTTTATTTCTCATGGACGTTCTGTGTCAGATTTAAAAGCACACTTAGTGCTAACTACAAAATATCGTCGTCTTGTGTTAAATGGAAAGATGTTAGAAAGAGTACATGAAATATTTATAGACTTGTTAGCAAAATGGGAATGTAAATGTATTTCTTTTGATGGAGAAGAAGACCACTGTCACTTGCTTTTTCAATACCATCCTGACATTCAAATAAGTAAGCTAGTAAATAATTTGAAAAGTGTTAGTTCACGAAAAATAAGACAAGAATTTTCCGAAGAAGTTAATAAAGTTTATTATAAAAGTGTTTTTTGGAATAGTTTTGTGGAGGAGTAACAATTTCTTTTTTGAAAAAATATATTGAAAATCAAAATACTCCACAATAAACCCTGCCCGCAATTCATCCCACGCCGATTTGAGTTAATCTTTTTTTTGTTGTCAAATACGGCGTGGGGCTTTTTGCGGAAGAAGCTAAAAGTTCATCATCCGCCAATTCTGCCGAACCATCTTCAATAGCTGTAAGCACATCTATCTGACGACGACGCAACTGAACTGTAATTGCTTCTGGCACATGAACATCCATATACAATCGAACCGCCATTTAAATCAGACCTTTTGCTCGCATACGGATAAAAAATGGTGTAGGTGAAGCAAGAGATTTTTCCAGTTGTACTTGCTCCCACTCTTTGCGAATTTCTTGCTCAATTTCCTCTTGATTATCTAAATAATATAACATCGCTGCATGGACTTCTGATAATTTGAGATAAGGATGCTGACGGCACATTTCCTCAGCAGACCAACCATAAGCAATATAGTCCATGACAATTTGAGCCACACGGACGCGTTTGATTCGCTGCAATCTTGCTGGTTGACCCCCCAAGTTGTCAATATGAGGATAAATTAGTGATGTCATGTTATTTCAGCTTTTATAAACGGGACTGGCCGGAGTCGAACCGGCGACCTAGCGCTTAGGAGGCGCTTGCTCTATCCTTCTGAGCCACAGCCCCAAGTTATTTTCTATAATAGCACTTCTATTTACTCCAAAGATCATCCCAGGGGCCGCCACCAACTTCTAAACCGCAAAGGTCACTACTCGCTGTTAGAATAGTTTTCCCTTGACGCGATCGCAATTTTAGAGTTAACTCACCTTTCATTGTATCCCGACAACAGAAAATTAAACCCTGTTCTGTAGGCGCACGCAGGGGAGTACCTGGTAAATCTGTTGTTCCCTTAATTTCCACTTCATAATTTTGATTCATAGCTTGCATTTCCCAGCTACCCCAAGGTTGAATTTGCCAGCTTACTTGAGCATTCCAGGGCACAAATTCATAAAATTCCCCCTGATAGTGTATCCCAATCATTGCCACAGACTCCATCCACCATAACACACCTCTTCTGCCTCCACCAGCAGTTAAAGTCAAATCTGGTTCATTGTTGAAACCATTGCAATTAAGCCAAAACCACTTTTGGGGAAAAGAGCGACCCCAGTTTTTTTCCCCATAAGCTGGGGCATTTTCAAACTCATAAAGCTTACCATTCCAATCAATATAACCAGTTGCTAGACCATGAGCCATTAAAATTTGCCATCCAGGTTCAAAAATTGGCAGATAAGATAACCAACCACCAGTAGACTGTTGGGGGAGTTTCGGGTTGCCCCAGCCATAAACTGGTTGAATTTCATAATACCACCGACAATAGTTATTAGTTCCTGGGTCTTGAATAAAACCTTGATTAAACTGGGCTGTTGCTTGATAACCTTCTTTAATATACTGTTCAAAATCAGTGGGTTTGAGTTGTTTGGGAGGAATCTTTAAATCAGTTTTGCCCCAATGACCTAAACTTAAAACTTCTTTACTAGCCCAAAATTTGCCCACATCAGGAAAAGTGCGACAGAGATATTCATCTTGTGGTGCGAGTACTTGAGCTGCACCACCACTATGAGATTTACCCCCGATGGGGTCTTCGATAGAATACATAAAAGCGAATGTTTCCCCCATCTGTAAAGTGACTCGATAGTACCAACCTTCAAAAAAGCGATCGCTCTTACCATCCCAATGATAACCACTATGGGGTGTTTGCAAAAGGTTAACCATAATTTAATTGGATTTTAATAGCATAAATATTCTATAATATCCCTTTGGGCTATTTACGAGCATGCTCAAAAAATTAACTTTTTGAGTTGCCACTTTGAAAAAATATAATGTTTTTATAAAGTTAGTTTATACATTTTTTATTTAACGTTAAATTATATGCGATATAAATTTTATACAGCAGATGTTTTTACTGATAAAATCTTCGGTGGCAACCAGTTAGCTGTTTTTCCTTATGCTGAAGGACTCAACTCTCAGCAAATGCAAAAAGTCGCTGCAGAGTTTAACCTTTCAGAAGTGGTTTTTGTCTTTGTTCCGCGAAAACCAGAATATCATCGTTATCTGCGCATTTTTACTCCTAAAACTGAACTTCCTTTTGCTGGTCATCCTACCCTGGGAGCTGCTTATGTTTTAACAGCAATTCAAGATATTCCTCTAATTAACAATTTTAGAAGTATCGTCTTTGAAGAAGGAGTGGGAGAGGTGATGGTTAACGTTAGTGGGACAAATGGTGTTCCTCTATATTCAGAACTTACCGCAGCTCAATTACCTCAATTTGGACCAGAACCTCCTCCTCTAGCTGCTCTTGCTGCTATGCTTTCTTTAGATGTCTCAGATCTATTGACTGGAGATAATAGCCCACAAGCGGTTTCTTGTGGGCTACCTTTTTTATTTATTCCCCTGCGTAACCCAGATGCCGTATCACGGGTAAAACTTAACCGACAACTTTGGGAAGAATTACTTGCTTCTTACTGGGCTCCTCATGTGTATGTATTTGCTGATAACCAAAATTTACAAAGTTCTAAGTTTCAAGCGAGAATGTTTGCACCAGCACTGGGTGTAGATGAAGATCCAGCTACAGGTTCAGCAGCTACTGCTTTAGCTGGTTATTTGGCTACTCGCCATCAATTAACTGATGGTACTATTATCTGGTTGGTTGAGCAAGGTATTGAAATGGGAAGACCAAGTTTACTTAAGGTACAAGCTGATAAAAAAAATGGCTTTATTCAATCAATTAGAGTAGGAGGAGCTTCTGTTTTAGTGGGTGAAGGAACAATGGAAATTCCCGCAATTAATAGTTAATAATTAAGCTCATTTCCTTACACTAAAATAACTATACCAATCCTCAAAAGCTTGTGGTCTGACAAGGGGCGCCCATCCCCTTGTCTCGTATTTGTTATTAATATTACAGCAACAGATAACTAATTTAGTTGTAATCACTTGAACGATAAAAATGTAATCTTCCAACTCCTAAATATAAACCTTCTGGTTTTTCTCCTTGAGGAAAAGCAGTTACACCAAACAAATAAACACCGCTATAATCTGGATTTTTTACAGGTTTTAACCCAACAGTAAAAGTAGTCCCTGGTGAAATTTCCTGGTCAAAAATCACAGATATTTCCCCTGTTTCTTCGTCTTGGGTAACATTTTTTACTGTCAAATTCTCTCCTTTATCAGTATGATTTCCCTCAAAAGCCAAAGTTTTTTCTAATTGAAAACGAATTGCTTCTACTCCTTCTCTTTGTTGAATTATTACTTTAGATAGGGGTTCACCAGCATTTTCTGGCAACTCCAAAGTAAAATAATACTTTGCTCCCCAGACACTGGTACTATTAAAAGTAGTAATAACATTAGTTAGACGAGGAGATTTTTCAAAAGCAACTCTTCCATCAGGCAATTTAACTGCTTGAATTGAGGGAAGTTTCAAGAAGAAAATAACAATTGTAAAACTTAGGGCGATCGCTAATTTTAAAATCCGCATTTTCTCAACTTTAAAGCCCAGTAATTACACTTTTTACAAAAATAACATTTGAGGAAAAAAATAGAAGACAAGGGGTTTAAACCCCTTGTCTTGGCAAGGGGCGCCCATCCCCTTGTCTTGGCAAGGGGCGCCCATCCCCTTGTCTTGGCAAGGGGTTTAAACCCCTTGTCTTGGCAAGGGGCGCCCATCCCCTTGTCTTGGCAAGGGGTTTAAACCCCTTGTCTTGGCAAGGGGCGCCCATCCCCTTGTTAAGACAAAAATCATCAAACAATTGCTAGATTTTTTACCGTTTATTTTATCCAAAAATTGAAGAAGTGAGAAAAACCATGCCTATCCCTGCGATAGAAAAACCTAAAAAGCGCAGGACTGGGAAAGACAAATCACCTTTATTTAACAGCATTTTTCCTATTGCATAAGCTCCCCAAGCAATTAATAATTGAATCAGGGTAAAACCTGCCAAATATGCTAAAAGGGGGGTCATGTTTGCTCCCACAATTGCTTCACCATAGGCATAACCGTGAAAAATTCCTGCAATTGCTGCTATTGCTATTATTCCTATTGCTTGAATGGGGGAGTTTTTCTGATTTTTGCTCATAGCTAATAACACCCCAAAAGCAATTACTGAAGCAGAGATAATTAACTCAGGTAAGGGTAAATTTATTGCTAGTACATGAATACCTGTTCCCACCATCGCTGTCAAAACAAAAGCAACTGGGATAAAAATACCTAGGGTTTGTCCTGCAGCGAGTAACCCACTACTAACTACAAATGCTAAATGGTCGATCCCAATTACAGGATGAGCTAAACCTGATAACAGGGCTTTGATAAAATTATCTGGGGTTTCTCCACCGAAAGCATGATGTGCCATTGCCTTTTGAGTAGCAAACAATATTACTAAGAGGGCAATTCCACTAATTTTGAGAGACTGATTGAATTTTGGCAATACTTTTAACACTCGCTGTACCTCGCAGATGGTGCTGAAAATGGTTAACCATATTGGTGGGTATTCTGACTTAGAGAATTATACTCATTACAGCTGCGGGACAGCGCCAGACTTTCACTGAACTTTCCCCCTTACGCTTGATGGCTGGTTCTCATCAAGACCAACAGATAGGATTAATCTTGACACTCCCCCGTTAACCTTGCGGTATAACGGGTGATTCATGTATCACTGCCTCTGAGCTAGTACTCCCATTTTCACAGGAATACCCCGCCAGACCGACTCCACACGCTTTTTCTTCAACCGTATGTCCTACGGCTGTTTTTCCACGATTTTCTATTACTTCTGCAGCCGCTACATCACGATGCTGTTCGTATCCACAGTGTTGGCATTTATGAACACGTTCACTTAACTGTTTTTTTCCAGTTTTATGCCCACATTTAGGGCATTCTTGAGATGTGTAATCTTTGTCAACTTTTAAGTAAAACTTCCCAAGTTGACCACATACAAAAGGTAATATTTCATTTATAAATTGACCTATTCCACTATCCAAAGAAGCCTTGCGCACAATACCACGTGACCACGCTTTAAAGTTAATATCTTCTACAAAAACATTATCTGTCTGGTCACAAATTCTGTGAGCGAGTTTAAAATGCCAGTCTTTGCGGGTATTAGCTATTTTCTCTTCTTGCTTTGCGATTCTGTTCTGAAGCTTTAACCAACTGTTACTCCCTTTTATTTTGTTTTTAAGTCTTCTTTGTAGCAATTTAAGCTTACGTAGATTATCTCTCAAAAACTTAGGAGCTTTGATTAGTTCATTCTGTGATGTAGCTATAAATGACTCAATACCTGCATCTAGTCCTATTGATTTTTTACCTACTGGTGTTTCTGGAATATTTTCCTCTGATTGAAAAGTAATCATTAAATAATATCCAGAAGCTTTTTTGACAATTCTTGCTTGTTTTGGTTCAAAACCAGTGGGATATGGTCTAGATTGTATTATCTTCACCCATCCTAACTTAGGCAGCTTCATCTTATTATCCCCTAAGCAATTTTTAAGCATTGCTGGAAATACAAATGATCGCATTTTCTTTTTAAATCGAGGGAAACCATGCCCCTTAGCTTTCATATCAGTAAAAGCACGATCAAGTTGCTTTAAAGTTTGTTGAAGTACTTGAAAATGTAATAATTTTGTACTACGAATTGTTTTTTTTGCTTGAGTTAGGGCTTTTGCTTGATTATTGTATCCAGGATAGGGTACATCAGCAGGAATTATATATTCTTTAATCAAACTACAGCGGTCTGCTAGTGATTTGCGACTATTGAACCAGTCTTTGCGCTCTTTTAAAGCGTAATTAAACACACTTTTACATACGTCCAAAAAGTGATCAATTTCTTGGACTTGTGTTTTAGTGGGTTTTAATTTATACTGATAGGTTAGAGTAATCACTACTGGGCTGCTGTTTTTTGCTTATAGGTTTATTATGCTTTTTTTGGGGTAGGAAGTCAATAGTCTAGACAAAGAATTTCAAGACTATTTAACTGGCTAAAATTTTGAATTTTCTAGTAAGTTTATTATTAAGAGGTGACGCTCTGGGGTGATAGCAATACCCTACGCAACTATCGTGCGCTGTTTTTTTTTGCGCGATTCATCTCGCCGTTAAATTCTGCTGTTCTTTTTTTTGTTGAGAATTTTAACGGGAGTCGAATCGCGCTATTGAGATAACTTACTGGTGAACATCTACCAACTTTTGATCAAAGGTAAGAATTAGCGATCGCCTATTGCTTCCATAGCTGCTTGAGCTGCGATCGCCACATGAGTCCAATGGGTCCCCCCCTGACAAAATACAATATATGGCTCTCTTAATGGTCCATCTGCGGAAAATTCAGAGGTACTGCCATCAATAAATGTCCCCCCAGCCATAACTAACTCACTTTCATATCCTGGCATTTGAGCGGGTACTGGGTCTAAATAAGACCCCACTGGCGAAGACTTTTGCATTGCACGACAGAAGGCGATTAACTTTTCTTTTGAACCTAACTGTATTGCTTGAATCACATCACGTCTGGGTACAAGAGGTTCTGGATTTACAGGATAACCCAGTTGCTCGAAAATATAACTCAACAAATGAGTTCCTTTTACTGCTTCACCCACCATCTGGGGGGCTAAAAACAAACCTTGAAATAACAGTCGATTTTGATCAAATGTGGCTCCTCCACTACTACCAATTCCTGGAGCAGTCAAACGACTTGCAGCAGCTTCCACTAAATCAGCTTTACCTGCAATATATCCACCTGCAGTAACAATTGTTCCCCCTGGATTTTTAATGAGGGAACCCGCCATTAAATCAGCACCCACTGCAGTAGGTTCTCTTGTTTCGATAAACTCTCCATAACAGTTATCCACAAAACAAATAGTATTGGGATTTTGTTGTTTAACAATCTTAATAATTTTTTCAATTTCTTCTATGGATAAACTCTGTCGCCAGGAATAACCGCAGGAACGTTGAATTAAGACTAAACGAGTATGATCTTTGACAGCGGTTTTCAGAGCTTCCCAGTCTAAACTTCCTTTGTCAGTTAAGGGCAACTCTCGGTAGTTTATGTTAAATTCAGCTAAGGAACCTTGAAAACTGCCACGTAAACCTATTACCTCTTCCAGAGTGTCATAGGGATGACCAGCAACGGCTAACATTTCGTCACCAGGACGAAGTACGCCAAATAAAGCACAGGCGATCGCATGAGTACCAGAAACAAACTGTACTCTTACTGCAGCCGCTTGAGCTCCCATTACTTGAGCAAAAACTTTGTCTAAAGTTTCTCTTCCCAAGTCATCGTGTCCATAACCGCTGACACCTGCAAAATGATGTACGCCTACACGATGTTCGCGGAAGGCTTCTAAGACTTTTTTAAGATTTTGCTTGACCTGAGCATCAATTTCCGTAAAAATCGGAAAGACAGCCTTTTCTGCTGCTGCAAGCAAGTTAAAACTGTTCATTGGCTAAATTTAGTCAGATGTTCACCTCCTATAAATTTCCCTAGTTTTCAAAAAAAACTTAACTAGAGGAGGGTAGGTAAATAGCAGTTTGTTTTACGAAAGTAGTAATTTGTCTGCTAAAGGCGGTTATAATTCCTTAAGATTAACAACAATTTGGTTGCTTTGAGGAATTCAAATTCATAAGATTAAAAATAGTTGAGATTAAAAAAAATACTGAATGACTGTTGCAACATCAAGAAATTATCCAATAACCTGGGTCAATGTTCTTTATTTAGGAACGATCCACGCGATCGCACTATTAGCTTTATTTCCCAGTAATTTTAGTTGGGGTGGAGTAGGGATAGCGCTTTTCCTCCATTGGTTAACTGGCGGTATTGGCATAACTTTGGGACTCCATCGTTTAGTAGCCCACCGCAGTTTTGAAGTACCCAAATGGTTAGAATATTTCTGTGTTTTGTGCGGTACTCTTGCCTGTCAAGGGGGTCCCATTCACTGGGTTGGTCTTCACCGCATTCACCACAAATATTCTGATTTAGATTTGGATCCCCATGATTCTAGTCTAGGCTTTTGGTGGAGTCATATGGGTTGGATGGTCCACGATCTCCCTGCTAATAAAGAGACTCACCGTTATACAAAAGATATATCAGATGACCCGTTTTATCAGTTTTGTCAAAAATACTTTATTCCCATCCAAGTGGTTTTAGGTCTCTTCCTTTACTACTTAGGCGGCTGGTCTTTTGTGATTTGGGGAATTTTTGTTCGTCTGGTAGTAGTCTTCCACTGCACTTGGTTTGTAAATAGCGCTACCCATAAGTGGGGTTATCGCTCTCACGAGTCTGATGATAAGTCTAGAAATTGCTGGTGGGTTGCTCTGTTAACCTACGGTGAAGGTTGGCATAATAATCACCACGCTTTCCAATATTCTGCTCGTCATGGTTTGGACTGGTGGGAAATAGACATTACTTGGATGACTATTCGCTTACTTCAATTTTTGGGTTTAGCCACTAATGTTAAATTAATTCCCAAAAGTTAATCCATGTCCCATGACATTTAACCAGTTTCCAGTGGTTACTGGTGAGAGATAACTGCTCAGTGGTAACTTATTTAACCGAGTTTCTTCTTAGAAACTCGGTTTTTATTTGATCCAAAAATTGGGGTTAGAACCATATCTTACTTGAATAAAAACGTCCTAGTGCTAGCTATCTAGCAGCTTTTTAGTTTTTAAAAACATATTTATGTCTTGTTTAGCTTTAATCTCCTCTTTTTTTGTTAATTTAAATTAAGATATATTAATTTTTAGTAGAAAAAAACTGACTAATCAGAAGAAATAAGTTAAAATAGAAGAGAAGAGTTGAGGGAAATAGGGAGCAAAAAAAAATAAATTAGTTAATTATCAATTTCAGATAACTTGTTATAACTAATACTTCTCAAAAAAAACTCAATAAAGCATAATACAATTACACTAGTACACTTTATCTCAGGTTTACCCCGTTCGGGGAGTACTCTTTTAGCGGGAATATTAAGACAAAACCCGCAGTTTCATGCAGGGATGTCTTCTCCAGTGGGGGGACTAATGAACCAGTTATTAGAATCAATGAGTACTAATTCTGAGTTTTCTGTATTTATTTCTGAACAACAAAAACGGGAAATTTTGCAAGGAATATTTCAAGCTTATTATCATGCTCAAATAGAGTCAGGAAAGGTGATATTTGATACCAACCGTCTTTGGTGCAGTAAATTACCTTTAATTCAAGAATTATTTCCCGAAGCAAAAATAATTTGCTGTGTCAGAAATATTGCCTGGGTGATGGACTCTTTTGAAAGGATAGTTAGGAAGAATACATTTGATGTTTCTAAAATGTTTAGTAACAGAGGTGAGTCGGCAACAGTTTATAGTCGCACAGAAGCTTTAAGCGGAGGAAATAGAATAGTAGGATTTGCTTATAATGCTTTAAAAGAGGCATTTTACAGTGAAGAAGCTTCCCGACTGTTGTTAGTAGATTATAATTTACTCACCCAAAAACCGCAAGAAGTAATCAGTTTAATTTACCAATTTATTGGTTTAAAATATTTCCCCCATGACTTTGATAACGTAGAATACTCGGAAGAAGAATTTGATAGTTTTTTACACACATCAGGGCTGCATACAGTAAGAAGAAAAGTAGAATTTATCCCCAGAAAAACAGTTTTACCCCCTGATTTGTATGAAAAGTATTCCCAATTATCTTTTTGGGAAAATAACGCTGGCAGTAAAGCAAATGTAATATTAATTCAATGAAATTAAAAGGAGAAAGAAAATGGCAACTTTTAAGGTAACTCAAGCAACAGATAATGGCAAAGGTAATATTGAAGGAAGTTTAAGTTATGCAATTTTAAAAGCTAATCAAACTCCTGGAGCAGATACTATTGATATCCAAAAAAATGTCAGATTAAATTTAAATTCTGACTTAAAACGGATGCAAACTTTAGTAAATAGTAACCTGACAATTAAAGGGAATAATCACACTATTAGTGGGGATAATAATAATAATGGAATAGTGGATCTAAATGGAGAAGATCGCCCGATTCTGTTTATTAAATCAGGAAATGTAAATGTTGAAGATGTCACTTTTGAAGGAGGAGTAGCAAAAGGAGGAGATAGTAAACAGGGTGGAGCAGGTGCAGGAATGGGTGGCGCCCTGTTTATCTACTCAGGAGATGTTAACCTCACTGATGTTAATTTTGATAACAACCAGGCTATCGGGGGAAGCAACGTTAAAGGATTTTATGGTTCTGGTGGTGGTATGGGAGGTAATGCTATCTCTAATAGCTTAAATGGCGGAGGGCTATTTGGAGGTGATTATGGTGGTAACGGGAATTATAGCGGTGACAACTTCGGGAAAGGTGGCGATGCAAAATACTACAGTAGTGCTGGGGGCAACGGGGGGTTCGGTGGTGGTGGTTGTCACGGAGATGTTTTTTATTATCAAAATTATTATAGTTATTATAAATCTTACGTTGGAGGTGTTGGAGGCGATGGAGGCTTTGGTGGTGGCGGGGGTTCTGGCGCAGAAAGTACTAACTTTGGCGGTGTCGGAGGCGATGGAGGCTTTGGTGGTGGCGGGGGTTACGGCTTCTACTACCCAGGGGTTGCGGGCTTCGGTGGTGGCGACAACGGAGGTGGAGGCGCAGGAATGGGAGGGGCAGTATTTGTCCGCTCTGGTAATCTGAATCTTAACAATGTTGCTTTTAATAATAACTCTGCCACAGGTGGGACGAGTGAATATGGCGACAATGGTAAAGGTTTAGGTGGTGCTATTTTTGTGATTGACCAAGCAGCAGAAACGGCGCAAAAAAATCAAGGTAATATTCAAGGAATGCCAGAAACACTAGCCATTGTTAATGCCAATGGAGTTGTTTTTAGTAACAACACAGCTTCAGATGATGCAGGAACGGACACAAATAATGACGATGTGTATGGAGTAGAGATTTCAGGAGATAATCCACCAGAACCACCAATCGAAGGAACTTCAGGTGATGATATACTTATAGGGACAGCAAGTGACAATGAGATGATAGGTTTTGGCGGTAATGATCTGATCAAAGGGAAAAATGGAGAGGATCTCATCAAAGGAGGAAATGGAAACGATCGCCTTTTCGGTCAAGGAAACAATGATACTCTAATAGGAGGAAATGGAAACGATCGCCTTATTGGTGGTCTTGGAAATGATAAACTTACTGGCGGTGCTGGAGCAGATAAATTTATCTTTTACTCCCCCTTAGATAAAGTGGATACTTTAGTCGACTTTGACTCAACACAAGGGGATCAACTGCGCATTGATGCAAGTGGTTTTGGTGGTGGACTTTCATGGTACGAGGATGGGTTATTACCGATTGGTCGGTTTGTCATTGGTACTGGTGCTCAAGACTCCTATGACCGTTTTATTTACAATAATACCAATGCCAATGGACAGTTATTTTACGATGTAGATGGTAAGGGAGGAGAAAATCAAGTGAAAATAACCACTTTTATTGGTGCTCCTGAGCTAAATGCTAGTGACATTTATCTGTTCTAAAAGTAAAAAAAAGTCAAGAAGTTATCTTTAAATATCGGGCGATTTCAAGCGCCCGATATTTGTATTATACTCCCAAATCAAAAAATATGGTAGCACGACGAACATTATTAGAGACACCCTGGCTAGTAATAGTAAAAGAGCGGAGATTTTCTAATAAAGGTTTGCCCACTAATTCTACCACTCGTAACAGAGGAAAACGGGCTTCAAAAATCGGTTTACTTGTCAACCAATCAACGTATAAATAACCATCATTTGCTTCAGGTAAAGCAGCGATCGCCTCTTTAAACTTCTCGCTTTTCAACAAATTTTCTTCTTTCCCCAAAGCTTCAGCAACTCCTTCCAAAGAAGTGCTAAAAACCTCGTAATTTTCCACGCTAGTATGCACTCCTTCTACGCGAGCATCTAGACTTACGAAACTAGCTTTGTTGCCTAGTTTTCCTACTTTTTCATTAGAAGTTTGTAATTTAGTCCAAGCAGTCATTTGTTGCTCTAAAAGGGGGAGAGTACCCACACTCAGACCTTGTTCTTTTGCCAAGATATCTAAATGTTCAATGGCTGAATTTGTCTCAGGTTTTTCTGCCACAAAAACCCAATCTAACTTACCATCAGGAAGAGGGACAAGAGACAGAGCATATTCTCCTTTTACCCAGCTAAAAATATCTGCAGGTAAATCAAGGTTATATATTTTTTCTACCTGACTTACAGCTTGATTTAACAATTGTTGGAGAGTACTTTCTGGAGTTAAACCATCAGAAATCTGACTCCAAAATTGATTTAAATTAGTGCCAGAAGCAGTTAAAATACTCTGACTAGGAATATAACCCAAAGCTGCCACAGGAGCAGATAAATTTGGGGGTTGATTTTCAGCAGCGTTAACACCTATAAAAGCAGTAGCAGCAGCTAAACCTTTACCTTGTAAAGAGAGAGCTACTGTGAGCATTTCTCTAACATCTGGACTAGGTAAAGTAGACGCATTATTTATCCAAGCAGACACCCCAGGAAGATTTAAATAAGCAATAGCAACTCTTGGATCAGTAATAGTAGTTAAAGCATCCTGATAAGCGGGAGAATTTTGTAAATTTAAATCTGTTGCTTGTACATTATTAATGGCATCTCGCAGCACTTTGGGATAGTTAGCAAAAATCACATAATCTCCCACCACAGCACTAACACCAATTGGGCCAGAATAATCTGGTTCTAAAGGTTTTTGGTAAATTAAATTTACCCCTTTATATTGTTCAAAAACTAAATCTGAAGTGCCAGCGATCGCCTGTTTTGAATACCATACTTGTAGTTCTTCCTTAGCAAGTTCTGCATCTTTAGTTTTCAATGCTAGAAGATAACCAGGTTGCACCCCATTTTCCTCCTGACGGTCATAGTCTAGGGAAGTTACAGCCAGGGTGATTTCATCTCCTAACCAGGATTTAATATTTTTGTTGTAATCTAAGCCTGAGCGAGCGAGTAAGCTTGTTTTGAGTGATTTTAAATCTACTGCGGAACCCCCAAACAGACTAAACCCTTCTAGAGTGTCGGGGTTAACCAGAAGAGACACCATCGCTGGTGCTTGTCTGGGTACGAACATAGTAGCTTGTGGTTCTTTTGTTACTCCCCCATCAGCTAATTTTAGGGGAGTTTTACCTACAACCAAGTAAAAGCCTAATACTGCAATTATGATTACTAGAAGCACCCCAGTCAGGGGTACGAACAAAGAGCGAAACTTCATGATTAAATCCCCAAAAAGACTTTAATATAGCGATAAATCTACATCCTATTATCCCAGGTTTTTAGGTTAATCTAGAAGCTATTGACCATGTTTGAGGGAAATAATTTATGACTAGCATTCCAAGTATTAGTGTAGAAGAACTGGCAGTGCGTCTGACCCAAAAAGATACCCAGTTACAATTGATTGATGTAAGAGAAGCAGAAGAAGTGGCGATCGCCTTTATTGAGGGTTTTCAAATTCTCTCCCTGAGTCAATTTCCTCAATGGTATGCTGAAATAGCTACTCGCTTTGATCCCAATGCAGAAACCCTGGTAATGTGTCATCATGGTATCCGTTCTGCTCAAATGTGCCAATGGTTACTTAATCATGGTTTTACTAATGTTAAAAATATCTCTGGTGGAATTGATGCTTACTCTCTCCTAGTAGATCGTACAATTCCCCGTTACTAACTTGAGTGCCAAATTAGAGAAAAAAAGCTAGAATTAGCAAATATCATCTAACATGAAAACACCATTTAATATCATTATTAAAAGATTGTGCCAATGCCTGTTAAAATTACTCTCACAGAACGTCATCAAAATATTCTTAGGGCAACTATTCGGCACTATATTGCCACAGCAGAACCTGTAGGTTCAAAAATTTTAGCTGAAGAATATGCTTTAAGTGTTAGTTCGGCTACCATTCGTAATGCGATGGGAAGCTTAGAAAAAGCGGGTTTACTTTATCAACCCCATACTTCTGCAGGAAGAATACCTTCTGACTCTGGTTATCGTATTTATGTGGATCAATTGTTAGATTTAGATGAAACTAAAACAGTGCAAATTGAAAAGTATCTCAGGGATGAATTAACCTTAGAAAAATGGAGTTTTGAAGCAATTATTCATAGAGCTACAAAAATTCTTGCTTCAATTAGTGGATATATTAGTTTAATTACTATTCCCCAAACTACTAATAATCAATTGCGTCATTTACAACTTGTACAGGTGGCACCAGCTCAGGTGATGTTGATTATAGTAACAGATACTTATCAAACTCAATCGGTGTTGATTGATGCTCCTGATTTTATCAAAGATCATGAAAAATTAGCAGGAGAATTGCAAATTTTATCTAACTTTTTAAATAGTAAATTACAAGGGCGAAGTCTGACAGAATTGTCTGGTTTAGATTGGAAGGAGTTAGACCGAGAATTTAAACTTTATGGGGATTTTATCACAGGTTTATTGCAAAAATTACGCAGTTTTGCTCAACCGTCAACCTCAACACCAATTATGATTAAAGGGGTATCAGAGGTGTTAAAAGAACCAGAGTTTAGTCAATTGGAACAAGTGCAAATGTTATTACATTTGTTAGAAGATGAACAGGAGCAATTATTACCTTTAATTTTTGAATTTCCCCAAGTATGTAATAAAAAAACAAAAGTAAATATCAAAATTGGTTCAGAAAATAAACTGGAATCAATGCGCCCTTGTACTTTGATTTCTGCTATCTATAAAAAAGGGAATATTCCTATGGGAAGTGTGGGAATAATAGGACCGACGCGAATGTTGTATGAAAATGCGATCGCTTTAGTAGAATCTACAGCAGATTATCTCTCCTATGCTTTGAGTTAATTTTATAAGATTGAGCACGTACCAGGAAGCAAGTACTCGCATTATTAGTTATTTTTCCCTGCTCATTGCGTTCCTGGTACGTGTTTGCTGGTAACTTAAGATCTCATTAATCTTGCTCTTCAAAAGAGAGAGCAGCAGAGTTCATACAATAGCGTTTACCAGTGGGTTGGGGACCATCAGTAAAAACATGACCCAAATGAGCATCACAAGCGGAACAAAGTACCTCTGTACGAGGCATAAAAAACAAACTTTTATCGGTTTCATAACTAACATTTTCTTCCGATATTGGATCCCAAAAACTAGGCCAACCAGTACCAGAATCATATTTAGTTTCAGAGTTAAACAGTTCTAAACCGCAACAAACGCATTTATAAATTCCCTTTTTCTTATTGTTATGATATGCTCCTGTGAAAGCTCTTTCAGTGCCTTTTTTGCGAGTAACTTGGAACTGTTCAGGAGTTAGTTGTTTTTGCCATTCTTGGTCAGTTTTTTGAATTTTAGTCACCATATCTATTATCCTTAATATTCGCCTGTCTCTGTGATTAAATTTTAAGGTAAATTATCAGGAAAAAACCAGTGAGGATTACCCAACAAGTAACTAATTTTCATCAAATTCATCAAAGAGTAACTCTTGGAGTATATATTCTAATTCTGGGTTATCTGGGGCAAGTAGTTCTAATTCATTATTAGAAGTAACCTCAGCGACAAAAAGAAGAGGAGAAAGAGGAGTACAAAGATTGTAATGTTGTTGTTCATTATAGAAACTAGCCAAAATTTGTAACTCTTCTACTTGCTCATCTTCTTCAAGAATATTATTAGTATTTTTTGATTCTTCCTCATCAAGTTCCAAACTAATAACATTTTCATCTTCGAGGGGAGGAAGTTCCCCTTCAACAGTGAGGGTGTAAGCAGTATTTTTGAGAATAAGATCCTGTTCTGCTAAAACAGCCTTAGCATCAGCAAAAATTTGTTCAATTTCTTCTGGATCATCAATGATAATTGTTTCGCCAATTTCTCCCTCCTCATCTTCATCCTCATTCTCCATAGCAAGAATGATTATAGGAGAGTCAACAGGCATAAGTAAGATATAGGTAGAATTATTTAAATCGAGGGAGTTCTCGACATAGCAATCGAGCGATCGCCCTTCATCATCAAAGATAGTGACCTTTTCGAGGTCTTCATCTTCCTCATAGGGTTCTGGGGAAAAACGAGACTCTGGCATAATCAAGCATTTGTAAGAATAAAGAGTAGAATACCATGACAAGTTCAAATCATTGAATCAAACCAATGATTTTGGTATAAATACTCAAAACCGCGAATATCAGTTAGGTTGTAATGCAGTGGAGTTATGGTAATATAGTTTTGTTTAATTGCTTGAACATCGGTAGGGATCTCAGAAGGGAGATGAATATGTTCTGGTTGTTCGAGATCTTCGACTACCTCTCCAGCTAACCAATAATAACTTTTTCCACGAGGATCAACCCGTTTTTCAAAAGTTTCGATATAACGACGTAAACCCTGACGAGTAAGAATAGCTCCAGCAATTGCTTCTTTTGTTACTGGGGGTATATTTACATTTAAAAGGGTAGCAAATGTGAGAGGTTGTTGTTTTAACTTAGTAATTAACGAGACAGCAAAATCAGCGGCGGTTTGAAATTCCTGGGAAGAAAAACTCGTCAAACTGAGAGCAATACTGGTGATCCCTTCGATCGCCCCTTCCATAGCTGCGGAAACTGTACCAGAATAGAGAACATCAGTACCCAAATTAGCACCATGATTAATCCCAGAAAGGACAAAATCTGGGGGAGTATCCATCACCGCACTGAGGGCAAATTTTACACAGTCTGCTGGAGTACCAGAACAAGACCAAGCAGTTACTTGTGGATGGAAAACCGACTCAACCAGATTAGCACGAATGGGTTGATGGAGTGTCAAACCGTGACCTGTGGCAGAGCGTTCGCGATCGGGACAAACTACCGTTACTTGATGACCATGCTCTGCTAAAGTGTTCGCCAGGGTGCGAATACCTAAAGCAAAAATCCCATCATCGTTACTAATTAATAATTTCATGATTTTTCCGCTCCATAAAAACCCGTTACCAGTAAGTGTAACATAAGATACAAGAGGCTCAACCCAGGTAAACTAGAAGCAGCAACGCTGATACTAAGAAAGAATAAAAAGCATGACCACATCAGAGATTGAAAAGCAATTAACAGAACTACAAGAAACAGCATCTAAAGCGATCGCCTCTGTTGAGGAGTTACAAAAACTTGAAGAGTTGAGAATAGCTTACCTGGGAAAAAAAGGACAACTGTCTCAAATTTTACGGGAAATGGGCAAACTTTCAGGGGAAGAAAGACCACGTATTGGCGCTTTAGCTAATGACTTTAAAGAAAGTATAACATCGGGCTTAGAGAGCAAAAAACAAGCCTTAGAAGCTGCTCAAATTCAAGCACAACTTGCTGCAGAAACCCTGGATGTGAGTATGCCTGGGGTAAGTCGTTCCCTCGGTCATATTCATCCTCTCAATAGTACCATAGATAAGGTTTTAGATATTTTTATGGGACTGGGTTATACAGTAGCGGATGGGCCCCATATTGAAACAGATTATTACAATTTTGAAGCTCTCAACACCCCCCCAGACCATCCAGCAAGGGATATGCAGGATACTTTTTACCTACCAGATGGTAAGTTGCTGCGTACTCATACTTCTTCGGTACAAATTCGCTACATGGAAAACCAGCAACCTCCCATTCGGATTGCAGCTCCTGGGCGGGTTTATCGTCGGGATACAGTGGATGCTACCCACTCAGCAGTATTCCATCAGGTGGAAATTTTAGCTGTTGACAAGGGTTTAACTTTCACTGATTTAAAAGGTACAATTAAAGAGTTTTTAAGTCGAATGTTTGGGGAAAACTTACCAGTGCAATTTCGTGCTAGTTATTTTCCTTTTACTGAACCTTCTGCAGAAGTAGATGTGCAATGGAAAGGTAAATTCTTGGAAGTTATGGGTTGTGGAATGGTTGATCCAAATGTCTTAAAAGCTGTGGGTTATGACCCCGAAATATATACTGGATTTGCTGCAGGTTTAGGCGTTGAAAGATTTGCTATGGTTTTACACCAAATCGACGATATTCGTCGTCTGTATAATAGCGATTTACGCTTTTTACAACAATTTTAACTAGAATATAGCAATTATCATAATGGTGAGGTACAGTTTTTCTTGGTAATACAAGGGGCTTAAGCCCCTTGTCCGTACCTCAAGACTAAGAGAAACGCTATAAAATTAAGGTGCGTACCTGACGCACCTTGTGTAAGTTTTAGAGGATAATTTTATGACTTCAGATTCGGATAAAAGAAAGCTGTTATCAGCTCTATCCCATGGGGCGATTTTTTTCAGTTCATTGGGTTTTTCTGTCGGTATTCCTGTTATTATTATGTTGGTTTCAGATGACCAAGTTGTCAAGGATAATGCCAAAGAATCCCTTAATTTTCATTTCAATATTTGGCTGGCTGGTATAATTGTGGGGGTTCTGTGTTTTATTTTGATTGGTTGGTTGTTGCTGCCAGTTTTAATATTAATTAGTTGGGTAATGCCAATTTTTGCTATTGTTAAAATTTTGGATGATCCTTACCAAGTTTATCGTTATCCTTTTATCTTTCGTTTACTTTAATCATTAGTTATTTGCAGTTCGACTACGCTCACTGACCAATAACTAATGATTAAATTAGTAATTCCTATCTTGACGACCTGCAAAAACTTCAATAATTGCAGGGTTGGGAGAGCGGTTATCTGTATCACCAAGAATGGCGATGGAGTCTATACACCGCCTTCCACCCTCAAGATAAATCCAACGAGAATTACTACCTGGTTGAAAATCTTCTCTGACTTCAAGATAATCTAAGTCTCCATTTTGATATGTCACTCTTACTTTTTTTATATCAGCAAAACCCTGTTTTGCTTCAATGCGAATACCATCAAAACCATCTCTTTCTCGATCTAAGCATTTGTCATAAACTTTAACGATGTCTATATCGTTTTCTGCGTAAGAAAGTCTCACGCTACCTAAATACTTGATATATTGGGCTAAAATGGCTTCTGTTCCAGTAAATAGAGCAGCAGTAATAGCAAGTACAAAAATTGTTAATCTTTTCATGAATTTTCTTAAATAATTAGTTGGTAAAAGTTAAGACTAAAATATCAGTTGAAAAGTTCCTTAATAATGAATAATTAATAATTAATAATTAATATTCTCCATTCTCCATTCTCTATAATTAATTATTAATTATTAAATTATTCATTATTCATTGCTATAGCAATTCCTTTATCGGTTGTGATAAATCTATAGACAAGGGGCTATAGACAAGGGGCTTAAGCCCCTTGTCTAAATTGCTATATAATAACTGAAAATCTGAAAAATTAAGCAATTTCCAAAGTTGGCACAGGTTAGACTCGAAAACGTATATAAAAGCTTCCCCAGTCGCAGTGGGGAAAATAATTCTCAATCACCAAATGAAAAACTAACTCGTAGTGTAAATATTCTGCGGGGCATAAATTTGACTGTGAAAGATGGTGAATTTATGGTGCTCGTAGGGCCCTCTGGTTGCGGGAAAAGTACTCTTTTACGGGTAATAGCTGGACTCGAAGAGTTGACAGGGGGTAATATTTGGGTGGGCGATCGCTCTGTCTCTCACCTCCCACCAAAAGAACGCGATATGGCAATGGTGTTTCAAAGTTATGCGCTTTATCCTCATCTGAGTGTGTCGGATAACATCGCTTTTGGGTTGCGACGGATGGAAAAAGGGAAGAAAACCATACCCAGTTGGGGGGAAAATCTCCTGGTGGGAATGACCAGAAAGTTACCCAAAAGTTGGCGTTATCTTTCTGAGAGGGAAAAGCAAATTGAGAAACAAGTCAAGAGTGTAGCTGATTTGTTACAAATAGAGCAACTGTTGCACCGATTGCCAAAAGAGTTGTCTGGGGGACAAAAACAGCGGGTAGCTTTGGGAAGAGCGATCGCCCGTAACCCCCAGGTATTTTTAATGGATGAACCTTTGTCTAACTTGGATGCGAAACTGAGAGCTCAAACTCGGGCTCAAATTGTCAAACTACAGCGACAGTTGGGCACAACTACTATTTATGTAACCCATGACCAAACAGAGGCGATGACAATGGGCGATCGCATTGCGGTGATGAATGGGGGTGAAATTCTGCAAATTGCGTCTCCTTTGGAAATATACAACAACCCTGCTAATCTGTTTGTGGCTGAGTTTATTGGTTCACCACCGATGAATTTTATTTCAGTGGAAGTAACAGCACCTTTATTGATAACCCATCCTTTATTTAGCGTTACTTTACCAGATAGTTGGGGGGATATTTTGCAACCTTATAAGAAGAGAAATATTTTATTAGGTATTCGTCCTGAACATTTAAATATTAGTCGTGGGGCGAATAAAAATCTACCTGTAGAAGTAGATTTGGTGGAAGCTTTAGGGAATGATACTTATATTTTTGGTCATTTAGAGAGTGAAAGTATAACTGCAAGAATTGCCCCTGATTATTGTATAAAACCAGGGCAATATATAAGCTTATCAATTAATTTAGAAAAGGTTCATTTTTTTGATCCTAAAACTGGGTTAGTCCTTAGTCATTATTAGTAGTACCTAGAAACAAATAACAAATAAAAAATAACCAATAACCAATGATAGGTGAGTTCGATGAAAATCAAAATCTATTATTTGTTAAACTTGAATTAATTTAAACCCGCGCAGGCGGGTTTTGTTTGGGTAGCCATAGGTTTTAACCTATGGTATCTAGGACACAACCTGTTGAAACAGGTTGCTACCCAGACAAAACCCGCCTGCGCGGGTTTAAGCTCATGGAATGATTAATCAAAGTGTTAGAATCTCACTTTGAATATTATTTTCCGAGAGTAATGAAAGAAGGTTAGACGTAAAATGGTTCGCACCTCAACTAAATATTAACGTCGTCGACGGCTACTACCAAACCCAGATTTACTGCGACTGGGGGAACCACTACCAAAACTGGGTTGTTTTTTGGTAGAATTTGAGTCGCCAGACTGTTGTAAGTTACTTGAACCATAACCAGAGCCAGTTGATTTCGTGGTAGTGGTGGAAGTTTGACGAGTAGTAGTGGAAGAAGGAGAAGTGCGCAAACTCCCAGTGGTGCGTAAAGTTTGACGGTTGGTGACTGCGGGAGGGGGTGAGTTGTAGCGGCTTTGGTATTGCTCAACTGCAGTATTATAGCTGCTACCGTAACCACCATAACCTGTCATAACGCTACCTGGTTGATAAACTGGAGGTACATAGTACTGTGGCGTGAATAAGAGACTACCTATGGCTTGCCCAGCTAAAGCACCAGCAAAAGGAGCCCAAAAATTAGATTCCCGACGCACAATAACGGTTTCTTGTTGTCCAGTTTGGGGGTTAGTTTGGACTTCGGTGACGTTGTGGACATATTCAATTTTAAAGTCCTCTGTGAGGTGCATCACTTTTTGGCTACCATTTACCTCCAGATAAGTCTGAGCTCCATTTTCAATTTCTTCATCGGTTAAACGCGCCATTTGTAGGTCAGTGGTGCGAAAAACAGGAGGACTTCCTGGGGGGGTATCGAGCAACATTAAACTGTACTCCCCATCCACATCGTTATAGGTTGCCTGTTGCACAGGATATTTACCATCGGTTAATTTAGCTGATGGGGGTGCAGTATTGGTACTAACATTGGGTTGAGATGTGCTTGAGGTTGTGGTTGAACCACAAGCTACTGTGGTTAAACATAAACTCAAGGAAATGAAAAGGGCGATAAATTTACGCAACATATTTTTAAGAAAATCAAGTTATAAGGGAATTAATTCTGAAAAATTGAGCAAAAGTTGGTCATTGGTTAACTCATCACCAAACCTGGCTGGAGAAAAGTGCACTTGAATGGCTCGTAATTTTTGCTGATAATGAAGGTTGATCAAGGTTTTTAAACCAGCTTCGAGAGCTTCCATGCTGGCGAGATCGGTTTCTAAGTCTGGTTCTTCACCTTCAAATGCTACTGTAATCATAACAACTAAATTAGGAGTAGCAGGTAAGAATAATTCTTCATCTTTGGCGCTGAGATCGGGCTCGCTACGGTAACGTTGAGCGGAGTCTGTGAAAAGTTGGGTAACATAGTCGCCTGCTTCTCCCTCTTCCCAGAAAAAATCTCCTTCATTGGCAGCCGATCGCCAGTAAGTATTTAATTGAATTAGGTTTTGACAAATATCAACTAAACCTTCTCCTAGTGTATTTAAATCGCCTTCAGAGTCAACTGCTTCCCGTGCTGCACGGTTGAGTACACCTAACATGGGAGCTACTTCATCCCCTGCTAAATGGATGAAAATACGACAGACAACATAACGAGTTTTCCCAACAAATTTATTAAAGCGATCGCGCAATGGACTCATAACTGGTTTTCTTAAAATTTGGTTCTACTGTTTACTTTATCCTGAAATGTGCAACTAAATAAAGTAGGGTTTTCCGATAATTTTATTCTGTCCATAGTAAGATAGAGAGTGATATTAACTTGGATTAATTAAAATATGTGTACGGGAATCACTCTTAAGGCAAAAGATGGAGCAATTGTTTATGGTCGCACTCTTGAATGGGGTAGTTTTGATTTAAAATCAAGGGTAATTCTTATCCCACGAGGTTATGAATTTGTTGGAAGTACTCCTGATGGGAAACCTGGGGCAAAATGGCGGGGTAAATATGGAGTTGTTGGCATTGATATCCTGGAAAGAGATCTTCTTGGGGATGGAATAAATGAAACAGGACTTGCGGCTGGTTTATTCTATCATCCTGGATTTGCTAACTATGCAAAATACATTCCTGATGAGGCTAAATCATGTCTTGCTCCCACTGATTTAATGCAATTTATTCTAACTCAATTTGCTTCAGTAAAAGAAGTGATTGATGGAGTAAATAAAATTAAAGTAGTTCCAGTCATTGAACCTGCTTTAGGTTTTGCTGCACCAATACATTTGATTGTTACTGAGCCCAGTGGAAAAGCAATTGTGATTGAGTTTCTTAATGGCAATATGAAGATTTTTGATAATCCTTTGGGAGTAATTACTAATGCTCCTGGTTTTAATTGGCACATGACTAATCTTAGAAATTATATCAACCTTTCTCCTGTAGCTATTCCTAGTAAAAAAATAGAAGATTTAGATTTTGCGCCTCTTGGTGCTGGTAGTGGAATGATCGGGCTTCCTGGTGATTTTACTCCGCCTTCTAGATTTATTCGTGCTGTTGCTTTTTCACAAACTGCTCGCCCAACGGCTACAGGGGAAGAAACTATTTATGAAGTTTTCAGAATTTTAGATAATTTTAATGTTCCTTTAGGAGCAGCAGAAGGTTCAGATGATGAAATAGAAAACACAAATGAAATGCGAAGTTCAACTATTTGGACAACGGCAAATGATCTGAAAAACATGCTTTTTTATTATCATACTCAACACAATCGGCGCGTCAGAAAAATTGCCCTAAAAGCCCTTTCTTTTGACAAAATCAAGGGAGATATTATTCATTTTCCTCTAGATCAAGAAAAGGCTCAAGATTTTGAGGATATTACCCAACAATTAACAGTTAACAATTAACCATTATAGCAGAATTTATAGTTCTGCTATATATTTATTCTTCTGGTTCAATAATGGAACCCATAAATAAAATTGTTCCTGTTTGGTTATCCCGAATGGCAAAAAAGAAAGGGCGATCGACAATCATGGTAAAATTTTCTTCAGTTGGCAGTGCAGAAGTAGCCCGAATACCAATAGAAGTTACTGCTGCTGCTTCTGTACCTTCTTCGTTAACTTCAACAAAGGTTTTATGTTTGACTTGGTTGATATAAACTGGGTTAGTAGTCATCTGAGAAAAATCTGCTTTTCCTCCCTCAAACATCTTCTCCATTCCTAATTTTTGTAGAACAGAATTAAGCTCAACATCATACTCTAATTTAAAACTTGGTAACTTGATAAACCCTTTTTTATTTCTAAATTCAGACATCCATTTTTCCCAGTTTTCAGCATTTAATTCAGGATAAAAAGTAGCTAAGTTACTATTTTCTTTGGGTAAGAAAATATACATACTTAAACTTTTGTTACCGTAAGGGAGACTTATAGCTTGAAACTGTTCATTTTCCAAATAATTAAAGTTTCCTTCTTGAGACATCATTGATACTGGTTTTGTCTCATTATCTGATAAATAAAAGGGTTGTTCTGTGGTGAGCTTTTTGTCAAATTCAGTTGTCCAAGTTCCTTTGAAATAAATGGCATTGATTAAAAATAACACATCATCTGGGCTAAGACTATCTACAATTTCTTCAATTTTTCCTCCTGTATTTTCTTTTACCCAACCATTAATAATATTAGGAGCATCAGGCTTAGTAAAATCTAAGGTTTCTACCTTAGCATTATAAAAAGTCTGGTTATTTTCTAGAAACTGGGGTAAAAAAGAAAAACCTTCTCTTAACCAAAGAGAATTTGCAATATTTAATTGAATTTCAGGGTCAATATTAGAGAGTTGTTCCCCTAAAATTTGCCAAGCAGAATTTATCTCAGTTAAACTCATATTTTGCCATCCTAAAGCTGTGGTCATTTCTTGTTGAGTTTCTCCACTAGCTCCGTTATAAGTCATGGCTAGTGCATAAGCTATACTGGTAGGAGAAATAAAGATATTTTCCTCCTCTTCTTGTTGCCATAAAATCTGAAATAATTTAAACCCAAATTGAGTATTGGCTGTTATTAGTTGTTGATTCATATTTGAAGAGTTGGTAGTTGAGGTTTGATTTTGTGCAGAAAGAAAGGGGGAAGCATTTGTATGTTGTTGGCTTAAAAAAGAGCCTAAAATTAAAAGAAAAATGGTTACAGTTAGAGCAATTGCTTTTTTTTTCATAGGTATAAATTCTGGTTTGTAATTAATAGTAAAGTGCGTTATACCATTTTTATAAAATGATAGACAAGGGGCTTAAGCCCCTTGCCCCAGTTGCCCCAGTTGTCTCAGACAAGGGGCTTAAGCCCCTTGCCTATCATAACTTTATAAAATTGATACGCACCAAAATTAGTTATTAGTCATTGGCAAAGCTTATGTATTATACAAAAAACTTGATTTTTCTTAAAAATATCATAATGTTTTACTAATGACTAATGACCAATGACCAATAACCAGTGACGTTTGACCAATAACTAATGACCACTGGCATATATAATAACTTTTGGAGTTGATAAAAATTGCCAAAGTTGCCAAACTGGTAACAATTGTTATTGAATGGGGAGGTAAAAAAGATACTGTGACTTTAGTAGAATTAATTCTCAAAGGTGGTGTCGCTATTTGGCCGTTATTGTTTCTCTCTGTCCTTGCAGGGGGAACTATTATTGAGCGTATCTGGTTTTGGTGGCAAGTTTTACTGAAACAAGACCAAATTCTTGACAGTATTATGGATGCAGCACTAAAAAAATGGGAAGTAGTAGAAGAGGTTGCCAGAAAATATAGAAAACATCCTATTGGTAATTTTCTTTATGCTCCATTGAGACTGTCTCAACCAGATCCAGAGTTGTTTCATCTAGCTTTAGAAACTGCAGCAGATGATGAGTTATCTATGATGCGAAGGGGAGATAAGGTGTTAGAAGGGGCGATCGCTCTTGCACCTTTATTGGGGTTACTGGGTACAGTTTTGGGTTTAATTTCTGCTCTGAGCTCAATTAAAATTGGGGATTTGGGTAACTCTTCTACCGCAGGTGTTACTCTAGGTATTAGTGAGGCTCTCATCTCTACTGCAGTTGGTTTAATTGTAGCAATTATTAGTTTGACTTTTTATCGTTTATTTCAGGCTTTTTGGTCGAATGAAGTGAGAATTTTTCGTAAAGCTGGTAGTGAATTGGAAATGATTTATCGTCAGCGATGGATGCAAGTAGAAGCTGAGGAATATTCGATTAATTCTAATCAGAAAAAATCAGAGAATTAAAGTTATGAAAGTTGGTAAAAAAAAAGCGCGTCTCCATAAAAATGCACTCATGCCAGTACGTCCTTTAAAACTGTGGCAAGATGAACCACAAAATACTGATGTTCGCATTGAAATTATTCCTTTAATTGATGTTATTTTTTGTATTTTAACTTTTTTTATTTTGGCTGCAGTGAGTTTTTCCCGTCAACAAGCAATTACTCTAGATTTACCAAAAGCGGAAACAGGTGAAAGCCAAATGCAGGAAATGTTGGTTATTAGTTTGGATAATTTGGGTCAAATATATGTAGAAAAAGAACTGGTAACTAGAAAAAAACTTACTCAAACATTAAAAAATTATCGTGTTTTAAATCCAGAGGGTTTAATGGTTTTATATGCCTCAAAAACTGCTAGTTATAAAGACGTGATTGATGTGTTAGATGCGCTGCGGGAAGTGGGAGGCGATCGCGTAGCTTTAGCTACTCTTCCTGTGGAGTCACAAACCCCAGATAATTTTAATCCCTATGATTATCAATTTCCAGAAAATCAATTAGAAAACCCCAATTATTCAGAAGATATTAATCAGTATGAGCCTTTAATTCCTGTTGTTCCTGCTCCACTAAAACCATGATTATAAATTTGATGTGAGATTTTTAGTTGAAGACTTGAGAGAAATTAGCTCATCCCAAATAGCAATTAAGTTTTTTACTGTGATGTTCCAATCATATTGATCCATCTGACTTTTACCTCGTTTACCCATAGAGATGCGTAAATTTTGATCTTGAACTAAAGTTAATAGTTTTGTTTGAAAATCTTCAATGTTTTGAGGTTGATAAAGAAAGCCATTAACTCCGTCTTGAATGTTTTGTACCACTCCTCCTGCTCGTGGAGCTATGACAGGAATACCAGCAGCAAATGCTTCTAAAATAGTGAGTCCTCTGGTTTCTTTTTCAGAAGTAGTTACATGAATATCACTGTTAAGATAGAGAGCAGGTATTATCTCTGGAGCAATTCTCCCTAAACAATATACATAATTTGAAATTGCTTTGAATTTTTTAGTTATTATAGGTTTCAATTCTCCATCACCAACAATAATTAAAGCTAGTTGATTGATGTCATAAATTTTAGCGAGATTTTGAAAAGCTTTGATAGTAAAATTCCAGCCTTTATCAGGAGTTAAACGACCAACAAAAATTAGTTTAACTTTGTTTTCAATATCGGTAATCCCAAATTTTTGTTGCCAAAAATCAGGTTGAATCAAATTAGGTTGATAGCGATCGCTATCAAAACCCACTAAATTTTCATATTTACTATTCTTAATCCCCATTGCCACTAATTTTTTGTCGGTAATAATACTTGTTACGAGGGTAAAATCATAAGAGTTGTAAATCTTTTTCACCATACTTTGAAAAATACTTTTTACTATACCCAACAAAAATTGAGGTAAAGGCAAAAAATCCTCAGCATAATCTAAAAAGTTAGTGCGGAAAAAACCAACACAAGGAATATTATTTTTTTGAGCAAACTTAACTCCTGGAATACGCAAAAAACCCATAAACAATCTTTCTGGTTCATCTACATGAATTATATCGGGTTTAAACCCTTCTAATTGCTTAATTACTTCTCGATAAGATCCCAGAGCAACATTACGCTCAAACTCTACAAAAAAGGGCGTACTTTTGAGGTTAAAAACTTTTACTCCAGGCAATATTTCTCCTGTATATTGTTGCCAATTAGGGTAAATATGAGCAAGACTACTATAGTCAGGACAGAAAACTAACACTTGATAACCCCATTCACTCAATTTTTTAACCCTAACAAAACCACTTACTGTTACTCCATCAATGACAGGGAAAAACCCAGAAGTGATAATCGCAATTTTCATCAAAAAAATCTCCCATAATTACAGTGACCAATGACTAACACTTCGTCCTTGATAGGTACAAGTGACTAATGACTAATAACTAATGACTAATAACTAATAACTAATAACTAATTTTTTAAGTTAAACGCCAAACTTTAATAGTTTTATCATAACTACCACTGAATAAAGTTTTACCATCGGGGCTAATAACTAAGGAACTTATCCCATCATAATGACCGATAAGTTTTAGTAGTGGTATTTGAGAGGTAATATTCCAAATAGTTATTTTACCGTCTGCGCTTCCACTGGCTAAAGTTTGATTATCTGAACTCCAAACAATAGAATTTATCATCACACCATCACTTGGAAAAGTAATCATTTCTTCTTCTAATTCTAAATTCCAAATTTTAATCTCCATTGCGCTACTAGCTAAAGTCAAACCATCTTGACTAAAAGCAACAGAATTAACTTCCCCAGAATGACCTGTGAGTGTCAAAACTAAAAGACCAGTAGCCATATTCCAAATCCTAACTGTACCATCATCTCCCCCACTAGCAATATTTCTCCCATCTGGGCTAATAGCTATACAATTAATCGCCCCTAAATGACCTTTAAGAGTGCGAATTTTTTCTTTTTTTTCCAAATTCCAAACTTTAATTGTACTATCAAGACTACCACTTACTAAAGTTTCTCCATTTTTAGTAATTGCAAGACAGCTTACTAATTCAGAATGCTCTGTTAAAGTACAAATTTCTTTGCCATTTTCCAGATTCCAAAGTTTTATTTCTCCAGAACCACTGGCTAAAATTTTTCCATTTTCACTCATAGCTAAAGACCAAATATCAAGGGAATGACCTGTGAGGGTAAGTATGTCTATTCCTGCTTCTAAATTCCAAATTTTTAACTTATTACCAAAGCTACTGGCTAAAGTTTCCCCATCTTTATTTAAGGCTAAAGCACCTACCCAATGTGAATGATCTGTTAGGGTTTTTCGGAGGAAAATACCGCTAGTAAGGCTAGTGAGGAGAAATAGGGGATTTGAGGGGAGATATCCATAACGGAAATAACCGTAAGCTTGAGTTCCTAAACCAACTACTAAACCTACTCCTAAAAAGCTCATTAGTTTATTTTCTGTTTTTTTCGGTAATAATTTAATTGTGGTAAATATCCCTGTTATTGCTATTAGGAAAATTGCTCCAAATAATAATAAATTTTTTTGGAAATGTTTGTTTGTTCTAAAACTGTTTTGGGTAGACTCACTTAGTTCCTGTGGTAATTGATGCTGTTCAGATAAAGCCTTTTCAATATTATTTAATCTATCTAAAATTACTTCTGGACTTGCTGGTCGATCTTCTGGTAAAGCCATCATCATATCATTGAGCAAATCTCCCAAGTCCTGGGAAATATGAGGCGCTACTTTGCGCCAGTCTAAAGCATATATATTATCACCAAATAAGCGGTTAGGATGTTTACCTGTTATTAAATATACAAATGTCCTGCCCAGAGCAAAAAAGTCTGATTGCGGCACAGTTCCGCCTTGTTTTCCTTGTTCTGGTGCTGAAAAATAAGGTGTATAAGCTATAGTATCTTGTTGTGCTATTTGCTCATTTTCTATTACTTGTAAGTTGATTTCTTTGACTATCCCAAAATCAATTAACCCCAATTTTCCATTGGGTTGCAACATTATATTTCCTGGCTTAATATCCCTGTGAAAAAATCCTTGACGATGGATATCATCGAGAATTTCTGCTAACTCTCTTAACCATTTTAATGCTAATTTTTGATTTATTGGTCTCCCTCTTTTTACTAGGTATTTTTCTAAATTTTGCCCTCCTATTTTGTCCATTACTAAGCAGTGTAGTGGCTCTTTTCTTCCTTTGGGAGTATAGGTAAAATATCCTCCTGGTTCTACTGAAGGAATACCTGGATTTTTTAGCTTTTCTAATACTTTTGCTTCTTGTTTAAATAAATCTAAGTAAGTTTTATTGTTTTTATGTAAAACTTTTAATACTTTAATATTTCCTTCTTTTTCTACCTCATAAGCGCTACCAAAACCACCAGTACCTAGTTTTCTCAGTACACGATATTGTCCCTCGATTAGTAACTCTGAACCACAACTCTGGCAAAATAGTTCATCATTATCGGGGTTTTCTGGGTTTTCACAGTTAGGATTGATGCAGTATCTCATAGAATCTCTGCTATTAATTGTTTCTTCTATTTTAACTTTGTTCTGCCATTTTTTACTTGGTCAAATAATAAGATAAGTTACACCAAAGATGAACGTTACTCATCTTTATCAAAAATTTTGTCCCCTCAACCTGTTTTACGGTTTGATTTAGGGATTGTTACCATAGAAATAATTTAATCATACAAAAATGTTTACAAAATTCTCAAAGTTAAACAGAAAATTATCATTAGCTTAGAAAAAAAAGAAAAATTAAGACAGTATAATTTATAATAAAGAAAGTTAAAATTGCAGGGTATTAAAAATAACCAATGAAGCGGAAGCACCAAAAATCGCGACGTAAAGGTCAACCAGTATTACCCAAAATATTTATTATACTTATAAGTCTCTCTCTGGGAACAGGAATACCTCTTTTTGGTAATAGTATTCTCTCGACTATATATCAAGTACAGGGAAAATATGCTCAAGATCCAGAAAAGGCGATCGCCCTCTACCAACAAGCAGTAAAATTTGACCCAGACTCAGCTTCTGCTTATTATAATTTGGGTGAGTTACTGAGTAACTCTGGCAGACTGGATCAAGCAATTAAAGCATACCAAAAAGCAGTGGAACTTGATCCAAGTTTGGCTAAAGCTTTCTCAGGTCAGGGAAAAGCTTTGAAAAATCAGGGAAAATATGCAGATGCTGTTATTGCTTATCAACAAGCTTGGAAAATAACTCCAAATGCAGAGAGAGAGTCAAAATATGCTGATATATTTAATGATTTAGGTGAAGCTTTAACAGCAGAAGGAAAACTGCTAGAAGCAGTAAATTCTTATAATCAAGCAATTGAAATTAATCCCTATTATGCTAGTGCATATAATAATCTGGGCGTGACATTAAGTCAACTGGGTAACTTAGACGGAGCAATTATTAATTACCGTAAAGTAATTAGACTTGACCCCTATAATGGCAAAGCTTATAATAATTTGGGGAAGGCACTCCATAAACAAGGAAAATTAAATGAGGCGATCGCCGCTTATGAAAAAGCCATCGTATATACTCATAACTCTGGTGAAATTCATCATAATTTGGGTAAAGCTCTTTTAGAGAAGGAGGAATATTACCGAGCAGCTATTGCTTACCGTGATGCTATTAGACTTAACCCAAACTCCGCTGATGCTTATAGTGGTTTGGGAGAAGCTCAATATAAACAAGGAAACCTCTATGAGGCGATCATTTCTTCAGAAAAAGCACTTGAACTTGACCCGCAAAATGCTAATGCTTACAAAAATATTTGTTTTGTTTTTCATAACCAAAGAAAATATGACCAAGCTGTTAAAAATTGTCAGAAAGCATTCGCTTTAGACCCCTCTTTAAGAGAAGTAAAATTCTATCTTGCAGAAGTTCCCCGTCAACTCGCTTTTAAACGCTATCCTCACATATTTAACTATCCTGAAAATTTACCCAATGAGCCTTTATTTGATCTCAAACGTTCTGTTGTCAAAGTTGTTCTTAAAAGTGAGGATGGTTGGGGAGTTGGTACGGGTTGGATAATTAAACGTAAGGGAAATAAAGCTTGGGTTGTCACCAACCGCCATGTTGTAACAAAAAAAGAAGATACAGAACAACACGAAAATATAGAAGTTGAGTTTTATAGTGATCCCCCCCCAGGTCAGTTTCGCAAACGACAACCAGCTAAAATAGTCAAAATGACTTCCCCTAATGATTGGTTAGATTTAGCAGTTTTGGAAGTTACAGGAATACCAGAGGACATCCAACCTTTAACTCTTTCCTCTTCTTCTCAAGCTGGAAATACCCCCATCCTCGTTATTGGACATCCCTACAATAAAACTGAATGGTTTGTCTCTCAAGGCGACGTTAGTAGGAAAACTCATCAAAAATTAGAACTATCTGCCTTTTTAGCATCAGGTAGTTCTGGTGGCCCAGTTTTAAATAAACAAAATCAAGTTGTTGGTCTTGCAGTGGGTATTAAACTTTGGTGTCATACAGCACCTGAAATTCCCAAAGATATGAGCTGTGGTGTTGCTTACCCTATTGAAGTAGTCACAGAAAAACTCAAAGTTTGGGACATTCTTTAACTCATTTTTTAAAATTAACCTTTGGGGAAAAATATGTTATCCTTAACAAAAATCTAGCAATGCCTTTATAGATTGTAGTAAAACAAGGGGCGATCGCCCCTTGTCTTTAGCATCAAGTCTATTTTTGATTTATCATAACTCAAAATATTATTTTATATTAATAACTTAAATTGAAGGAAAAAAATCTTATGAAAATTTGGGTAAACGAACAAATTGATCCCTGTGGAATAGTATATTCTTGTATCGCTTGTCTTGATGAAAATGCAGCAAAAGATTGCCATAAATCTTGGGAAAATAGTTTAACAGAAGACCAAAAACAAGCGGGTTGGACTGCTAATTTAAGAACTGTTGACTCTTGGGATGATGTCCCTGTAAATGCTCTTAAATTAAGTCATTAAATAGTTGGTGCGTTACGCTGCGCTAACGCACCCTACAAATAACAACTACAACCAACCCCGCAAACGATAAATTAATGTACCAATATATTCTTTAATAACTTTAGTAGTTGTTTCTAGATTTTCTGCTTCTGGAATAGCATTAAGAATGATTGATTGTCCACTATTATTGATTTTTTCTAGGTAATTTTTACTCACTAAAAAGTCTGTGGGTGCGGGAATAGCTTCTATTCCTTGACGTTGAAAAATTGAAAGAGAACGGGGCATGTGCATGGCAGATGTAACTAACAATATCCTCTTAATACCTTTCTCCACTAAAATCTTCTTAACATTCACCGCATTTTCATAAGTATTCAGTGAGTTTTTCTCTTGAATAATTACTTCTTTTGGTACTCCCATCATCTCTAATAATTCTGCCATATCCGCTGACTCTGGTTGTTCCCAACCATACCATTGAATACGACCACCTGCAACAATAATTAAAGGAGCTTTTTGCTCTTGATACAGTTTAGCACCATAAATAATTCTGTCTCCTTGTTCATTAATATCTGGCATGACTCTGGGTGCTTCCGCTGATTTTGTAGCACCACCTAAAATAACAATTGCTTCTGCTTTTGGTAGTTCTTCTGTTGGTAAATGTTTCCATTCTAATGAACTTACTAGAAAATCACTCACCCAACCATTACTTGTTAATAACAAAACTGCCAAAGCTAAACCTATGGGAAGGGGAACCCAGACTGAATGTTTCCAAGCTAAAATTAAGGCGATAACTAGCAAAAGAGAAGCTAACCCCAGAGGATAAATAAATAGCGGTAATAACTTGGATAAAAATAGAAAACTCATCGATCACCAAAGATAGTATGGATTTTGACAAGGGGCGATCGCCCCTTGTCAGTATTTTCTTGATAAAAAATAACCTAGTAAATATAAAGAACCACACAAAACTACTAACCGATCTTGATTGTTAATAGCTGTTTCCAACGCAGGAAAAAGTTCAGGGAAAGTTTGACATAAACTAAGTTGAGGACAGATATTTTTTGCTAAAGTTGCTAACTCTTCTGGGTTAGCACTACTATGATCTGGTACTGGAACTAGGTATAAACCATCGCCATTTCTCAGTAAAGCTTGAAAAATGCCACTATGGTCTTTAGTGGAAAGCATCCCCATCACCCAAGTAACAGGTTTATTCAGACTGTCAATATATTCCCGTAATGCTTCAGCCGCAGCTCGGTTATGAGCTCCATCAATAAGTAAAGGTTGGTTATCCCAACTTGTCCATTGTAAACGTCCTGGCCACTTAGTTTTTGCCATACCAGTATAAATCGCAGTTGGGGGCATATTCCAACCTTGTTGTTGGAGAAGTTGCAGAGCGGCGATCGCCATGGCTGAGTTGATCAACTGCACTTTTCCTGGTAAAGGTAAGGGGTATTCAATACCCTGATAAACCGCTCCAGTATCTGTTGCTGTTGCAGGCTCTACCCAAACTGCGGGACAATTAAATTGATGTATTTTCTCAGCTACTACTACTTTTGCCTCTGGGGGGAGTTTCCCAATAACTGCGGGGCAGTTTGGTTTGAGGATACCTGCCTTTTCTCGTGCAATATCTGCTAAAGTGGGCCCTAAATGTTGCCAATGTTCCCAAGAAATGGAAGTTATGATACTTACTAGAGGGCGATCGCTCACATTAGTTGCATCCAACCTTCCACCTAACCCCACTTCGATCACCGCCACATCCACCTCATTTTGCGCAAAATATAACCAAGCTGCAGCGGTTATTACTTCAAACTGGGTAGGACTTTCTTTTGTGGGGTTAATTGTTTTTTGGATCTGAGTAATTAATTCAGCTAAAGTTACTTGAGAGATAGGTTGAGAGTTAATGCAGATGCGCTCAGTCCAGTCTATCAGATGGGGGGAAGTGTAGCGCCCTACTTTATAGCCTGCTTCTGCGAGAATAGAAGCCAGATAAGCACATACAGAGCCTTTACCATTAGTACCCGCAACATGAATTATCGGTACTTTTTCCTGGGGGTTATCCAAGTCTGCCAAAAGTTCTTTTATTCTGGTTAAACCCAGATGAACACCAAAGCGTTGAAATGGTTTGAGAAGTGAGTCAAGCAAATTAGTTATCAATTATTTTTTACCTTAGTTTAACTGAATTTTGTCAAAGGTTTTTGGTAAAAATATTTTATCTAGCGAGCCTAGATTTAAAATTCAATCATATATCTTAGACAATGGGCGATCACGATCTCCTTTTTATTTTTTCCCAAAATATCACTTACAAATGGTGGGTTAATGCTGTATTTTACCCACTTTAAAGGGTTGAAAAATAGCGATTTAGCCAAAACTTAAGCCAACCTAAAGTTATGGCAAAAACAACAATTATCATGGCTAAAAGCTTAAAAAATGAGTCGCGGGTGCGAACAAAAACTTGATTAGCTGGTACATAAACAATTTTAGTCCCAACAATTTCATTTAATTGCCAACCAAACCCATTTTCTGAACCATAATAGTCAATCATACTTTGAGGAGCCACTTCTGGCACACTATGACATTTTAAACAGCTAGGTTTGGTAACTATTGAAGGTTGAGCAATATAAAATAGTTTTCCCCTCGGAGTATCACGAAAACCACTTAATTCTGTGAGATTTTTATCACTGCGAAATTGTTCGACAATTTTGGTTTCAAAACTATCAGCTTTATCTCGTAAATTACTAGGGTTAAGTGTGGCACTTTTATAGGAAAATTCATTGTATTCAGGAAAGCTTCTAAAGTTTTCAAATACTTGTTGTGCAGAATAACTAGGGATAGCTTCTGGTAAAAATTCCGTTGACAAATTTTCTTCTAACACAGGATTAACTTGACTGCTAGTATACTGCATTACTGATGTCATGTTAGTAATTAATATCAAGGCTTTGGCAGTTATTTCATTTTCTGCATTACGGTTAAAAATACTCGCCAAAGCTACCCCACTAACTCCAATTGTTCCGAGAAAAAGCATTAGTACTAAAACAAATAACTTTTGACTAAGTTTAAGGTTTTTAGCATTAGATTTTGTTTGGGTTAACATAAGTTTTTACTCAAATATAATTAACAGGCTGTTTATCTTCTGGGAGGCAAGGGGCTGAAGCCCCTTGTCATAGGTTTTAAGTGGATTTTTGGAGGCAAGGGGCTGAAGCCCCTTGTCTATAGGTTTTAAGTGGATTTTTTTATTTACAAAGTAGGCGATCGCCTTGAGAAACATTCTGATTAGTGTTAAGATAATCTTCCACCCAAGCACAACTTTGCACTATTAAATTATCGAGGAGTTGTTCATTTACATCCTCCAAATTCCATAAAATAACTGTATGATCTAAACTAGCAGAAGCGAGCATTTTCCCATCAGGTTTATAACTAATACTTGTTACTGCATCTTCATGACCATATAGAGTTAAAATTTCAGTACCATCAAGCTGCCAAAATTTAATAGTACCATCATTACTTGCGGAAGCAATAGTTTGACCATCGGGGCTAAAAGTCACGTCAAAAACTTGGTCTGTATGACCAATAAAAGTAGTAATTAAACTGCCATCTAATTGCCAGAGTTTCACTGTTTTATCAGCACTAGCTGTAGCCAATATTTTACCATCTGGACTAAAACTCATACTAAAAACAACATCTTCATGTCCAGTTAAGGGAGGAATAACTATCCCATCTTGATTCCAGATCATCACTCGATTGTCATACCCTCCTGTAGCAATAAGTTGACCGTCGGGGGAAAAAGTTAGATAATTAACTGCATCTAAATGTCCAGTAATAGTGTAAAGCAGAGTTCCTTGAAGAGTGCCATCTAACTGCCAAATTTTAACTGTATTATCAGCACTTGCAGTGGCTATTTGTTCGCCATCGGGGGAAAAACTCACACTTAAAATTCCACCCCGATGGGGAGAACTTATATTAGGAGTTGGAGGAATAGTACCAAGTAAAGTCCCATCTAACTGCCAAATTTTAACTGTTTTATCAAGACTAGCACTAGCAATAATTTGACCATCTGGAGAAAAACTCAAACTCATCACATCATCTTCATGTGCATTAATTGTACGAATTAATGTTCCATCCGAATGCCAGAGTTTCACGGTGTTATCATCACCCCCAGAGGCGAGTATTTTACCATCGGGACTAAATTTGACAACCCTAACATGATTAATATGCCCTTTTAAACTCTGATTTAATTGATTGTCTAGTCGCCAGAGTTTCACAGTTTTATCCCAACTTGCAGAAGCAAGTATTTTACTATCAGAACTAAAACTCAGACTAAAAACTTTACTGGTATGACCTTGGAGCGTTGTTAAAAGCTTTCCATTCCTACTCCAAATTTTAACCGTCTGGTCAGCTACTGCGGTAGCTATTGACTGCCCATCTGGACTAAAACTTACATCTAAAACCATATCAGGATGTTTAAGAGTAGCTATTTCTTTCCCTTCTCGGTTCCAAATTTTCACACTCTGGTCATGGCTTGCAGTAGCTATTAACTCCCCATCTGGGCTAAAACTTACTCCCTGCACTGCTTCCAAATGCCCTATTAAAGTACCAAGTAACTCCCCTTCTTTACTCCAAAGTTTTACTGTGTTATCAGCACTTGCAGATGCAATTAACTCACCATCAGGACTAAACTTGACATCCCAAACCGCACCTGAATGACCTGTAAAAGTTTTCAGTAACTCTCCGTCTTTACTCCAAAGTTTCACTGTGTTATCAGCACTTGCAGATGCAATTAACTCACCATCAGGAGAAAACCCCACACTCAAAACCGCATCTTCATGGCCTTTGAGGTTATAAAGTATTACCCCATCCCGGTTCCAAATTTTTACAGTTTGATCTGCTCCCGCAGAGGCTATTAGTTGACCATCCCTCGAAAAAGTTACATCCCACACTTCCCCATCATCCTCTTCAAGGGTATACAACAAGCTCCCATCTTTTCCCCACATTTTAATGCTCCCATCAGCACTCGCGGAGGCTATTTTCTCCCCATCTGGGCTAATATTTACCGCTCTTACCCCACTGGTATGACCTTCTAACTGATTACTTTCTGTAATCCAATAAGCTGCTCGGTTAAGTGAAGTGACAATAGCTGCTTTTAACTGGGTATCTTTTTCTAACCAGGAGGTTTTTTGTAATTGTCTTCCTGCTTTAATAGCTTGTACTAAGGCATCTAAAACTTGATTTGAAACAAACAAAGATTCTGAAGTTACACTCATGTTAATTAAGTTTTCTCTTTGAGCTCGTCGCCACTGAGAAAATGCTACTACTCCTACTCCAACTGCAATAACTAATGCTGTACTAACCAAACCTAATAATGATTTTAAAATGAGTGCTCGACGCTTTTCTAATTTGATACTAGCGGATCTCGCCTTTTTACTTTTGCCAATATATTCTTGCTGTAAATTACTTGGTGGGGGTTGTTTTTTATTTGTTATTGCTTCCTCTAACCAATTTTCTGCCAAAGAAAACTCACTCCCACGCAACAATAAATCATTACTTTTATTGCGCTGTTCCCATTCTAAAGCTCGTGCCGACCATTTTGTATGGTTACGCACATATTCTCTATCAATATCAAGAGTTCTTACCAACTCAGTAAAATTGAGATAAAAATCCCCTTTATTTTTACTAAAATCAATCCATTGAATTTTAGCCAATGAAGTAGGTAGTTTTTCCCCCGATATTTGCTGATGCAATACTGTCACAAACCTTTTATTTAATTGCTCTGCATATGCCACTTCATCTGCACAATAAGGGGAACTAATTGACTTAGGTGAAATTATAAATAAAAAGTTATCTGCACTTTCAATTCCCTGATATATTTCCTGTTGAAAATCCGAGCCTGCTGGGATACTTTCTTGGTCAAACCAAGTTGTTTTTCCTAACTCTTGAAGTGCCTCATTTAACTTGCGCGCTATATCTGAATCTGTACGAGAATAAGAAATAAAAACATCTAGAGAACTATCAACTGATTGATTTTCACTTGCACTAATAAATTCTTTTTGTAAAGATATAGGTGGGTGTTCTTTTCGTTTTTCTGCTACTTTTAGCCACCCTTTATAATATTCTAAATTATGTCCCCGTAATAAAATACTAGGATTATAATTTTGCCTTTGCCATTTCAGGGCTTTAATTAACAGATTTTTATGGCTTTCATAATAACTAGCATCTTCTTTTATTGTTTGAATTAAATTGCCCACACTCCTAGCAAATTTTTCTTCTGACTCTTGAATAATTAAACCTATAACTTTTCCTGGCATAATTGACATATCTGTTGCTTCTATCAAAATAAATAGAACCCTTTTATTATTTTTTAATGCCAGTTCTAATTGTTGCTGACAGTATTTTGATTCTAGGGATGCTTGAGAAATTAAATAGATAAAATTATCTGCTCCTTCAATATCTTGATTTATTTCTGTTGCTCTTTTTGACTCAATTTTATTTTGAGCAATAGTAATGCCTTCCCGCAGCAAAATTTTACTAATTTTCTCCCCAATTTCTTGGTCATTTTTGACGTTGCAGATAAATACTTGAGTTAATAAATTATTAGCATTTTTGATACTTTCACAAATATACTCACAATGCAAATCTGTAGGAATACAAGGTGATTGTTCATCTTTAAATTTTCGTTTTAACCAAGCTTCTGCTTGATTTCTTTCTTCTCCTGTTAACAGATAGTTAGTTTCTTGGTTATTTCCGTCCCATTCCAAAGCTTTAACTAAAATTTCTGTATGTTTTTCCACATAATCATAATGGTTCCCCATTGATTCAATTAAACCAGTGAAAGATGTATCAAAATTATCAATATTTTCTCTAAAATATATCCAGTTTATTTTACTAATTACTGAGTGCATATTAGGAAAACTTGAGTGTAGCCCTTGAGCTTTGTATTCTTTCCAGTTATCTTCAGTACCATTAGGGTTACGAATTTGCCAAATTTCTTGGTTAATTTCTTCGACTTGGAGTAAAGGAATAATGCGCTTATTGTATTTAATTGCTAAGTCAATTTCTTTGAGACAATAGGGAGAATTAACAGAATGAGGAGCAATAATAAACAGGAAATTATGGGATTTTGCTATACCATCATTAATTTGTTCTTGAAAGTCAACCGCCAAAGGAATATTATTTTGGTCAAACCAAATTTTTAAACCTTGAGTGGTTAATTTTTCATAAAGTTTTGTGGCAAAAGCTTTACTATCTGCTCTACCATAGGAGATAAAAGCATCAAAAAAATTAGACTTAGCCATATCAATTATTAGCGATCGCTTATCAGTTTATTTTGTTATTATATAGCAATGAGGGAGATGGTTAGAACAAGGACAAGGGGTTTAAACCCCTTGTCTTTAGAAAGCTTTACTATCTGCTCTACCATAGGAGATAAAAGCATCAAAAAAATTAGACTTAGCCATATCAATTATTGGCGATCGCTTATCAGTTCACTTTTTTTATTATAGAACAAATCTCCCAATTTTTAAAAGACAGTAAATTCTCATATTTAACTACACTTTCAATGGTGGAAAACTTTAGAATTTTTTCGGTTATATAGAATAACTTAAATAATTCAAAAAGCGATGTGGGACACTCGGGTAACACAAAAAATATTTTTGATTCTATTGTTATCTCAAATACTGTTCAAATATCTCATTTATTTGATTCAATAATAAGTTATCTGGTTTATCTTGTAAGATACTTAACCGATAAGCTTGATAAAGCTCAATAATCTCTTTTTCTCTATCATCATCAATTATATCTAAATTTAACATCATACCGTTGTTTAAATCGTTGGGTTCAAACTTTTTTAATCCTCCTCCATACTCTCTACAATTGTCATTAAATATGCCTTTAGCCACATCAGTTAATAAATAGGAAAAAAGTAAATCTATTTTAGTTTCTGGATTAACATAAACACAATGAAAAGTTGTTAAATTCCTGATTTGTGTTTCATTTCTGATAAATTTTAACCCAGAGCGGTTAAAAACACCTACCCAAATTGGTGCAGGTTGTCTTTTTTCTACTGCATACCAGGGTTTTCTACGTTTGGTCAGATATTTTTTATCAATTGCTAATTTTTCCCCTAACTCTAAATAAGATTTGACTGCTTCATTTTCTCCATTTTCTCCCTTAAATAAATATACTTTGTCTCCTCTATTTACTAAACTTTCAAAGTGTTTTTGAGTAAAAATAGACGATTTTACTTGATTGGATTTACAGATACATGGAAGTAAATTTGTAGCTGGTATTTTAAATTTTTCCTGTTTTTGTTGATCAAAAGTAAAATAATCATTTGCTCCTGTTGCTATTCCTCTAACTACTTTACCATAATTTGAAAAAGGCACTAAATTTTTATAGCTGTTTGCTACTATTTCTTGATAGTAAATTCTCCATTTTTTTTCTGGTTTAATTTCTGAGTATTCTATTTTTTTACCTATTATCTGTGAGTTGGGATATTTGGATAATTTGCTGGTGAGTAATTTAACTTCATCAGGAGATTTGATATTAATAAATTCTATTGTTTGGTTATGTTTATCGTTAGCAAACAGAAAAATACTTGAGGTTGTGATCGCATCATTAAAAACCTTTTCTTGAAAATCAAAAATAATAACATATCTCAGCATTTTCTGGTTGAGTATTAATTCTTTGATTATTTTGCCATAATCTGAATTTAAAAACTCAGAAGGGATAAGATAAGCAAGTTTTCCTCCTGAATTTAATTGAGATAATGATTTGATTAAAAATAAGGTGTAAATATTGCTAAAACCGCTAATTTCTAAGTCTAGTTTCTCTTTAAACTCTATTAAAACATCGGCGCGATTTTTAAATTGCTGAAATTTTAAATAAGGTGGGTTACAAATTATGCCATCATATTTATTTTCCCAGTCATTGAATAGATAATCTTTGTTTTCGAGTTTGATATTTATTTTATTGGTTAATAGTAAACTTTCAGCTTCATTTAAAATTGATGAGTCAATGTCATAACCGACAAAATTAAGGGTATTTTCAAGTTGAAAAGCAGCACGAATAAAGACACCTAAACCAATAGCTGGATCAAGAATTTTGATGTTTTTGCGATTAGATATAACCCATGATGCCATAAATGATGCAATTGATATTGGTGTGAAAAATTGGGCTAGGTTTTTAAGATGCGATCGCCTTATTTTCCTCGCATATTTTTCTTCTGGTAAATTGGAATATAAATTAGAGTACATATTTATTAAGATTTGTAAATTTGATAATTTAACTTATTCAAATGAGGAAAAAAAACAAATGACTGATGACGAATTAAAAGGGATGTTTTTACAACTCCAACAACTTCTAGGTGGGTTGGATCAAAAAATAGGAGAGTTAGACAAAAAAGTAGATGTAGGTTTCAAACAAGTAAAAGTAGGTTTGGCTAAAGTTGAGGGAGAATTAAAACGACTTGATTAAAAAATTGATTCTAACACCAAACGTTTGGATGAAAAAATTGACTCTGGTTTAAAAAAACTGAATGAAAAAATTGACTCTGGTTTAAAAAAACTGAATGAAAAAATGGATATCACTACCAAAGCAATAATGATAAAATCGACATTAACACCAAAAGTATCAATGATAAAATAGAAGCGATTGATAATCAATTAGAAGATCCAAACAGCTATTCTTATTGGTTTGCTAGGTGGTTTAACTAAACTATTATTTTTCTTAAATAACCCATAAAATTGTTAAACAAGAATGATGAGTTACGCTCTTTTTTCCCCTCTTGTCTGGGGTGTGGTAATTATTTGAGTTCTGATTTTATTTCTTGAATGATTTCTGATCTTTGAGATTCTGAAGAAATATGTTTGGTTAAAACTTTCATGGTAGAAGTCATTAGTTTATGATAAAATTGTTTACTAATTTCTTCCCTTAAGTTTTTGCCGATATAAAACTTAATTAAAGATTCTACCGACATATTCCGACTACTAGCTATTTCTTGGAGTTTTTCTAGGGTATCTAAGGGAATTTTAAAAGATACATTTGCTGAGGGGCGAGGTTTAATTGTTAGGTTAAAATCTTGATTAGGATTGTTCATATAATTTTCTTTCATATTTAGTAGCTGGACGTGCAGAAATAATGCGATTTCTTTGGTTTCTTTCCACAAAAACCACCAAAAGAAGACGATAACTTAAGGAATAGCCAATAATAAATTCTCTTTGCTCATTGTTGTTACTTCCATCTCCTATTTGATAAAAAGGATCAAAAAAAACTTCTGCTGCTTCTTCAAATGTAATTCCATGTTTGACGATATTAATTTCAGCTTTATTACTATCCCATTCAAACTCAATTCCTTGTAAATTATAAACAATATTCATTTACTATTTGAGCTTTTCATTAGATAAATACTGGGTAAAACATAGCAACATTTTATTTTTCTTATGTTTTACTTTGAAATTATAGATTACTCTCTCTATTATAATATCTATCAGAAAAATGAGCAACTATTACCCGTTATAACTTTCAGTCACCAGTCACCAGCAACCTAGTTATTCTTAAAAATATTTTCATAAAATTGGGCTTTTTCTAGGCGATCGCTCTATTTTCCTGGTATATTTTTCTTCTGGTAAATTGGAATATAATTGCATAAATGTTTATAATTAGTTTGATCTTATCAAAAATATAATTAGGACGACATACAATGGGCGGACAATGGGCTTAAGCCCATTGTCTGTGCTGATATTTATGTGTATTTAAATATATTTAAACCTGCTAACCTTCCCTTGCCTGTATTATTTTTAAATAAAAACAAGTAACAAAAAAAATTGAATATAATTTATGATAACTAATTTAAAACTGCTATAGGTTGTGATCAAAAAATAGATAAAGGTTTGAAGACAATGGGCGCATATCCTCTTGTATTGCCACAACCTAGAAAAAATTGCTATTACTATCATAAATTAAGCGAACATCTCAAATTTCTAAAGCTTTTTTTGACTATATTTAGTATGTGGTAATTATTTAAGTTCTGATTTAATTTCTTGAATAATTTCTGCTCTCTTATATTTTTAGTAAATATGTTTAGTTACTAAAATTATGGTAGAAGTCATTTAAACAAATGCCATCTAAAAATGGGTAATAATAATCGGATTTGGTATAATAACTCCATCAGTTAAATTTTAGGGAAAAATTGCCCAAAAAAATAGGGTGGAAAAAAACCACCCTAAACGCTAATTTTTGTAAATCCAACTATCGAGTAGGTGTCACTTGGGAAACCTGATTAATGATTGTTGCCGCTTGGAACATTTTAGTGCTGCTAACAGAATCATTTGCCAAACTAAAGAGGGGGTTAGACAAAATACCCGCTAAAGAAGTAGCAATTAAAGTTAACACCAAACCAAACTGTAGAGGACGCATTCCTTCTAAATACCAACTAATTCTGGGGTAATTCTTAACAGCATCTGACATTTCTTGTGGTTCTTTTACTACCATCATTTTGACTACGCGGATGTAATAGTAAATGGAAACCACACTGGTAACTAAACCTAACAAAACTAGACCGTAAAGTCCAGATTGCCAACCTGCCCAGAAGATATAGATTTTGCCGAAGAAACCAGCCAGGGGAGGAATACCGCCCAAAGAAAGCAGACAAATACTTAAACCGAGGGTTAAGAGAGGGTCTTTATGATACAAGCCAGCATACTCGCTGATTTGGTCGGTACCAGTGCGGAGGGAGAAAAGAATGACACAGGTGAAAGCTCCGAGGTTCATAAAGAGATAAACCAGGAGATAAAACACCATACTGGAGTAACCCGCATCTGTACCAGCTATTAAACCAATCATCACAAAACCAGCTTGAGCGATGGAAGAATAGGCTAGCATTCGTTTCATACTGGTTTGAGCTAAAGCTACCACATTGCCCAAAACCATGCTTAAAATTGCCAGAGCAGTAAAAATAAACTGCCATTCCTCTGTGACTGAAGAAAAAGCAACCACTAACAAACGAATAGCGAGAGCAAAACCTGCAGCTTTGGAACCTACTGAGAGAAAAGCTACAACTGGAGTAGGGGAGCCCTCATAAACATCAGGTGTCCACTGGTGAAAAGGTACAGCAGAAATTTTAAAAGCGATACCTGCAATGACGAATACTAGAGAAATAGCTAAACCCAGAGATTGACCACCAGTAGCGGTTTGAATAGCAGCGGCGATCGCCTCTAGTTGAGTTTCTCCCCCAGAGAGTCCATATAATAAAGAAACCCCATAGAGAAAAATTGCCGAACTTGAAGCCCCTATTAAGAGGTATTTCAGAGCAGCCTCATTAGAGCGGGGGTCTCGTTTCATATAACCTGTCATTAGGTAAGATGAAATACTAAGCATCTCTAGGGAGACAAAAATCATCACCAGTTCACTTGCACCTGAGAGAAACATACCTCCGAGGGTAGCAGTTAACATAATTCCGATAAACTCAGAAAGAGAGGTGCCTGATTGCTCCACATAGGTAATTGACATTAAAATCGTTACTGCCGTACATAAAGCAATAATGGCGCGGAATATTATACTGAGATTATCGGCATTAAAAGCACCGAGAAAAGCTGTTGGGTTAGGGTTGTCCCAGTTTAAACAGAGAGAAAACACACTCAACAGTAAGCCAGCGATCGCTGCATAAGGTAGCCAACCATTGGCGCTCCTTCCTGCGATTAAATCCCCGATTAAAATAACTATCAGGGTAATAATGACAATACCTTCTGGCCAAATTGTCCCAGCATTGAGTTGACTGGCAATGGTACTAGAAAAATCCATAGATTATCAATTGAAATTCAATAGTCAATAGTCAATAGTCATTCATTAGTCAATAGTCATTAGTCAATAGTCATTAGTCCCTAGTCATTAGCTAAATGTTATGATCTTTTTAAGAAAAATTAATATTTATTTTTCAAAACATAAATAACACTAATGACTATTGACGTTTGACTAATGACTAATGACGTTTGACCAACCTAATTTTAAGCTTGAATAATTATTATGTCAACGCTAGTTATAGTCGAATCCCCAACTAAAGCACGCACCATTCGTAACTATCTCCCATCAGGATACCGTGTCGAGGCATCTATGGGACATATAAGAGATCTGCCCTCTAAAGCGGATGAAATACCAGCAGCATACAAAGATTTAGATTGGGCAAAAATAGGAGTAAATGTAGAAAATAATTTTGAACCGCTCTATGTTGTTCCCAAAACCAAAAAGAAGGTGGTTCAAGAGCTGAAAACAGCCCTGAAAGAAGCATCAGAAGTAATTCTAGCAACAGATGAAGACCGCGAAGGAGAGAGTATTAGTTGGCATTTAATGGAGCTGTTAAAGCCAAAAGTGCCCATCAAAAGAATGGTTTTTCATGAAATTACCAGAGAAGCGATAGCCAAAGCTTTGGCAAATTGCCGCGATATAGACTACAACTTAGTTCACGCCCAAGAAACACGGCGCATTTTAGACCGTTTGGTGGGTTATACTCTTTCTCCCCTCCTCTGGAAAAAAATAGCCTCTGGTTTATCCGCAGGGAGAGTTCAATCAGTAGCAGTACGTTTGTTAGTAATTCGCGAACGGGAAAGAAGACGCTTTGTTTCAGGTAGTTACTGGGATTTAAAAGCAACCTTAACTCAAGAGAAAATTAGCTTTGATGCCAAATTAGTGAGTTTAGCAGGCAAAAAACTTGCCACAGGTAGCGATTTTGACCCAAATACAGGGAAAATTGCTCAAGGAGTAGATGTGGTTTTACTCAACGAAACAGAAGCACAAGCATTAAAAGCAAGGTTGGTAAATAAAACCTGGAAAATTACCAAAACAGAAGAAAAACCTAGCATCCGCAAACCTGCTCCCCCTTTTACTACTTCTACCCTTCAACAAGAGGCTAACCGTAAACTGGGGATAGGAGCAAGGGATACTATGCGCATAGCTCAAAGTCTCTATGAGCAAGGGTATATAACCTATATGCGGACAGACTCGGTACATTTATCAGAAGAGGCGATCGCTGCTGCTCGCAGTTGTGTAGAAAAAATGTACGGAAAAGAATATCTCAGTCCGTCTCCCCGTCAATATCAAACCAAAAGCAAAGGCGCACAGGAAGCACACGAAGCTATTCGCCCCGCAGGTAGTGAGTTTCGCACTCCCAATGAAACAGGTTTGTCAGACCGAGAACTTGCTCTGTATGACTTAATCTGGAAACGCACAGTAGCTTCTCAAATGGCAGAAGCTCGCATAACTCAAATAAACGTCAGTATTGGGGTAGAAAATGCAATTTTTCGCACGGCAGGAAAAAGAATAGATTTTCCAGGGTTTTTCCGCGCTTATGTGGAAGGTTCCGATGACCCAGAAGCAGCCTTGGAAAACCAAGAAGTCATTCTCCCTAACCTTAAACAAGGAGATACCCCCATCTGCAATAAATTAGAGGCGATCGCTCATGAAACCCAACCACCCGCTCGCTATACAGAAGCTTCCCTGGTCAAAACCCTGGAAAGTGAAGGTATAGGTCGTCCAAGTACATACGCAAGTATTATTGATACTATACTCAATAAAAATTATGCTCAAATGCGTAATAAAGCTTTAGTCCCCACTTTTACAGCATTTGCAGTCACAAGTTTACTAGAAGAACATTTCAGGGACTTGGTAGATACCAGTTTTACCTCAAAAATGGAGCAAACCCTAGATGAAATAGCCACAGGTGAAGCGCAATGGCTACCATATCTAGAAAAATTCTATCTTGGCGAAAATGGTCTAGCTCATCAAGTGAAACTAGGAGAGGAGCAAATTGACACCAACCACTCCAAAGCAGTCAAATTAGACAATTTAGACAACGTAGAAGTGCGTATCGGACGCTTTGGACCATTTTTAGAAGCACAGAATGGAGAGGGAACTATTAAAGCTACTATCCCCCCAGAACTAACACCAGCAGATCTAAATAGCGAACAAGTAGAGACTATTCTTCGGCAAAAAGTAGAAGGTCCAAAAGAGTTAGGTTTACACCCAGAAACAGGAGAGCCAATTTTTCTGTTTTTAACTGGGAGGTATGGTCCTTATCTTCAGTTAGGAGAGCAAACTGAAGACAAGAAGAAAAAACCCAAAACTGCATCAATTAAAACTTTTAAAGGGGTTAACCCAGAAGATGTGAATTTAGATATGGCAGTTACTTTATTATCTCTTCCCCGCACTTTAGGAGAACACCCAGAAACAGGCGCAAAAATTCAAGCTTCTATGGGACGTTTTGGTCCCTATGTGGTTCATGATCAAGGGAAAGATGGAAAAGAATACCGCTCCATCAAAGGAGATGATGATGCTTTTACTATTACCCTTGAACGCGCTCTAGAGTTATTAGCTCAACCCAAAACAACCAAAGGTGGCAAACGTAGTACTACAAAAAAAGCTCTCCGTGAACTCGGAGTGCATCCAGAAGATCAAGAAGCAATTAATGTATATGATGGACCCTATGGTCCCTATGTCAAACATGGTAAAGTTAATGCTTCCATTCCTGAAGGAGAAACGGTGGAAAGTATCACTTTAGAGAAGGCTTTAGAATTAATCGCCGCCAAATCTTCTACTAAAAAATCTTCTCGTTCTAAAAGTACTACAGGACCTAAAAGTAGGAGCAAAAATTCTTCTACAACTAGCAAGTCTACCTGATTAAATTAACGTGAGAAGAAAGGGATTAAAATCCCTCGCTACACAAAACTTAGTCCGCCTTCCCCGCGGACTTCATCAATGATTTGAAAATTCTCTTTTGCAGCCGATAAATTGCTGCATTATACCAAATCCGATTATTATTACGCATTTTTAGATTGCATTTGTTTAACGGTGGAAACGAGCGGAGTTTACCAGTCCGCACAGTCGAAGGACTCAATATCTTCGACTGCGCGGACTGGTAAACAAATTGAGAGACAAGTGGCTAAAACCCCTTGTCAAAGTTAGAAAAAATATTCAGAGACAAGTGGCTAAAACCCCTTGTAAGAATTAAAAAAAATATTCAGAGACAAGTGGCTAAAACCCCTTGTAAGAATTAAAAAAAATATTAAAATACAAAAAGCTAAAACCCCTTATACGAGCCCAAAAAACATATTAAAATACAATAGACTTGAGTCTATTGTCCTCCTCCTAACTATCCCTTTTTTGCTATATAATTAATGAATAAGTATAAAATATATAGCAGTTATCATAGTAGTAAAGTACAGGTTGTCTTCGTAAGACAAGGGGCTTAAGCCCCTTGTCCGTACCTCGAAACTAAGTAGTAGTAGGGTGGGCATTGCCCACCCTACAAAGAAAAATTGTCTGATTTTTAAATTTGTAATTTTGTCAAAAAAAAAATTATATTTAATTAATCAAGGAGAAAATTATGCCTTCACCCTTCCCTGGAATGAATCCCTATTTAGAAAATCCTACATTATGGTCACAAGTTCATACTCATTTAATTGTAGCGATCGCCGAGAAAATGAATCCCATATTGCGTCCAAAATATCGTATGGCAATGGAACAAAGAGTATATACTGAAACAGAAAGTAATGGTGATAGTTCTGGGTTAGTAGGTATTCCTGACAATGTGGTTTTTCAACCAACTTCTACCACAACTAAAAAACAATCTTCAAATGTTGCACTATTGCCAAAAGTTAAATCTTTACCAATTACATTACCACAACCAGAACAAATAAGAGAATGGTATTTAAAAGTTAAAGATGTAGAAACAAAAGAAGTTGTAACCGTTATAGAAATCTTATCACCAAAAAATAAAAAAACAGGGGAAGGAAGAAAGAAATATCTCAAAAAAAGAGAACAAGTATTAATGAGTTTAACCCATTTAATTGAAATAGATTTATTAAGAACAGGGGAAATTATGCCCATGAATATTAATGAAGAACTAAAAACAGATTATCGGATAATTATAAGTCAAAGCGATCGCCGTCCTCAAGCTGATTTATATGCCTTTAATTTAACAGAAGAAATTCCCTCAATTCCCTTACCTTTAAAACCAGAAGATGAACAACCATTAATTCCCTTACAAGAATTATTAAACAGTTTATATGAAAAAGGCAGTTATGATTTAGCAATAAATTACCAAAAACCTCCCCTATCAGAATTATCAGAACAAGATACTCATTGGTTGGATAACTTATTAAAACAACAAAAACTCAGATAAAATTTTAAAAAAAGAATTAACAGGAAATATGTTAGTTATTGACGCTCAAAATAACTAATAACCAATGACTACATTATTTTTTCCATTTACTATAGGGATTTTTAACTAAATTAGCGTTATAATATTTAGGGTCAGATACTTCTCGCTCAATCCATTCTGGTAAATCAATTATTTGGTTTTCATCTGTTAGTTCAACTTCCGCAATAATTAAACCTTGATTTTCTCCAGAAAATTCGTCTATTTCCCAGATTAAATCACCATGTTTGATTTTATATCTAGTTTTTTCAATCAAAGGGCGATCGCACAAATTCCCCAACATTTCCCGTGCATCTTCCACTGGGATAGCATACTCAAATTCAGCCCTAGATTTACCCAAACTTGGTCCTTTAATAGTTAAAAAACCTTGATTACCCACAATTCTAACCCTAACAGTTATTCCCTGTCCAGCAGACAAATAACCCTGACTATACTCAACCCCAGTAGCGAGACTTCGCCATTCATCTCCTTTAACTAAATACTTCCTTTCTATTTCAATACCCATCTTAATTTTCCCCAATTATTACTCAAATATTCTACCAAAAAAGCAGGCTTACAAAAACCCGCCACACTGTTAGCTATAGCAAAAAAAGAGATAGTACAGACTAGGACAATGGGATGGGAGCCCATTGTCTGTCATATTTTTATATTATTAAATCAACGTGCCTAACGTTCCCTTTCTTTGCTATAAAAGCAAAAAAAAAAGGTGAGTTAAAAACCCACCTTAAAAGAGATTATTTGTCAAATGTCACCTAACGATCCACTGAACCCATGATAACATCAATACTACCAAGAATCGCCATAATATCAGCAACTTTTACCCCTTTAAGAATGTGGGGCAAAATTTGGAGATTATTAAAATCAGGGGCGCGAATTTTCCAACGCCAGGGGAAGACATCATCATTACCAACTATAAATATACCCAATTCCCCTTTACCACTTTCGAGACGAACATAATGCTCACCAGCGGGAATTTTAAATGTGGGGGCTACCTTTTTGGCAATATACTGGTAATCAAAATCATTCCATTGAGATTTTTTCCCTTCAGCCATGCGTTTAGCCTCCAAGTTTTCATAAGGGCCACCAGGAAGGCCTTTCAATGCTTGACGAATAATCTTTACAGACTCTCGCATTTCCCGAATACGCACTAAATAGCGAGCAAAACAGTCACCTGCAGTTTCCCAGTGTACTTCCCAGTCGAAGTCATCATAACACTCGTAATGGTCTACTTTACGTAAATCCCATTTAACCCCAGAACCTCTTAACATTGGCCCAGAAAGTCCCCAGTTAATCGCCTCTTCACGGGTAATTGTGCCCACTCCTTCCACCCGACGACGGAAAATAGGGTTATTGGTGATTAACTTCTCATATTCATCTACTTTAGGGAGAAAGTAGTCACAGAAGTCTTCGCATTTATCTACCCAACCGTAGGGTAAATCAACGGCTACCCCACCAATGCGGAAATAGTTATTATTAATCAACCGCATCCCAGAAGCTGCTTCCCACAGGTCATAAATCATCTCCCGTTCGCGGAAAATGTAGAAAAAGGGAGTCTGGGCACCCACATCAGCCATAAATGGACCCAACCACAACAAGTGATTAGCAATGCGGTTAAGTTCAAGCATAATTACACGGATATATTGAGCCCGTTTTGGTACTTCAATATCCGCTAATTTTTCTGGTGCGTTAACGGTGATTGCCTCATTAAACATACCCGCTGCATAGTCCCAACGACTTACATAGGGAACGTACATGATATTTGTACGATTTTCAGCAATTTTTTCCATCCCGCGATGAAGATAACCAATGACTGGCTCACAGTCTACCACATCTTCACCATCAAGGGTGACAATTAAACGAAGTACCCCGTGCATTGAGGGGTGATGCGGACCCATGTTGAGTACCATGGGTTCTGTTCTAGTTTCTATTTTTGCCATACATCAATATTCAGTGTACACGTAAGCGCACTACTAGTTACTAACTATGAGTTATCCATTATAACTTAGCTTAAAAAGTGTCCAAAAGTTATATAATATCTTAAATTAGAATTTGCTCTTGTTAATCAAGCAGACATATATATTTAAAAATAAAAATTTATTAAATTGAAACAATTATATAATAAGCTTACACTGTAAAATACAAAATAGCAAATTATTTATTGGCAAGAAATAAATTTAAAACCCAAGTTCAACCCTTATCCAGTATATAGCAGTGAAAAGGTTGGTTAGGACATTGTGGCGGTCACTTCGTCCTCGGTAGGTGACCTTTTTTCAATTCACAATGTCCTAACTATCCCTTTCTTTGTTATAATTCCTAAACTGGATAAGTAAATAAATAAATATCAAACATACTTTTAAAAACTGAAATGAGTCAATCTAAGCCACAAATATTATTTCTTCATACCATTCCTGAACAAAAAACAGAATGGCTGAAAATATTAAACATAGAGGAAATAGAATTAAATATAGAATCTGAAAATACTGATATTGCTGATTTATTTGAAAATTGGCATCAAAATCAAATTAAATTACCTGATTTAGCTTTAATAGATATAAGCGCAAAAACCCCCAATGGGCATTTTTTTCAAGTTAGTGCCTTATCCCGTTGGTGTAAGAGTAATCAGCTTTCTGTACTCATTTTTGCACTTAATGGGATAGATGAAAATATCTCTACCTTTCAAGAAAATTGGGCGAAATATCAGGGGCTAAACGGTGTTTTTCCCAAACTTAACGCTAATAACTTGGTTGCTATAGTTAGTAAATTAAATAAAATTTTAGGAGCTAATATCTTTTCATTAGTTGAGAAAAAATTAATCACTTTACCAACAAAAGAAAATGAAAATATCACAGCAGAAAAAATAAATAATGATTCTCTAGATAATGATTCAGAGATAAAAATAGCAGAAGAAATTAAGGAAATTAATGAGGAATCTATTTCATGGGATGTTTTTTTTAGAGAAAAAGAAATCACAATAGAAGAGGAAATAAATATAATTGATAAGGATATTATTTATTTAGAAAATTCCCAAAAAATTGAAGAAGAAAAAGTAAAAGTAACAGAAGAAATCCCTGTTATTTTACCAATAAATGATTTAGAGAGCCTTAATCAGGCTATTACAAATGATCCATCCTCCGCCGATGTTTTTTGTCAAAGAGGCGATTTTTATTCTTCTCAAGGAAATGAGCAAAATGCTTTACAAGATTATCAAACAGCAATTAAACTAAATTCTAAATCAGAAAAAGGTTTTCTTGGTCGTGGTCATATTTTAATCAGACTAGGGGATTACCCTAATGCGATCAATGATTTAAATAAGGTAATAAAATTCAATCCTCGCAATGCTTTTGCTTATCATTATCGAGGATTGGCTTTATTTCGTTCGGGAGATGAACGAGGGGCAAAAAAAGATTATGATCGGGCTATTAAACTTAAACCTGATTTTAGTCAAGCTTATAATGATCGAGGGTTTTTACTTTATTTTTCTGGTAATACAAATCAAGCTCTACAAGATTATACTCAAGCAATTAATTATCAACCAGATTATGCCGATGCTTATTACAACCGAGGCAATATTTATTCTGATTTAGGTCGTTTTGAAGAGGCGATCGCCGATTATAATAATGCTATTCGTTGCAATCCTAAATTAGCTTTAGCTTATGGTAATCGTGGTATTGCTTATTATGAATTAGATCAAGTAGAAGAAGCAATCAAAGATACAACCATCTCAGCTAAATTATTTTATGAACAAGGAGATCTGCAAAGTTATCAACAGGCTATGGACACTCTTAAACAAATGCAGTAGACATGGTTTCTTAGTACATAGACAAGGGGCTCAAATTTAACAACGTAATTTCATACACTTTTTATTTTTAGTAGGGTGGGCGTAGCCCACCACAAATGCTTAGGTGGGCATAGCCCACCCTACTAAAATGTTTCAGTTGCTCAAAAATCTTGATTTAAAGCAATTTGTTCTTCGGGAGCTTCAGCAATTAAACTATCTCTTCTAAAGAACCAGAAATAAGCGATCGCCATAGCAATAAACCCAATTACTAAAAATACCGCCAGACGATAGTCGGGATTAGCAAAACAAGCCAAAAAAGCAATCACTGCTAAAACAATCCCCATAAAAGCTCCAAGCAATCCTAAAGGACTTTCATAAGGGCGGGGAAGATTACGACGATTAAGTTTTAGTTGAATATAGCTAGATAAAACGATCGTATAGGAAATAACAGCACCCAATACTGCCATATTTAATAATGCAGGGCCTAAATTAGCATCATCCGCCACCAGACTAATTAAAAAAGTACATCCCAACCCAATAACACCGCCTAAAATTAAAGCTCTAGCTGGGCTGCCATGCTGGTTAGTCACAGAGATCCAAGAGGGTAAATATCCCGCTCTCGACATGGCAAATAATACACGACCATAGGCATAAATAATGCAATGAAAACTAGCAATTAAACCAAAAAGACACAAAAAAGTTAAAAAATTAGCGATCAAACCTTTGCCAAAAATTAATGTAAAACCATCAGCCAAAGGCGCACCAGAAGCACCAACCGCCACTGCACCTTTTAAAACTTCACCTGAAGAGGTTGTGATTTCTAGAGGTATTCCTGAATTAAAAATCAAGATGAAAAATGAAAGACCTAATAAAGTATAAATTCCTGTAGTTAAAGATTTAGGTACATCTTTAACTACATTTTCTGCTTCTTCTGCGGCTAAGGGTATTTGTTCGATCGCCAAATAAAACCAAATGGCGTAGGGTAAAGCCTTAAATACTCCGATTTGTACAGGTACAGAGGAAGTAAACCACATATTTGAGTCTAATTTACCACTAAATAACACTGCCAAACAAAACACCAACAAAACGGCGATCGCCATTAAAGTAGTAAGTAACCCAACTTTGAGAGTTGTTTTAACACCTAAAGTATTTATGTAAACAAAACTGCAATAAAAAACCATCCACCAGATAGGTTGGGGAATTACGGGTAAAATAGTACTTAAGTAACTACCTATAAAATAAACAATTACTGCTGGAGTCAAGACATACTCAATTGCTTCTACTACACCTGCAATAAATCCCATAAAAGGTCCATAAGCATATCTAGCAAAAGAATAAAATCCACCAGCATAAGGCAAAGCAGAAGACAACTCTGCTATACTATATACCAAGCACAAATACATAGTTGCCATCAAAATGGTAGCGATAAACAGACCCAAAAAACCACCAGCAGTTAAACCAACATTCCAGCCCGAAAATTCGCCAGATATTACCGCACCAACTCCTAAACCCCAAAGTAAAACCCAGTTAGCACCTTTTCTCAGTTGTCGTTTTTGGAGATATTCCCCATCAATACTAGCATAACGAACTACGCCTTTTAGTTTTCTTTTTGTCATTCCGTTGATAAATTATTTTAAATAAATTTTGTTATTAATATTTTATTCGGGATCATTTATTGATTAGCATTTATTTAAAATATCTTAACATTTCGTTAATGTTTTAAGGTGAAAAACACGTACCAGAAAGCATTTACACCATTTCCTGGTACGTGCTTTCTGGTACGTGCTTTCTGGTACGTGTTTTATTGTACGTGCTAACTAGATTTGAGGTACAAATTGTTCTTTTTCTGGTACATAGGTATACTCAGCCACAATTTGACGGAACTCTTCACCGTTGATAGTTTCTTTTTCAATTAACAAATCTACCAAACGGTCGATCGCCTCACGGTTATTACGGATAATTTCCCGTGCGATATTATGAGAATGATCGATAATTGAACGTACTTGATCATCAATGCGAGTAGCCACTTTTTCAGAGTACTCTGATCGGGACATCAAACCACCGCCGAGGAATACCTCACCACTTTGACTTTCGAGGGATAATGGTCCTAAATCACTCATACCGAAGCGAGTTACCATTTGACGCGCCATTTCCGTTACTTGTTGTAAATCTCCTCCTGCACCTGTGGTAACTTCATCATAACCAAAGATTTCTTCTTCTGCAGCACGACCACCCATAGCTCCAGCAATGCGTGCCATTAATTGGGATCTGGTAGTTAATCCTTGTTCTTCGTTGGGGGTAAACCAAGTTAAACCTTGAGCTTGTCCGCGAGGAATCAAAGTTACTTTTTGTACTGGGTCATGGTCTTTAAGTAAAGTACCAACAATTGCGTGTCCTACTTCGTGATAGGCAATTAAGCGTTTGCTCTTGCTATCTACTAAGGGGGTGCCTTCCATTCCTGCAATTACCCGATCCACTGCATCATCAATTTCGTGCATGGTAATTGCTTCTTTGCGGCGTCGAGCAGTTAAAATTGCTGCTTCATTGAGCAGGTTAGCTAAATCTGCACCTGTAAATCCTGGGGTACGACGGGCGATCGCTTCTATAGAAATTTCTGGCGCTAGTTTTTTGTTACGAGCGTGTACTTCTAATACGCCGATGCGTCCTTTCAAATCTGGTGCATCTACCATTACTTGACGGTCAAAACGTCCTGGACGGAGTAAGGCGGTATCCAATACATCGGGGCGGTTGGTTGCGGCGATAATTATAATACCTGTATTTCCTTCAAAACCATCCATTTCTGTCAACAGTTGGTTAAGGGTTTGTTCCCGTTCATCATTACCACCACCAATACCTGCGCCTCGTTGACGACCTACTGCATCAATTTCATCAATAAAAATGAGACATGGTGCATTTTCTTTTGCTTTTTTGAACAAATCCCGTACCCGAGACGCTCCTACACCTACAAACATTTCCACAAATTCCGAACCTGAGATACTAAAGAAAGGTACTCCAGCTTCTCCTGCGATCGCCTTTGCCAGTAAAGTTTTACCTGTACCTGGGGGGCCCACTAATAGTACCCCTTTAGGAATACGTGCCCCTACTGCGGTAAACCGTTCTGGTTGTTTGAGGAATGTCACCACTTCTTGCAGTTCTTCTTTGGCTTCATCTATTCCTGCCACATCTTCAAACAGTATGCCTGTTTTTGCTTCCATCATAAAACGGGCACGAGATTTGCCAAAATTCATAGCTTGACCTGGGCCACCTGGCATATTGTTGGAGCGACGGAAGAGGAAGAATAAAGCCGCGATTAAAAGTACTGGGAAGATCAAGTTACCTAATAGCCCCCAGACAGCCCCTTCATTGCGAGGAAGATGGGTATCGAGGCGAATATCTGCTTCTCTGAGTTTAGCGATTAATTCAGGGGAATTTGCGGGTAAATCCACTCTTAGTCTTTGGACGCGATTTTCTAAATCTGGGTCAATTGCTTCTACAATTGCTGTGCGTCCTCCTTCATATAAATCTACACTGGTTACCCTGCCTGTATCCAGGTATTCTAAAAAGCGACCATAGGTCATGCGGGTGCTTGCTGTATTGCTCCCCAAATTTTCTGTTGCTGGTGCAAAAGCTCCTTGCCAAAGGAAAAACCCTACCACCAGGGCTGGCAATGTCCAGAGTATGATTGTTCTCCAAGAAATTTTCATGTTTCTTTGTTTTTATCCTGAAATTTTACTTATTTTTTTATTTTGGCTGTTGATTGACTTTCTTAACTTAACTTAACATAATTCTCATATTGCTGCCAACCGAAGTGAAAAAGCGGCGAAGATCCCTTATTTTGACCCCACGCCGCCTTGTTCTTTGTTCACTTTGAGATTGATTTCTCCCCGCGTTAAAACGACGGGGATTCTAAAAGGAATCGCAACGCTTGCGCTAAAGCCGTTGCTACGCTCCACCTTTTTTCGATATTCTCTACATAAATCTTCATGTATAAAATATCGCTTTGGCGCAGTCAAAAACGCCCTACACACCTTGACTAGACTTATGTCTAGCTGTATGCTTACTTTTTTGATTTAGGTTCAGCCTAAGCCAGTTGGGAACACTCCCTACGCTGCTTATTCGCCATTAAATTGTCATACTGACGATTTTTTTTAAATCCGTTGTTTCAATATGAAGCAGGAGTTACACCACGTACTAGCGCAGTTCAACGTGTCGCTGATTTTACAAAATTATAGCATAAATCGAGGAAAAGGTTAAAACCTTTTTTCGCTCCACTGCCACGCCTTTAAAGGCATGGCTAACTCACAGCGAGGATTTTATCTGGTTTAGTAAGTCTCTACGTGCCAGCGATGTTCTTTTTTCATTTGCTTCTGGTAGTCAGACCAACTTACATTATGTTTGCCTGCTGCTCCAGTTAATGCTTCGTCTATACCATCTTCCATACCTTTTAGACCGCAAATATAGGTGTGGGTTTTGGGATTTTGCATCATTTCCCAGAGTTCGTCTGCGTGTTCTGCTACGCGGTGCTGGATATACATCCGACCACCTTCTGAGTTTTGTTGTTCGCGGCTAATGGCATAAGTCAGACGGAAATTATCTGGAAATTCTGCCTGTATTTTTTCTAATTCTTCTTTGTAAAGAATATTTGCTGTATAAGGAATACCGAAAATTAACCAAGCAAAACCTTTAAATTTATAGTCTTCATGCTGTTCTTTAAACATCCGCCAGAGATAAGCGCGGAAGGGAGCAATACCAGTTCCTGTTGCCATCATAATAATCTTGGCATCCTCATCATCTGGTAAGAGCATTTCCTTACCTACGGGACCTGTTATTGCTACATCTGAGTCAACTTCAAGGTTACACAGATAGGTGGAGCAAACTCCATATACTGTTTCTCCTGTTTCTGGATGCTTATACTCTAATTGACGAACGCACAAGGACACTGTTTTATCATCTAGGCGATCGCCGTGACGGGTTGAAGCAATAGAGTACAGTCTAAGTTTATGGGGTTTTCCTTGGTCGTCTGTTCCTGGAGGAATAATCCCAATACTTTGTCCTTCTAGATAGTGTAAATCTCCTGCTGAAAGATCAAAAGTGAGGTGGCGTACTGTACCTATGCCCCCTTCTCTTACCAGTTCTGTATTTTCTAGACACTTCCCAATATATGGATTTTTGGGACGGTAGATATTTACTGGAACTTCTGTTTTTGCTTTTGCTTGAGTCATTGGTTTATTGTTATTTTGCGGGTTTTTCTCTGGTGTTTGGCTTACTTTTGCCACACCTTGAGTATCAGATCCGAGAGGTTTGATACTAATAATTTGACCCCCCAATCTTGTAATTCTTTGCATTTCTTGGTTCATCCGACTGTATGGCACAGTTATGAACACACTTGCACTATTACGGATTGGGTAATCTAATTTATCAGTTTCTTTATTCTGATTAAGACCTACCACTTCATAGACAAATGTGCGATTGCCATAATTTGTGTTGCTCCCTGAACTTGCTGTATAGGTTGCATTCATGCTTTTCTTGTTCTCCCAATGTTTAATAATATCTAGATCTCCTGACAATGGCTCAATTCCCATTATTCCCCATTTAAATAGGGAAGATGGGGCAAGTCAGATTTGGGCTAGTGTTTTACTAGCCTACCATTGGGAGGTATTCATTGAAAAGCAGTGGCGGTCTAATCCCTCTCTTTCTTGAGAGTATCAACTCGTCCCTTGAAAAATCTGTTAAGTATGACTCAATTTTATTTTTTCTTCCAAAAATGACCAAAAAACCTTAGCATAAGTACTAGGTGCTGCTGATCCCATTTCCACTAAATTTTGTAGATGGGATCTCGTTATGGTAAAATCAATTATCACTCATTTCTGTAGTGTTAACAGACAAGGGCATAAGTTCTCAACTCACTGCCTACTGTAAATCTGACAACATAGTAGTGTCTAAATCATAATTAATTTTGAGTCTGCGGAAGGTTGATTACTGTCTGGACAACAGCAATTTTAAAAAAGCTACCAGAAGCAATCTTGTTATGCAGTTAATAATTGGTTTAACTCGCGAGCAAAAATTCTCTCCCATTGCATGTCCAAATATGTAATAAGAGAAAAATTGATAACTCTGGGATAAAAATCTGTTTTACATTAGGTTAAAAGGAAAGCTATGACCACTCAAATAGATCGTGTTGTTATTATTGGGGTAGCGGGAGACTCGGGATGCGGTAAATCTACCTTTTTACGTCGTTTGATCGATTTGTTCGGTGAGGAATTTATGACGGTTATCTGTTTAGATGACTACCATAGTCTTGACCGTAAAGGCAGAAAACAAGCAGGAGTAACTGCTCTAGACCCTAAAGCTAACAACTTTGACCTGATGTATGAGCAAATTAAAGCTCTCAAAAATGGTCAAGCAATTGATAAACCAATTTATAATCACGAAACTGGAGAAATTGATCCTCCTGAACCTATAGAGCCTAATAAAGTAATTGTAATTGAGGGTCTGCATCCTCTTTATGATGAGCGGGTTCGCTCTCTGGTTGATTTTAGTGTCTACCTCGATATCAGTGATGAGGTGAAAATTAACTGGAAAATTCAACGGGATATGGCAGAGCGTGGCCACACTTATGATGATGTTATTGCTTCTATTAATGCCAGAAAACCTGATTTTAAAGCTTATATTGAACCTCAAAGAGAATTTGCAGATGTGGTAATTCAGGTACTGCCCACTCAACTGATTAACGATCAAGAAAGCAAAATCTTACGGGTACGTTTGGTCCAAAAAGAAGGTGTGGAAAATTTTGAGCCTTCTTATCTGTTTGATGAGGGCTCTACTATTGACTGGAGACCTTGTGGTCGTAAGTTAACTTGTTCTTATCCTGGTATTAAACTTTTCTATGGCCCCGATAACTACTACGGTCACGAGGTTTCTGTTCTCGAAATTGATGGCCAGTTCGATAACCTAGAAGAAATGATCTACATCGAAAGTCATCTCAGTAAAACAGGTACTAAGTACTATGGGGAAATGACTGAGCTGTTGCTTAAACATAAGGATTATCCAGGCTCTAATAATGGTACTGGTTTGTTCCAAGTTCTCGTTGGCCTCAAAATGCGCGAAACCTATGAGCAGTTAATTTCTGTTGAAGCTAAGGTAGCTGCTAAAGTGTAGTGTAAACTTTTTTTTCTGACATAATTTTAAAATGCTATGGTGAGAGTTAACTTATGCCCTTGCTATGGCATTTTTGTTGATTTATTACTTTGAATTGGTTGGTGTTATGAAAGTTTGGCTGGTTAGCTTTGTCTTACTCTTTTGTTTGGCTCAATTTGTTCTCTGGGTAAAAGATTTTTTCTCCCCTTTGCCTGTTTATATTTTAGGAGGGGCGGTTTTGGCGATCGCTTCTAACTATCACAAAGGTTTTGCCTCTTTTTTGGGAGATTTTGGTGATTACTTACCACAAACTGCCATCTTACTCAATAATCTTCAACAAAATTATAAAGCAGTTTTGCCCCCCTCTCTTCCATCTCCTTCTTTACTTCCTGAAAAAACTGATTCAAAACAAGACTAACATTTGCACTACTTATTTCAACGAATGGAGCAATTCCTCCACATTCTCAGCGTCATTAGTCATTAGTCATTAGTCATTAGTTATTGGTATGTATTCTAAAAAATTCTTAATTTTTCTTAAAAAAATCATAACATTTAGCTAATGACTAATGACCAATGACTAATGACCAATGACTAATGACCAATGACTAATGACCAATGACTAATGACCAATGACTAATGACTTTATTTAAATTCTGCCACGTAGGAACATAGCCATTTCATTAGGCGTAGGTGACATTTCAAGGGCAGTTTCTTCTGTAATCTTTCCTTCTTGATAAAGGTTAAACAGAGATTTATTCATAGTGATCATCCCATCAAATTCACCTTCGAGCATCAGAGCGGTAATTTCGTCGTTTTGACCTCGGCGAATGTAATCTTTTACTGTTTCTGTATTGATCAGGATGTCATGAAACGCAGCCCGTTTGCCATCGGTGGTACGGCATAAACCCTGAGCAATAATAGAAACTAGAGATTCAGCGATCGCCATCCGCATTGCTGGTTGTTCTTCAGCGCTATAGAGACTGAAAATACGTTCAAGGGTTTTTACCGCACTATTGGTGTGCAATGTTCCCATAACCAAGTGACCTGTTTGAGCTGCTTTCAAGGCGGTATTCACAGTTTCCTTATCCCGCATTTCCCCCACCAGAATGATGTCTGGGTCTTCCCGCAAGGATGCTTTAAGGGCATTATCAAATTTTAAGGTATGTATCCCTACTTCCCTCTGTTTGATCAGAGATTTGCGACTTTGATGGACAAATTCAATGGGGTCTTCAATTGTTATAATATGTTTAGGGTGTTCTGTGTTGATATAATCCACCATTGCTGCCATTGTAGTAGATTTACCAGAACCTGTGGGCCCTGTTACCAATATTAGACCTTTATGAGAGTCTGAAATATCTTTAAATACTGGAGGCAACCGCAATTGTTCCATAGTCAAGATTTTTAAAGGAATTAAACGCATGACTATGGCATGACCTCTAAGGGTGTCAAAAACATTGATCCGCACCCTAGCAAAATCATACTGAGTTGCGCCATCAAACTCCAGAGTTTTCTTAAATTGCTGAATATCCTCTTCCTTTAACACCTCTCTTAACCAGCTCATCAAGGTGTTATGGTCAGTTTCTGGATAGTCAGTGATCAACATTTCACCGCGATCGCGCATTCTTGGTTTTTCTCCTACACCCAGGTGGAGGTCTGAATATCCTTCATCATAAGCTTTGCGAACCATCTCTGCAAGAGTTGGGTGACCTGGAGAACGTTGTGAAGTGGAGGCTGGTGGGGCACTTGGAGTTGCTCGCGGTACCGATCTAGGCGGTGGTGGTGGAGCTACTCGACGTGGTGTTTTTGGCATTGCCTCGTGAGCTTTTATTTGACCTGGTTGACCCACTGGCATAGTTTTTGGGGCTGTTGGTTGAGTTGGGTCAACTGGTGTGTTTTCTTGATTTTTTGATATTGGTTGAGTGTTTGGAGCGGTAGGTCTTGGTGGTGGTGGTGGTGGTGGTGGTGGTTGTTGTGTTCCTGGTGGACGGGATGGTTGTGTGGATTGTGTCATACTGTTTTCTTTTACTTTTTCAAATCTAGGGTATACTCTTCCCTAAATTCAGAGTTCTTTAACATTAACTAAAAACTCTTAATTTTAGGTAATTTATCATAAGCTGTTCTGCCATGAAACTACCTTAATTTTACCCATAAGAATTAAGCAATAGGTAAGTGAAAACTAAGGTTGAGAATCTAAATCTAAGAAATTTAAATTGTTAACAGGTTCTAACCCACTTAAATTATGAGAATCTTAATGTTTTTAGTTAAGAAATGTAAAAATAATAATTTTATTAATCTAAGTTTAAGTTCAGTATACCTAGTAATTAATTTGGGGATCAAGGAATTATTGTAAAGTTATGTTTCTAATTGAGGGGCTTTGATTCTGGAAAATGGTTAAATCTGTAACAAATTGATAAGCTTAACCTCAAGTTTTAGGGGTTAATGTTAATTTATATTAAAAACCTATCATTTTTCGGAAAAGATTTTCTATACTGGATTTCATACTTTTAACTCAGTTTGATTAATACCTGGAGGTAAAAAGATGGAATTAGCTCAAAGACAACCCTATTCTTTCGCAATTGTCAAAAGCTTTTTAGTTTGGAGCTTTATTCTCACTGTCTGTTTTTTAGTGGCAGGGTTTCCCTTGGTTGTTTTAATGGCAACTGTTGGCGCTCTTTCGGTGATAGTTTTGCAATCAGTGCTACCTGTTAGCGCAGTTTTGCTAGTCGCTAGTACCTTTATCGGTGGCAGTCTCTTAGCTGTGTTTGTTGGTGCAGCAGTACTCACCTTAAAAGGTATCCATCCCCAAGAAGTAAGTTGGTTACGTTGGCTGCACGGAGAAGCCAAACCTTCCCATACTTCTGTGTTTGCCGCTTGCCCACTCACTTGCAGTTTGACACCCGACAAATAAGATCTAAAATATAACCTTAGTGCAGCCCGGCTTTCACCGGGTTTTTTAATGCTTATTTTTTGTAGTAAGCACCCTCGCGTGCTAAAATAACTTAATTGTTCTTGGCAATTACTACGCAACAATTACTACTTAACCATTCTCTGATGACATCTTTGAAAAAGATTTGCGTTACTCTGGGAACTCGTCCTGAAGCAATTAAACTTGCTCCAGTTATTCTGCAATTACGCAATTCACCAGCTTTTACTACTCATCTGGTGTTAACTGGACAACATCAAGAAATGGTTGAACAGGTAATGCAGCTTTTTGCTTTGACTGCTGATGCAAATTTAAATATTATGCAACCTGGTCAAACTTTGACAGAAATTACAATTCGTAGTTTACAGGGTTTAGAAAGCATATTCCAACAACTCCAACCTGACCTAGTTGTGGTTCAAGGAGATACAACAACGGCTTTTGCTGCAGCTTTGGCAGCTTTTTATCAAAAAATTCCCATCGCTCATGTAGAAGCAGGTTTGCGCACTCATGACTTATTTAACCCCTACCCAGAAGAAGCAAACCGTCGTCTCATTTCCCAGCTCACTCAACTCCATTTTGCTCCTACTCCTCAAGCAGTAAAAAATTTACAAGCATCTGGAGTCACAGGGCAAATTCACCACACGGGAAATACAGTAATTGATGCTTTGTTAACTGTAGCCCAGCGAAAACCTGATTGTTATATCCCTGGTTTGGATTGGAAAAAATACCGTGTTTTACTCGCAACTGTTCACCGTAGGGAAAACTGGGGCGAACCTTTAAATGATATTATCCAGGGGTTTAACTTGATTTTAGATAAGTTTCCTGATACTGCTTTATTATTACCTTTGCATCGTAACCCCACAGTAAGAAAACCAATTCAGGAAAAATTGGGCGATCGCCCTCGAGTTTTCTTGACCGAACCTTTGGATTATGCTCAATTGGTAGGTGCAATTCAGCGTTGTTATCTCTTACTTACTGATTCTGGTGGATTACAAGAAGAGGCACCTAGTCTGGGTAAGCCTGTTTTAGTCTTACGGGAAACAACAGAACGCCCAGAAGCTATTGAGGCGGGTACAGCAAAACTGGTAGGCACTAACCCCCAACAAATTTTAACCGCTGCAACTCATTTATTAAGTGATTCTGTTGCTTATCAACAAATGGCTACCGCAATTAATCCTTTTGGTAATGGTACAGCTTCTGAGAAAATTTTGCAAATTGTTAAAGATTTTTTACATTTTGGGGACAAGGGGTTAAAGCCCCTTGTCTGAAATTATTGTTTAAGGGGCAAGGGGCTTAAGCCCCTTGTCTTAAATTAATGTTTAAGGGGCAAGGGGCTTAAGCCCCTTGTCCGAAATTAATGTTTAAGGGGCAAGGGGCTTAAGCCCCTTGTCTTAAATTAATGTTTAAGGGGCAAGGGGCTTAAGCCCCTTGTCTTAAATTAATGTTTAAGGGGCAAGGGGCTTAAGCCCCTTGTTTTAAATTAATGTTTAAAGGGTAAGGGGCTTAAGCCCCTTGTCCGAAATTAATGTTTAAGGAGCAAGGGGCTTAAGCCCATTATTTTAAATTAATATTTAAGTAACAAGGGGCTTAAGCCCCTTGTCCGAAATTAATGTTTAAGGAGCAAGGGGCTTAAGCCCATTATTTTAAATTAATATTTAAGTAACAAGGGGCTTAAGCCCCTTGTCCGAAATTAATGTTTAAGGGGCAAGGGGCTTAAGCCCCTTGTCTTAAATTAATGTTTAAGGAGTAAGGGGGTAAAGCCCCTTGTCCCTGTCCATACTATCTCTTTTTTTACTCTATTTAAGTAGTTTTTTGTATAAAAATAATAATGAAATTTGGGAACAAAACATAGTGAGAAGCTTTGAACAGTGAGGAAACAGGGCTTTTACTTGGTCAGACTGAACATAGACTAAAAACAATAAGTTTTGAGATCAGCATTGACAAAAATATTTGCTATAGTTAAAATTAAATCAAGGTTGCTTATCCATTGATTTTAGTCAATGGGGCGTTTGAATCATGTATTAAATCAAATAAAAGAAGTGTTAGAAGCATTTGTATTTGCGACAGTCTTATGTGGTTTTTTTGGCATCATCCTGAAAAAAAACCTGGTGATGAAAATCACCTCTATGGATGTGATGAGTTCAGGGGTAATCGCCTTCTATGTGCTGGTTGCCGCTCGCGAAGGTCTATTTACTCCCATTATTGGAGACAACAAAAATGTTGATTATGCTGATCCAGTACCTCAATCAGTGATTTTGACGGCGATCGTCATTGGTTTTTCGATCCAGGCGCTCATGCTGGTGGGGGTAATGAAATTATCACGGGATAATCCTACATTAGAAAGCAACGAGATTGAAAAGAATAATACGCCATGAGTACCATTACCATTGTCTGGCTCGCACTCCCATTTTTTATGGGGTTCACCATTTATCTCCTCCCCAAACTCGATCGCTATCTCGCTCTGGGGGTGGCTCTTATTTCCGCTGGCTATGCTTTACAACTATTTGTGACGCGATCGCCTCTTTCCCTAAAATTACTCGATAATTTTGGCGTTACCTTACTCGCAGATCAGTTGAGTGGTTTCTTTATCCTCACCAATGGGTTGGTAACAACTGCCGTACTTTTCTACTGTTGGAACACTGGTAAAACGGCTTTTTTTTATGCCCAGACAACCATTGTTCATGGTAGTCTCAATGCGATTTTTATCTGTGAGGACTTTATTAGTGTCTATGTTGCACTAGAAGTACTCAGTATAGCTTCATTTCTTTTAATTGTTTATCCTCGGAGCGATCGCTCTATTTGGGTTGGCTTACGCTATCTATTCATCAGTAACACTGCCATGTTATTTTATCTGGTGGGTGCAGTACTGGTTTATCAAACTCATCATTCTTTTAGTTTTGCAGGTTTAAAAGGTTCACCCCCAGAAGCAGTAGCTCTTATTTTTCTCGGACTTTTAGTCAAGGGCGGTGTCTTTGTCTCAGGTTTATGGCTACCATTAACTCACTCTGAAGCTGAGACCCCAGTATCAGCTTTATTATCAGGCATTGTCATCAAAGCTGGAATTTTTCCCCTAGTGCGTTGCGCTTTGATTGTACCTGAAATTGACCCAGTGGTTAGGATTTTTGGAGTAGGTTCTGCTGTTCTGGGAGTTGCCTATGCCATCTTTGAAAAGGATACTAAGCGAACTCTAGCTTTAAGCACTATTTCCCAGTTAGGTTGGATTCTCTCTGCACCTGAAGTGGGCGGGTTTTATGCTTTAACTCACGGACTGGGGAAAGCAGTACTATTTCTGAGCGCGGGGGTTTTACCCAGCCGTAACTTCAAGGAACTGCAAACTATTCAAATTAATACCAAACTTTGGTTTATTTTAGTAATTGCTAGTCTTTCAATCTCTGGCTTTCCTTTGTTATCTGGTTTTGCGGCAAAAACGTTGACCATGAAGCAGATGCTACCAGAGCAAGCAATTTTGATGAATGTGGCGGCTGTGTGTACAGCAATTGTTTTGGCTAAATTCATATTTTTGCCCCATGGAAAAAAAGAAGAGGTCAGACCTGGTTTTTGGTCTGGGGTGATCCTGTTGCTTGGCGGCTTAATTGTAGCAAATGTAGGCTATATAGATGCTTATACAGTTGCGAATATCACAAAAGCGATCGCCATTGTTGCTCTTGGTTGGGTTGCCTATTTTCTCATATTTCGACGCTTAGAACTTAACTTTTCTCGTGTCTTTGAACAATTTGACCATCTCATTGGTGCCATGAGTCTAATTTTAATCTTGCTTTTCTGGATGAAACTGGCATGATTCTCCATATAATTTTGCGCTTGGTAATCTGGTTTCTGCTCACTTCCGATCTGAGTGTGGCAAATATAATAATTGGCTTTTGTATTGCTTTTTTATTGCCACGGGGTTTAACAGAACCAGAAAGGTTAAAAGATTGGTTGCGGGTGTTGGGTGAGCTCCTTGTGGCTATTCCCCAAGCTTATATTGAGGCTTTTGAGATTATTTTTCGTCCCCATAACCAAGAAACAGTGACGATGGAAAGGGTTAAACCAGAGCGATCAACTTGGCTTATCTTTCTGGATATCTTTCTCATCACTTTTACTCCAAAAACTATTGTTTTGAAATACCACGAAGATGGTTTTTATGAAGTGCATCGCGTTGAGCGGAGGAAAATAAGATGAACTGGGTACTAATTGCCATGATTTTAGCACTCCTTATCCCTATGTATGAGGCTTGGCAGGATGATGATATCTGGCAGAAAATGTTGGCTTTTGCCAGTATCTCCTCTAAAACTGCAATTATGATTCTACTTGTCTCTGTTTTGCGGGATGATTGGATGATTGGTGTTGTTGCTGTAATTATCCTGAGTGTGGGAAATGCGGCATTAATGCTTATGGCACATATTATTAAACGTTTAAATCAAACAATATGATCAGTTTTTTAAGTTATACCTGTATCGGTTTTGGCATTTTTTTCTGGTTTTGGGGCACTTCTCATTTATTGGGCGATCGCTCAGTACTATTTAAACTCCATAGTCTGTCGGTGGCGGATACTCTCGGTTCCATGAGTATCGTTGTCGGTTTGCTCCTGAAAATACCTAGTGAATGGCCCCTACTTCTCCTCGCTATTATTTGTTTAGCTATTTGGAATACTATGTTGGGCTATGTTTTGGCATATTGTGCTAGTGATGGAGGTGACAATGACTAACGATCTCTCTCTCTATATCATTCTTGCTTTGTTGCCTTTGTCTGCTTTGATGCTGGTACTTCAGGTTAATCCCTACCATGCTTTGGTAATTCGAGGGGTACTGGGGGCGATCGCTGCTACGGTAGAGGCAGTTTTGGGAGCTGCGGATGTTGCGTTAACTGAAGCATTGGTGGGTACTATGCTGTCTGTTACTCTCTCTGCTATAGCGGTGCGCTCTTCCCTGGTACTCCGTGTTGGAGTGATCGAAAATGAGTCTATTGAGACAAGTTTGATGAATAATTTACGCAGTATTTTGAGCAAACACTATCTGCGGCTTGAATTGGTAAATTATACCAATACTGAGGCTTTGTACCAGGCTCTCTCTGATAAAGAAGTCCATGGTGCTTGTTTTCGCGGACTAGACAATGAGAAACCCTATAACCTCAAAATCAGAATCCAACGGATTTATGACATCATTCAAAGTGAACTTTCTGCACCTGGGATATTTTTAAACTACGAAAATCCAACACAAACAAAGGAAAAACAATATCTATGAAATGGGTTTATATTGCGGCGGGAATCTCGTTTTACATCAAAATGCTGATTATGTCTGAGCCTGTCATAGAAATATCGGATATTTCTATAGTTGAGACGGTGGTAGAGGAGAGTGGTGTACCTAATGCGGTTTCGGGGATTATTTTTAGAAATCGTCTCTATGATACTATTTTTGAAGTAGTTGTGTTTACTATAGCAATTATGGGCTGTTCATTTTTGCTGGCTAATGAAACCCCATCTTGCACTATTTATCAGTTTACTGACCAACCATCTATTGTTTTGGCTCGTCTGGGGGCTACTATTGCGGCGTTGGTTGCCATTGAACTGGCTATTAGGGGCCATTTAAGTCCTGGGGGTGGTTTTGCGGCTGGAGTGGCTGGGGGAACGGCGATCGGTTTAATTGCGATAACCTCCAGTTATAAATGGATGCAGAAAATTTATGAACGTTGGCACGCTGCTACTTGGGAAAAAGTGTCTGTTCTTGTTTTTATTATTCTAGCGGTTATCACTCTAGCAGGATTTGAGTTGCCTCATGGCGAGTTGGGGGCTCTTGTTAGTGGGGGAGTGCTCCCTATACTCAATATTTTAGTTGCCATCAAAGTTGCTTTAGGTTCTTGGGCTGCTGTTTTGATTTTTGTTCGTTATCGTGGTTTGTTGTAGCTTCAGTAGGGTGGGCAATGCTGCCCACCCTACATTTTGTCTGCTACCAAAACACTCCCCCCAACGCCACGGGTTGAAACCCGTGGCTACACAAACAAAACCCGCACCTCAAGGGTTTCAATCCCTGAACATATATAATTTTAAAGATCTTGCTATAAATATTCCCCTCACCCACCAACCTAACCCGCGCCTTCGGCGGGTTTCCTTTGTGTAGCCACGGGTTTCAACCCGTGGCTCTCTATGTAGGGTGGGCAATGCTGCCCACCCTACATAGGGCTGGGGAAATCTACGGCAATACGAAAGCCAAAGTAGTTGAGGCCAGGGCCAGCATCTTTGCTGCGGTACGAAGAGCGACATTTGTAGTTAAGCTTGGAACACGAACCGCCTCGGAAAATACTATGAAACCGATCAAACCCATCACTCCAAGCACTCCAAGCACTCCCATTCTCAGGCGCATTATTATAATTATCATGCCAAATATCCTGACACCGTTCCCAAACATTTCCGTGCATATCATAAAGCCCGAATGCGTTGGGGGGAAAACTCCCTACATCAGTTGTTTCTTCTCGGTACTTCCCTTTGGGTCCAAAACCATAGGGTTTGTTTCCGTTGTAATTGGCTAAGTCAGGGGTGATGGTTTCACCGAAGTAGAAGGGAGTAGTAGTTTCTGCTCTACAGGCATATTCCCATTCCGCCTCAGATGGGAGTCTAACATTTTTTTGGGTCAATTGGCTAAGTTCTTTACAAAACTTAACACAATCATTCCAGTAAACGCCTTCTACTGGGCGGTTGGGCCCTTCAAACCTAGAAGGGTTATTTCCCATGACCGCTTCCCATTGTGCTTGAGTCACCTGGTATTTTCCCAGGAAGAAGGGTGGTACTGTTACCCAGTGCTGGGGGCGTTCACTATCCTCACTTTCTTCCTCACTTGCTGGTGCTCCCATGAGGAATTTTCCCCCTGGAATGGACACTAAGTCCATAGTAACACCTTTTGGCAAGTTTAGGGTGAAATATTCCGCTTTTCCTGGGCGGCGGTTGTTGATTTTCCCGTATTTATCTACTGTGACGATTTCAAACGAGAAGGTTTTTAGGGCTGGTTTATCCCCCCCCAACCCCCCCTTCGGATGGGAGGGAGTTTGAGTTTTTGGTTGGGAGGGGGGAGTTTGAGTTTTTGGTTGGGAGGGGGGAGTTTGAGTTTTTAGTTGGGAGGAGGAAGTTTGAAGAGTTGGGGAAACCCAGTCTAAAACTTGTTGGGAAACGGGTTGCACCCCCCCCAACCCCCCCTTATTAAGGGGGGGAGAAGACACCCCCGCACTGGAGGAGGAAGTTTGAAGAGTTGGGGAAAACCAGTCTAAAACTTGTTGAGCGGTGGGGCGGTTTTTGCGGTCTTTTTGCAAACAAGCTTCCACCAGCTCTTTAAAAGCTGGGGTCACTTTGGACAAGTCTGGTTTTCCGTCGGTTACTTGCTTGATTAATTTTAACGGAGTATCCGCTTTAAAAGGAAGTTCCCCAGTGAGCGCTTCTACAATTATCACGCCCAACGACCAAATATCCCAGAAGGTGGAAATTTGATTATCAAAAGCTTCTGGGGGTGCATACCCTACTGTACCTATAACATCTTTGGTGCTAGTCACGCTTCCCTGTTGGATCTTCCTCACTATCCCAAAATCAGACAATTTCCATTTAGCTCCTACTCGGAGAATATTGCCTGGTTTTAAGTCTCGATGGGTAATTTTTTGCTCATGGAGATATACTAGGGCTGAAGCTACCTCACTAATTAATTGCTTGACTTCTGACTCTGATAATTTATCTGACTTTAATCGTGTTTCCAAGCTGGTTTGGGCTAACTCCATTAACAAATAGAGAAGCTTTGCATTAAGTAACTCGCACGCTCCTGAAGCAAAACAACGCAACACATGGGGATGGTCAAAAGTGGTAGCAGCGATTAGTTCATTTAATTGGCTTGTGTTATCATTATCCAGAATCAATTTTACGGCTAATTGACGAATTACTCTGTCTTTGACTACTTCATCGGCTAGATAAACCGCGCCAAAACCTCCCGCACCCAGAAATTCTTTGAGGTAATATTGGTTATTAATGTGTTGTTGTTGCTCAAGGGGTTTGTCTTTTCCTTCGAGCATTCGCCAAAACAATTCTTGTGTATTCATAATCCTTTTCTAGTTATTTGAAATATACCATACGTTTCAAACATTAAGCCCCCTTTGTCTAAGTACTTGTGCAAAATTAATGTCTTAGGGGCAAGGGGCTTAAGCCCCTTGTCTTATTGGTTTTTGAAAAAAACAATATGCCATTAATTTTGCTTACCTACTTATTCATTAAAGGGCGATCGCCTCTAATTCCAAATTCCCCAGTTTTATCCTACTTCCCACTTGGATAGTTACTGGGGTTTTGGGGCTAAGTTTTTTCCCATCCACAAAAGTTCCATTTGTACTGTCTAAGTCCACTATTTGAAGTTTGCCATTGACCCATTGAATTTCTGCATGGCGACGGGAGATACTGGGGGGGTTGTTCAGGTCGTATGTTGTTAAGTCTAAGTCTACTATTATTGTAGGTGGATCATTGCGTCCAATTACGGTGCGAAGCTGGTTGAGAGGAAACCGCAACTCAGGATTATTTACCAGGAAAATGTGAGCGGTATCTGGGGTAAGTTGGGCGGTGGGTATGCTGTCTATACCAAAATCACTACTCATGTTATTCTCCTAATTTGCGGGATTCTCGCAACATTCCTGTAGCTCTATCTGGGTTTAATTTTCCTGTCTGTTTTAGCTCTTGGTTTTGTTTTGCTGCTTCTTCAGCTATCTGGTTTTGCCCAGCTTTTATTGCTGCTATTTGGATTTCTTCTAATAATACTCCTGTCCGTTTGGGGTTACTGTCGCCGATGTCAATTATTTCTTTGCTGTAAAGATTGATTTCCCAACCCAGGCGATCGCCATCTACTTCCTGGTTTAGTTGTTGCGCTTCCCGATAGGAGTTTGTATAGTTAATTTCTGCTTTTTCTGTTGCACTGACTCCTTCTCCTGTCAGTTGTACTTCAATAATTTCTCGTTTTCCGAGGGTATTGCCTAATTCTGTTGCTGCAGGTGTTTCTAAAGCGATTAAAATATCTGTGGGTTTATTTGCGGCTATTGTACCCAGATATAATTGGTTTTTGGCTGTTTCTTCGAGGGGGAGATATTCTGGGCGATAACGACAGAAACCTTTTATGGTGACTCCTGGGCTAGGTTTTAGAGTGAGTTTAGCATCAAGAAGGGCGATCGCCTGACTTTTACGCAGTGTTGTTTCTAACATGGGAGCGAGTGAAGCGGGGGTATCGGCGTAGAGAAATGCTCCTTTTCCCTTATCACTCAAGTCTGTGAGCAATGCGGTATTAAAATTTGCTGCATCTCCTAATCCTACCACACACAGAGTCATGCCCAAATCACTTAATTCTGCTGCTTGGTTGGTTAATGGGTTTACATCATCTAATATCATGCCCCCTGCATTAGTTGCTTGACCATCTGTGATTAAAATTCCTACTCGCGCTACTCCTGCTTCTGCTGGTAATGCTGTCTTCAGCCAGTTTAAGGCTAAGTCGGTGCGAGTCACTCCCCCTGGTTTTAACTCTGAAATGGCTTTTTTTGCTTCTGCTTCATTGCTGCTCCCTTGTATCAATGTTGTTACTTGAGTAGAAAAGCTGGCGAGGGAAAAGCGATCGCTCTTGCGTAACTGCGTAACTACTGTCTTACAAGCCAATTTTGCTTGTTGGAGTTTTTCCCCAGCCATTGACATACTGGTATCCAGTGCGAGAGCTAAATGACAGGGGAGGGTAGGTAAGTCTTTTCCTTCTGTCTGGGGGATAATGCGGATACGGAGTGTATGTTTTGATTGTGTGGAGCTTATTTTTGCTGGGCGATCCCAGGTTAATTCTAATTTAAACATTTTAGTTGACTTTATGTTCGTTTAAAATTTATTATATAATTTTCTGTTCGCTCAAATATAGCAATAGGTTTTAACCTATTGCTACTCAAAAGAAACGCCCTCTTTGTTTAAGAGCTTACATTTTGCCTAGCTTGCAGCCAGTTTTCTAATTCAGCTACGCTGGTCAAAGTCAAAGTAGCTTCAGCTAAATCTAAGCGTTGAGAAACATTTAACCTACGAATCAGCTCCATGAGCGAAGGTTCAAGACTCCCAAGACGACGGGTGAGAAGGCGTAGTAGTAGCTCTGTTTCTCCTTCTTCTCTACCTTCTTCTCTACCTTCTTCTCTACCTTCCTGTTTACCTTCCTGTTTACCTTCAGTGAAGACATCTTGGTAGAATTTCGTTTGTTTGATGTCAATTTCTGTTAATCCTAGCATCTGTTGAACCTGAGTTCGACCTAATTGCGGTAGTTTATATACTATTATAGTCTCGATTAAATCGAGGATGAGAGCTTGTTCTGCTTTTGAGGGCAATTCCTGTTTCGTTTGCTGTACTAATTGTTTAGCCTGAGCGATCGCCTGCTTTTCTTTGGCTACAATTAATCCTACTAACTTGCTTCCCAGACTAGCATCTGGTAAAAGTTCTATTTCATTGAGGTAAATGCGCCTTACTCTTGAACTCATTAATAGTTCTTGGTGCTGGTTTGTTTCCCCTACGTCTGCGCTGCGACTGGGATAAATTACTATCGCTCTCCAGGGGTTGGGGGGTTTTACTTGTCGCAAATACAAGAATATTTCCGCAAATAAGCGACTTTGACTTCTCCCCGCTCTAAAGAGGCGGGGATTCTCAAAGGAAGTCACTCGCTAGGCTAAAGCCGTAGCTCGGTACGCCTTTTTCCGATATTCTCTACATAAATCTGTTAAAAAATATCGTTTTGGG
>Ga0209594_1000039_pt1 | contig 104560 bp, 108 predicted proteins | sample AshMeaCrysSpring_FD_184126 | JGI IMG/M metagenome (GOLD analysis project Ga0209594, IMG submission 184126) | Groundwater microbial communities from Big Spring, Nevada to study Microbial Dark Matter (Phase II) - Ash Meadows Crystal Spring... | ecosystem: Environmental > Aquatic > Deep...
TTTTTCAGTTTTTCTATTAAATTATTTAGCATCAGTTTTTTTGAAAAAATTAGCGACCGCTTTTGATTTTATCAGGTAGCGATCGCTATTTCTTTATCTTTTCTGACCTAACTTTGAAACAGCCCTGATTGCATGACCTATTTGACCAAGAAGCGTTTAATTATATGTTGGCTGGGCTGCTGTTAACCCTACCAGGGAGTTGCTGTTTGTATCAAGGAGATGAACTGGGTTTACCCGAGGCAGAAATCGCCTTTGAAGATATGCAAGACCCATTTGGGATTAAACATTATCCTGATTTTCCTGGCCGTGATGGCTGTCGTACCCCGATGCCGTGGGTCAGTCAAGCGCCTCAGTATGGCTTTACTGAGAATAGTAAGCCGTGGTTACCAGTGGCGTTATCTCATCAGGAATTAGCAGTAGACCTGCAAGAGAGTCAAAAGCATTCTCTGTTGAATAAGTATCGGCGACTCATTGCTTGGCGACGGCAACAACCCGCTTTAAGACAAAGTTTAAAAATCCGCGTGATTGAAACTACACCGGGTTTATTTGGTTATGTACGAGGAGAAGATACAACTGCGCCATTACTATTTCTACTCAATTTTACCAATCAAACAATTTATCAACCGCGCGATCCTTTACCCCAATGTACCTACATTAGCGATCTCCATGCCAGTGGTGTGCGTCAGTTTCACCAGCAACTTGAAATCCCCCCTTATGGGTTATATGTGGCGCATTGTGATATCAAGTCCGGATAATTAGTCATCATCAAACTAGAAATGCTAACTCAGACGAGATGTTTTAATCCCACACCCCACACCCCACACCCTACTCCCCATCAGAAGCAAATATATTGAGTATTCAACCGGACATGATATAATAAATATAGTCTCATCAAGGTTGAGGCTAATGTCATCTTGCTTGATTAAAATATAATATTAAACTATTTTTGCTTATTTTTACTACAATTATCACACTCTTTTAAACCATTTTTCTCAAAGATAGTGGAGGTTTTACTACTAATAACATTTCTGGAAGGATCGGGCATCAGTATATGCTCTAATGCCAGCATTTTCCAATCGCGACATTTTTCATAAAAATGATATCTGCTACCTTTTTTACTCAAGTTACCAATATACTTCCCCTCTAAAAGTCTGATGTTTGAATATCGCTCAAGCTTATTTTCTAAGTCTCTTATTTCTTCTTCTTGTTTGTTTAGGGAATTTTGCAACTGATTGATTTTTTGACTATAAGCTTCCTGTTGTGATTCTAGATATTGTAATCTTCTCTGTTTTTCTTCTGATAACTGAATCCAATTTTCATTTTCGTTCTTATATCTTTCATTTTCCATATTTAATCTATTTCTTACAGACTGCATTTCAGCTATAGTATTATTCAATTCATCTAAATTTTGAGAATATCTCTCTAACCTTTCTTCCTGACTATTCTGAGGTATATCTTCTGTTTGTGTTTGCAGTTTTTTCTGTAACCGATTAACTTTAGCACCAAGATTTCCTTTAAAACAACATAGAACTAATTGAATTGCTTGCTGATAAGGAAATGAAAAGTCAGCAAACCATCCAAAAAGAAACCAGAAAATTATTGCTGAGATAATAAATAATAAAACTCTGAAGTAGCTGAATATTTTCCCTAACCCATTCAGCGGTTCTAAATCTGTATCTTCTAAAAGCTCAGAATTATAATTGTGGTAATGATAATTATTATTGGTTACGAAAGCTACGGTTTTGCTCTATATTCTGTTGACCTATAAATGTGCTATTATAAGCCTGATTAACATTAGCACCATATTGATTATTCTGAATCACTTTATTTTGTTCTTCTTTACGATAATTTAATACAAGCTTCTCTAAATTATTTTTAAAACTCTGGTCTTCTGTAACTGCATCTAAGATCACAGCTTCTAGTTGCTTCGGATTTTCTTTCGCTTGATCTAGTTTAAAGATTCCTTGTAAACGTTACTGTAAAAACTGGAAGAGTTGTGAACCCGCCTCATTTACAGCGCCCTCTGTCATCATATCTAAGATATTCAGTAAAATCGAAACTGTTTCGGCAGCTAGTTGTGTTGGTAACATAGCAAAAGAAGTATTAATTAATGATTCTAATAATAGGATCTAAGATATCATATTCAGGGATAAACAATCATCAAGGCTGTGTAAAAATTTCCTTGTACTTTGTAAAGAATTGATAAAAACTAGCTTATTGAAATAGAACCCTGTCTCAAAAGCAAATATTTAACTAGGTAAGTCTAGGAAGCTTATTAAATACTATCTCTTCATGCCCATAAACCGTTCTTTAATGTGACTACTGATTTAAAGACTCAGAAAGTTGCATAACAGCAGATTCTAACCCTGGTAAATAATCAGTGACTGCATTCCAAACGCGATCTAAATCAACCCCGTTTAAATAATCATGAACCAAAATATTTCTGAATCCTGACAACGCCCGCCAGTCTACATCGGGTGCATTAGCTTTTAAGTTATCTGATAATCGCTGTGTAGATTCAGCCATCGTTTGTAACCGTCTTAAAACAGCATCTTGAATTAAAGAATTGTTGAAAAAACTCTCTTTGCCATCACAAGTATACTCTTGTATTTTTTCAATACACTGCAAAATATGCTGAAGATAAACACGATCTCTATCTGGATTCATAATGGCTTTGCCTCAGCTAAGACTCTATCCCGAATTAAAGGACTTAAACCCTTCTCAGTTACAATATCTACTGGACAACCCAATAAATCCTGTAAATCCATTAATAACCCACCCGGAAACCAAGGCGTTGTCTTGTCTAAATCATAATCAATCAAAAAATCAATATCACTCTTGTCTGTCTCTTCTCCCCGTGTCACTGAACCAAACACACGAATATTAAATGCCCCATGTTGGGCTGCAATTTTAATAATTTCTGTTCGTTTTTCCTGTAGTAACTCCTTTAAAGTCATTATATTACCCCTTAACTCATTTAATGCCTTTAAACCGTTCTTTTGCTTCCTTAAATGCTTCATTCATCACAGCCTGAATCTTTTGAGGATCGGGTTTTTTACCGCCCATTAAATCCCCAAAATAAACACAAGCCCCTTCCCCTAATGCTGCTGTATAAGCCGCTGCCCAAGAAGCCGCTATCACACTCCCAAACCCCGGTAAGAACTTCACCAATTCCCGCCCCACTGCCTGGGCAACAAACCCCCCAGCAATGGCACTGACTAACCCACCCGCTTGCGATGGCGTTAAGGTTTGACCATACAAATTACCCAATACAATCACCATCGAAACCTGTAATGTGGTTAAAACAGGCATCGTTGCAAAGGGTAAAGGAACCGCTGCTAGCGTTGCCGCCATTACCGAAAAGGCTAAAATATAACGCCGTCCTACATCTCGATATAAGTTACCAATTTTTTGCCCGGTTTCTTCATCTAACAGTTGATAAATGGCTTTTGCTTCGGCTTCGGGGAGTAAATCAGCTAGAGTATCTCGAAAAGTTTCTAACCCATAAAATACAGGATGATAATCATCTTCTTCTAGGGTAAAATCAATCATAACAGTGCGATCGCATAAATCTTTAAACGCCGCTTCTATTTCTGTAAACGCCCGTTGCACTTCCTCGTATGCAGGGGGATATTCCGGATGATCCGCAGCTATATCCGGATACAATTCATGCAAACAAGTTACGGCTAATAAGCAAGGAATATTCGGAAATTGTTGACGTAAGTTTTCAGCAACTTCCCGTAAGGCATCTGTGGCAAAGTCATTAATTTTAATGGTTAAAATTAAAATGCGGGCGCGGTGACTTTCCTGTTGGAGTTCTTCGACTAGTTCATTAATAATCGCTTGAGTATTTTGTTTAATATCACCCAAACCCACAGTATCTGTAAAAATTAATAACGGTAAATCCTTGGAGGGATAAGCGTAACGTTCTGTATGTTGCGTATGAGGACGAAATCCTTGACCGACAATTTCAGCCGATACCCCCGTTAAACCTCGAACAATTGAACTTTTCCCCGCTTGCGGTTTACCAATTAATAAAGCCTCTGTTGTGGGGAGTTCTGAACGAATAGTTTCTAATATTTCTTTAATTTCATCTTCACTAACTGTCAAGGATTCAATCAATTTTTGAGTCCACTTTTCAACTTTTTTTGTGGGTATAATTTTGATAAATTTAGCCGTAATCTCACTCCAAAAATGAGCAACTTGATCGCTCCAAGACGCTTGACGAGATTCAGACTGAGACTGAGATTGCTGAGATTCATCAGCAGGGAAGTGTGTTTTTTTCGGATCATTCATAATCGTTGCTCAATAACTTTTCATTCGGGATAACTTGAAGCATAAAAAATTTTTGATGTTTTTCTGAGCTGAGCTATCATTAATGACTTGTAAGATAGCAATAGCAGAAGGTTTTGATTCATCCTGACAGATGAGATCGGCTAAGATTAATAACTATTCTATTATCTTTTCTATGATCTCTGTTGAGGGGGTAAACCAATACAATAATAGAGATTCATCACGGCTTCAAAAGCCCAATCTGTTGGAGATACATCTGAGAAAGGAATGGGTAATAAATCATAACGTCGCGCTGCACAAGCGGCTCGAACTTGCGCTTCAGTCAGTTGAACCGTTACATTAGCAGGTGGCAACAAGGTCTCCTCATTCACCTCAACTGAAGGATTTTCAGGGGGTTGAGCCTGGAGAGGAAAGGGTGTAGTCACTACCCCAATTGCTAACGTCCAAGCCAGAATGGGTAACTGTTTCATGGGTTTATGGGTTGAGTCGTGTCTCAATTTTAAGGGAATGAGGACAAAACTTGGGAAAAGTTCTGCTCTTAGACGGATTATTAATAGTCTAGTCGTGTATAATTAATTATAGACTATATAAAGCGATACAAAGATGGCGTTAGAAGGACAAATCAACTGCCGGGTTGATAAACAACTGAAGCAGCACTTTGCCCGACTCTGTAAAGTAGAACGAGTCAGTATGTCAGAGGCTGTGAGCGCCTGGATGAACGCCTGTGTTAGAGCCGGAACAGTGATTGGTATTGATGAAGCTTACTCCCATCAAACATTAGAGCAACGTCTTGAACAAATTGAGCAACGATTAACCACCCTGGAAGCCCCTGAGCAAACCCCCCCAAAGATAGATGAAACGGCTAAAGATAGAGCCAGAGAACTACAGCAACAGGGATATTCCCTACGACAAATTGAGGCGACGTTAAAAGCAGAAGGATTTCGCAACAGTCGTCACAATCCCCATCATCGCAAAACTATTAGTCTCTGGTTCAAAGAGTTTTCATCCCCATAGCTAGAAGCTAGGCTATGAACTACGCATTTTCGGTAAAAAACTAGGTAAACTGCCAGTCTCAGAGGAGTTGAGGGATTAGAACATCGATAGGATAGACTGACTGTATATTAAACTTTACAATAAATTTACAAAATTTTTACAAAACCTTCTATATTTTTCCGATTACTAACCTTAAACTAATAATTTAGTTCTACCCTTTCGTTGCAGGCTAGGAATAAAAAAATAGACAACAAAAAACGGTGAAATCGCCACGATAAACTCATTTTATATTCTCATTAAAAGTCGAGTAAACATGTATTACTCCCAATATATATTGCCGAAAATTCATTGGATATTCGGGGAGAATCTCCATGAATAAAATACCCCAATTTATAGGCAAAACTCCCACTTTTGAAATTACTGCATCCCCAGAATTTACCACCTGGCTGGCTGAACAAAACATCAGTTTAGCTTTTACTACCTACCAAACCAACCGCCTGTTTTTCATCAGTTCTCAAACCAACGGATGCCTAAAATTTCACGAGCGTTTGTTCGACAAACCGATGGGACTCTACGCCCGCGAAGAACGGCTTTATATGAGTACCCGCTACCAACTTTGGCAGTTTGAAAACCTATTGGGAATGGGGGAAAAATACGGAGAATGCGATCGCCTCTATGTCCCCCGCATCGCCCACACCACAGGCGATCTCAACGTCCACGATGTCGCCCTGGACGATTCAGAAAAGATTATTTTTGTCAACACCGACTTTAGCTGTCTGGCGACTCTCGACCCCAGCTACAGTTTTGTTCCCCTGTGGCAACCGCCCTTTATCTCCAAACTCGTTCCCGAAGATCGCTGTCACCTCAACGGCTTGGCGATGGTGGACGGCAAACCCGCCTACATGACCGCTTGCAGTTCCACCGACACCGCAGCCGACTGGCGGAACCATCGGCGGGATGGGGGAGTTTTAATCAGTATACAAGACAATGAAATCATCGCCGCCGGTTTGTCGATGCCCCACTCTCCCCGGTGGTATCGGGGAAAACTGTGGTTGCTCAACTCCGGGACGGGAGAGTTGGGATACATTGAAAGCGGCAAATTTGAGCCTGTAACCTTCTGTCCGGGTTTCGTAAGGGGGCTGGCATTTTGGGAAAACTTTGCGGTTGTGGGGCTATCCAAGCTGCGCTCCGCCAATTTTACCGGACTCGCCCTGGAAGAACGGCTAAACGCTCGGGGAAATACCGCCCACTGCGGGCTGATGGCGATCGACCTGAACACGGGGCAAATTGTGGAGTGGCTGCACATCGGCCAAACCGTCGAGGAACTCTTTGATATCGTAATTTTGCCCAACGTTCGCCAGCCGGAAGCTTTGGGTTTACAGGGAGATGAGGTTCAACGCTTAGTTACCTTTCCTAATTCCGGGGGTATTGTCACCACCAAACCGACGGCGAAACGCCCGAGTATCGGCCAGGCACCCCCGGTGGCGGGTTTGCCCCAAGCTTCCGAACCCCAGGCGATCGCGATTAAGTACCAACGGGTTTATCACCTCAACAGCAGCAACGCCCTCGACTACGATGCTTTGACCTATCCCAGCTTACAACAGCGCTGGCAGACCCAACCGCCCCAAGGGGAATTGCTGGGAATTTCCGCATCGGTGGAGGGGTCTATCGTGGGGTTTGCGATCGCCGAACGCACGGATAAAGATACCGCCGAACTGATTTCCTTGCTGGTTCTGCCAGATTTCCGCAAACAGGGTATCGGAACGAAATTGCTGGTTTATCTCGAAGCCGAACTCAAACAGCAGGGCTGCCAACAGTTGACCCTGACCTATCAAAGCAACGCTCTGACGGGGGCGGCTTTGGAACCGATTTTACAAAAATTGCGGTGGGAAGCGCCCCAAATTCAGTTGGGGTGGGGACAAACCCGCCCGGAAAACGGGGAATTCCGCCAAACCCGCAAGTGGCTGGGTGCAACCGGGGAAAATTCCCCGACGCCGAACCGGGTGCCGCCCCAGGCGATTTCAATTTCCGAGAAACCCCCCGTTCAATATCACCCCCTAGAAAACTTAACCGTCGAACAATCCCTAACCTACAACGATTTAACCTTCCCCAAAATCCAAACCCGGTGGAGTCGCCAACAACCCAAAGGAGCCTTAGTCGGCATCGTTGCCACGGTGTCGGGGGAAAAGGTGGGATTGGTACTCGCAGAAGTCTTTGCCACACAACCCCATACACCACCGGAAGCTGAGGTGATTTCTCTGTTCGTGTTACCCGACTATCGCCATCAAGGGATTGGTACGGGTTTGATGCAGAACCTGGAAGCGGGTTTGAGGACTTTGAATTGTACCCAAATGAAGCTGGCGTACAAATCCAGTTCGACCACAACCTTAGCCCTCGAACCCTTGCTGAAACGGCAACATTGGCAAGACCCGAGGGTCAACTTCCTATTGGGGAAAACCACCATCGACAAGGTGTCTCAAGCCCCTTGGTTGCACAAGTATCCGTTATCCGACAAATTTACTGTTTTTCCTTGGAGTGAACTAACCGATGCCGACCGACAACACATTCAAACATTGGACTATCCAGCCTCCCTGAGTCCGTTTGGCAATACCCCGGCTGAACCCACAAACAGCTTGGGATTGCGCCATGACGGACAACTGGTGGGTTGGATGGTAACTCACCGAGTGGCAACCGATGCCATTCGCTATTCGACGATGTTTGTGGACAAACGATTCCAACGCTTGGGACGAGGAATTTCGTTGTTGTCGGAGTCAATTCGGCGCCAAGCAGACAGTGGGGTTCCTTACTGTTTGTTTGCGGTGGCTGAAGATAATCCGGCGATGTTGCGGTTTGTTCGCCGACATCTGGAGGCTTATTTGACGGAGTTGAGCGAGTCTCGGGTGGGGGTGAAGGTTCTGCTTTATTAACCCAAACCCCCAACCCCTCAACCCCAAAATGGTGCGTTTCGTACCTCAACACACCCTACCCACTTATTCGGAGAAATATCATGACAACACCTAGCTTTGCTGCCCCCACCACCAACCCCTTCGGACTGACGAATGTGGGATTTTCTGCCGCCCCCACCTTCGCCGACATCGACGGGGATGGAGATCTCGATGCCTTTGTGGGGGAGGGTTATGGCAAAACCTTGTACTACCGGAACACTGGAGATGCCCTTAACCCCTCCTTCGCTGCCCCCCAAACCAACCCCTTCGGACTGACGAATATGGTAAATTTTGCCGTCCCCACCTTCGCCGACATCAACAAGGATGGGGATCTCGATGCCTTTGTGGGGGATGGTAATGGCAATACCTTGTACTACCGGAACACCGGAAGTGCCAGTAACCCCAGCTTTGGTTCCCCCCGAACCAACCCCTTCGGACTGACGAATGTGGTAAATTTTGCCGTCCCCACCTTCGCCGACATCGACGGGGATGGGGATCTCGATGCCTTTGTGGGGTATAATTATGGCGATACCTTGTACTACCAGAACACCGGAAGTGCCAGTAACCCCTCCTTCGCTGCCCCCCAAACCAACCCCTTCGGACTGACGAATGTGGGATCTGATGCCGGCCCCACCTTCGCCGACATCGACAAGGATGGGGATCTCGATGCCTTTGTGGGGAATAATGCTGGCAATACCTTGTACTACCAGAACACTGGAGATGCCAGTAACCCCAGCTTTGCTACCCCCCAAACCAACCCCTTCGGACTGACGGATGTGGGAGATTTTGCCAGACCCACCTTCGCCGACATCGACGGGGATGGAGATCTCGATGCCTTTGTGGGGAATAATTATGGCAATATCCAGTTCTTCGAGAATCAGCCAGTTGTTGTCGGTCCAACTCCGACTTCGGGAAATGATAACCTCACCTACACCAATGCTGCCGAAACCATTGATGCCTTAGCCGGGAATGATACCATCCGGGCCCAGGGCGGCGATGATGACGTATTTGGCAATAATGGAAACGATCGACTTTTGGGTGAAAACGGCAACGACACCTTGGATGGGGGTGCGGGAAATGACGTTCTCAATGGCGGGAATAACAATGACCTGTTGATTGGCGGCAGTGGAAACGACATCCTTGTAGGCGGTTTGGGCAATGATACTTTGATTGGGACCGATGACAGTTTGACCAATCCTGGTGCTGGGGAACGAGATGTGCTTCGGGGTAACAGTGGGGCGGATTTATTTGTTCTCGGCGATACCATGAATGTTTTCTACGATGATGATGGCACGACGATTGCTCTGGGAAATGTCGGTCGGGCAACTATTCAAGGATTTGAGATGGGGATTGACAAAATTCAACTTTATGGTGCTGCCGGAGATTATCGGTTAATCGCGACGGTGGTGGGGAACACCAATATTTATGAGAACACCGGTTCGGTGCGGGAGTTGATTGGTGTGGTTGAGGGGACGACTGGGTTGAGTTTGTCTAGTAGTTCCCAATTTAGCTTTGTTTAACTTCTGGTTCAAACGGTCAGGTGTGTTTCCTTCTGGTAGCACACCTTACTCAAACCTAAACCCCAAACCCCAAACCCCAAACCCTAAACCCTAAACCCTAAACCCTAAAGCGTTTAATAAATATTGATACAAATCACTGATTGAGCAGAAACTATAATAAAATTTTGACCGAAATTCAGAGGGCGCAAGCCCCTAAATTTCATTGATGGGGATAAGCTCCTAGGCGAATTTATTCGCCGTTAACACATGGTAAAGTTAAGTAGTTGGTCTAGTCCATCCGCCGTTCGTGGGAAGGCGGTAACCAAAGCAACCACGTAAAGCCGAGACTAGCAACAAGGGGGCGAATAACCCTACTGTTTTAATCACTGAAGGAGTGCTTTTAGCGTTTCGTCAATGGTTACCGAAAATGCGTGGTTGAAAGCCCCTAGCTTCTAACTATGGAGATGAAAACCGCGCCAACAAACTAGAAGGCAGAACTTGTGTTGATCTGTTTTTGTCTGAGGAAGACGCAGTTTTCTGTCTCACTCCGTTGTTCATCTACTACCCTGGCTCATCCATCACACTAAATCCCTGACATACTGACCCTATCGTTGCGGTAGGATGCAATACTAAATCATCGAGGAGTATGGTGAAGTCATGACGACACCACAATCTGAACCATCCAGTGTACCCCAAATAGAATACGGCCCTTCTCCCGCTGTGCGGACAACGCCAGATGAACCAATCAAGGGAGAAACCCAAACCTCCGAGACTCTACTCAAAAAACCTGTGATTAAAATCCCCCAGGGATTTTGGGGGTGGCAACTTTTATGGTTAGTGGTGTTGCTCGGATTGAGTACGATGGGAACGGGCGCACTGCTATGGTTGTTAACGACACCACCCCCACCCCGCTGTGAGGAAATTTCACCCCTATCCGTAGATGGCGATCGCCTCTACTGCGCGGATCAAGCGGCTCAGTCAGGGGAACTGGAAGATATTCAAGCGGCGTTTAATTTGGTGAAAACCTGGCCTGAAACTCATCCACTTCAGCATCAGGCGCAGCAAATGATGCAGCAATGGTCAAGACTGTTGATTGCCAGGGCCAATGAGAAAATTGATCAGGGAGATTTAGAAGGAGCCATCAATTTAGTTAGTATTGTTCCGAAAGATAGCCTAGCCTATGAACGGGTAGAAGGAGCGATCGCGGGTTGGAAAAATGATTGGGATAAAGGCCAACAAATTTACAACAAGGCGATTGCAGCACTCAAAGTTCAAGATTGGAAAACAACGTTTAACTATATTCAAGCCCTGACGAAGCTCGATAATCCTTTATGGAGTGAAAAGCGCCTCAATGAACTGGTAGACCGGATGTCGATTGAAAAGCAGGGGAATCAACGACTGGAGGAAGCCCGGAATATTGCCAAGAAAAATCAGCCCCAGGATTTAGCAGAGGCGATTGATTTAGCAAATCGGATTAATTCTAAACTGTATGTCAGTGCGGTTGCTAAAAAGGAAATTCAAAATTGGAGCCGAGTTTTACTGGATCAAGCCGGTGAATTTTTAGAACAGAAGAATCTCAAGGGGGTACTCAATACTGCTGGACGAGTGCCGAAATATTCTCCCCTCTATCAAGAAGCCCAAGATGTGATCCTCTTGAGTCGAGTTGATAACGTCCTGGGGAGTCAAGCCTCTAATAAACCCTTGCTTGAACAAATTATTGTATTGCTTGAAGGTCAATCCGCTCTGGATCAAATCCAATCTCAACGCCCTGAGTATCAAGAGGCTCAGCTTCAAGTGGATCAACTTTCCGGACAGGTTCAAGATCTGATCAGCTTGCAAATGGCAACAGCTTTGTCTAGAGTTGGTCATCCCCTCACCTATCAATGGGCAATTGAACAAGCCCAAACCATTGATCCGGATCGACCGCGACGGGTACACGCCCAAACGTTAGTGGCCTATTGGCGCAAGCAAATTCAACGGATTGAAGATCGTCCCTACATTGTCTTGGCTCGACAATTGGCAAAATCCCAAGAGTTGGAAGGGTTCAGAGCAGCTGTTAACCATGCTAAACAAGTGAAACTGGGCAGTCCACTCCGCCTAGAAGCTCAAACCTTAATTGCAGAGTGGACCAAGCGAGTTCAAATTATTGAAGATCAACCCCTATTGACGGAGGCTCTCGCCCTGGCAGAAGCAGGCAAACTGAGTGCAGCCATTGATAAAGCCTCTGAAATTGGTGAAGGTCGCGCTTTATATGCCCAAGCGCAAGAGAAAGTGGGTGAATGGGTAGCAACCATTCAAATTGCTGAAGATCGTCCCATCTTAAACCGGGCTGAACGTCTGGCACGACAAGGCAGCTATGGAGCCGCTATTGCAGAAGCCTCTCGCATTGGTTATGGACGGGCACTGTATTATGAAGCTCGAAGTTCTATCAGCAGTTGGGCAGCCAAACGCGATGCCATTTGGGCGGCTCAACGACAAGAGTCTTATAGTTCTTCCTCTAGCCAAGATAACTATTCTTCCGGTTCTGGATATTCAGACGACTCTTCCGGTTCTGGATATTCAGACGACTCTTCCGGTTACTCTGACTATTGGGAACCTGAACCCAGTTATGAACCCCCCGCTCCTACCTATTATGAGCCAGCGCCTAGTTATGAACCCCCGCCTCCCAGTTATGCCCCTCCGGCTCCAGCCCCGGCTCCGGCTCCCCCAGAATACAGCAGTCCACCCCCTGCGGACTTCTTCTTAGAATAACAAATACAAGGTTATTTGTTATTTGTCCTTTGTTATTCCCTCAGTTGGGAATAAGATGTGGGAAGTCAAAAGTCAGAAGTCAAAGGTACAGACGTAGCATGCTACGTCTGTACAGAAGTCAGAAAAGTTTTCTTACCCCGATTGCCGATTGCCGATTCCCTCTAATAACGAATAACAAATAACAAATGACGCATGAGCCAAGCCCCTGTATTCCGTCTACTATTAATCGATGATGATTCTATTTTTCGTACAGGTTTACGGGCGGCTTGTGCATCATGGAGTGAAGTTCAAGTGGCGGCTGAAGCAGCAACAACAGAAGCGGCATTGGCAATGTTAGCGACAGAAACAGCCCCTGAGTCACAGCAGTCGGAGAAGATTTCAAATGTTATTGTGTTAGAGTTGGGCGTGGCAAATTTGACAGCAACGTTACCCCAATATCGTTCCATTGGAATTGGGGCAATTGAATTTTGCCAACAGTTAAAAGGGGAATATCCCCAACTGCCGATTTTGTTATTGACAGCCCTTAAACAACCCGTTTTACTCTCTGCAGCCCAACAGGCAGGGGTAGAGGGGTATTGTCCAAAAGGAGTCAAGATTGAGGAATTTGTAGAAGCCGTTCGTCAAGTTGCTGCTGGTAAGACTTATTGGCAGAATCAGAACAATAATAAACGGACATTGTTAAACACTTCCACCCGTTCTTTATCCCTATGGGGAAAATGGCGTTATCAGTTATATCGTTCCGGTGTACAGCAAATTGATGCCGCTTTGAGTGAGTTAGCCCCCTTGTTAAAAGAAACACCTGAGTTATCCAATGGAGATCCTCAGATCATTTTAAATTGGTTATTGCTCACGGGTCGTCGTCGAGAACTCAAGGCGGCTCGTTGGCTTGTCAGTCAGCTATTACCTGAAACTATTAAAGCAGAAATTCGCCAAGAAAATTCGCCCACTCCAGAGCGTCAACCCCCTAACAAAGAGGCTGCAATTGTATTAAGTTCTGATGCTACTTTAACCAATCCACCACCCCTTTTAGCCAGTGAATTAAAATCAAACCTATTTGACACGACAGTTGCTAAGTTTCAGTCAGGACTGGAGAATAAAACCAATATTCCTCTCGAAACCGATCTGTTAAAAACTGTTCAAAAAAGATCATTATTTCTGTTGGTTTTACAACAGTTTGAACGGAGTTTAGATGAACTCAAGCTTTCTGAAATAAAACCCCAGCAATTGCCAGAAAAAATTACCGATATTTTGAGAGAGATTTGGCAAGCAACAACCCTTGATTTTTTTGGGAAATATTATGAAGTAACGGAAGGTGATCGCCTCTTTGAAGTAATTCCAGTTCTGTTACGAGATGCCCCCCAAATTCAGATTGAAATCTTAGATAAAATCCCACTAATATCAGATTTAATCGCTCATCTTTTATATCAAACTCCCTTAAAAATTGATAATATGTCCTGCTCAGTGGGAAATCCAGAGGCAATGGCACGAGCCGAGGCTCTTTTACATAATTTAGTGATTCAAGTCGCGAATGCAGTGATCCAACCCTTAATTAATTATTTTGCAGATTTTGAAGAAGTTAAGGAAAAATATTATCATCGACGGTTTCTTTCAACGCGAGAAATTGAAAGATTTAGAAATAACTTGTCCTGGAAATATCGAATTGATAAATTAGTCAGTGAACCTAAATCAATTTTTGAAAGTTCTTATAAAATTTGGGTTTTTTGTGAAACAGGAATTCAACAAAAAGTGATTTATGCTCCCCGTAAATCCGAATTAGAACAACTTTCAGGAATTCCATTAGCTGTGACATTAGTACTAGAAAGTCGAGATGCAGTTGCTCCTCGGGTACGCTCAACGATTGCCTTTTTAGGCAGTGGTGTGGTGTATATTTTAACTCAAGTGATTGGTCGAGGGATTGGATTAATTGGTAAAGGAATTTTACAAGGAATTGGTTCTTCACTTCAGGATAGTCAAGTGAGCCGAAAAAAGAATCGCCAGTAGATCTCTGTAATCTCCGAAAGGGAATAGCGGTTCGATTTTGCAACGCTTTGTTACGGTCTTTAATCCTAAGTTTTAGATTTTTTGACGCTCTAGAGAATTGGAAAGCAATTGGGTTATACAGCCTGCTATTGTAGCTTTAAACTAGCACAAAAGAGAATTTTTAATGGATTGATTGTTTGAAAATTAAAATTTATTAAGAAAAAATAAGAAAAAATTAGATAAGTTGACTTAAAAAAAAATATCCGTAAAAGGGGATTCAGGATTAAAACTTGATTGTAAGATGAAAAATAACGAGAATAATTAAGTGCTTGAGGGGTTTAATCAATGTTACTCAATAAATTAGCCATTGTTGATTCTACACTACGAGAAGGTGAACAATTTTATCGGGCTAATTTTTCCTCGCAAGATAAAATTGAAATTGCCCAAGAACTTGATGCATTTGGGATTGAATATATTGAAGTCACTTCTCCTATGGCTTCTCCTCAATCCTATCAAGATTGTATCCGCTTGACCAATCTTGGATTAAAAGCTAAAGTCTTAACCCATATTCGCTGTAACTTAGAAGATGCTAAAAAAGCAGTAGATACGGGGGTCAATGGGATTAATTTGTTTATGGCAACGTCTCAGCTTTTGCGTGATTTTGGTCATGGGAAAGGAATTCAGGAAGTGATTGAAATTGCCAGTAAAGTGATTACATTTATTCATCAACAAAATCCCCAAATTGAATTACGTTTTTCCACAGAAGATTCCTTTCGGAGTTCTCTAGAAGATTTGCTACGGGTCTATTTAGCCATCAGTCAATTAGATGGGGTTCATCGCTTGGGAATAGCAGATACTGTAGGTATTGCCACACCGAATCAGGTCTCTCAACTCGTCCAAACACTACGACAATGTTGTAACCAAGATATCGAATTTCATGCCCATAATGAGACAGGTTGTGCCATTGCTAATAGTTATGCAGCCCTCGAAGCAGGTGTGACTCATATTGATACAACGATACTCGGTATCGGAGAACGAAATGGCATTACTCCTTTAGCGGGATTAATTGCCCGACTGTATACGTTAGATCCTCAGGGTTTAAGTCATAAATATAATCTCAGAAATCTACCAAAACTTCATCAATTAGTAGCGGATAAAATTGGAATGCCGATCCCCTTTAATCATTTTATTGTGGGTGAAGCTGCTTTTCATCATAAAGCGGGAGTCCACACCAAAGCTCTTTTAAACAATGCCAAAACTTATGAATCAATTGATCCCACTGATTTTGGTTTGACTCGTTCTGTTTTAGTTAATCATAAACTGATTGGTCACCATACTGTTGCTTATCGTGCAAATCAATTAGGACTTCATTTAGATCCCACTCAAATTAAAATGATTACTCAACAGATTAAAGCCTTAGCCGATCAACAAAATTTAACCGTAGAAATGGTGGATAATATTTTAAAATCTTATAATAAAACGGTTTCTTAGGTGTAGTGATTAGTTATTGGTCATTGGTTGTTAGGAGAAGGTCAGGATAATTTCTAGCAAATATCGGCAAAACGAATAACTAAAGAAGCAATAACCACTGACTAAATTGGTATTTCTTGAATCTGATCTAAATCAGTTAAATGAGAGGCAGAAACAGGTAAAGATACTGAATTCAGTGATTCAGGGGTGCGTTGACAATGAAGGGCAAAAGCACAATCCTTACACAGTCCAGCTTCTAGATTGACTTGAGGAAACGGTTCACCCTGTTGATAATCATGTAAGTTTTGCTGAAGGGTGTCAATCAGTTGCGTCAAGTCTTGATGAGTTTGTTGATGCTGTTGTGCAGTATAGGAAAAGACTAAAGATTGAGGGGATTGATCCCCCTGGGGTTGCACAAACCAATACATCATTGATACTTGTTCAGGGGTATAATGGCTGGTTTCCACTAACACATACAAATACAGGCGCGTCTGCCAGTTCAGCGCCAGTTGATTTTGATCCCGAGGACGACGGTAAGTTTTCCAGTCAAAAATTTGGGCTTGTTGCGGTTGAGTAATCAGTAAATCATAAACAACCACCAATAAAATCTCCTCAAATTTGAGAATGCGTTGATGTTCTGCAATCCGCCAGGAGTCAGATTCTGAGGTAAATAAATCCGGTGCGGTCTTAAGGAATTGTTGAAAACACTGTTGTAGTTGGGGATCTTGAGCAATGATTGGATCAATCGGTAGACACAATTCTCGTTGTTGCATTAACAAATGGAAGCGATCGCCCCAAGCCAATCGTTTCTCTGCTTCGACCGAATCTGGAGAAGTCAGCCCGTCAAGGTAAATATATTGAAATTTACGAGGACACTGACTTAAGAGATTCAGTTGTTGTTGAGAGAGTCTCCATTGCACCATGACTCAGTTCAGTCACACTTTAAATTATCAAACCCAGATTAATCATCGACCACATTTGCCCAAGCTGGGAATGAAGGTGGGAAAAAGTTAACTTCATAGTCTGAATCTTCCCATTCTTTCACCCAGAGCGGAATTTTTCCAGGTTCTGGTGTCAAGGCAAATTGGCGTTCTCCAGTTTCAATAATGTGAAACAGTTGTTTAAGGGTATCTCCTTTATCCAATCCGTCACTGAGGATATCATCGAGATCCGGCGCAACCCGCTTAACCCGCGTTTTATCCGCTTCTGCCCAAACCAGTTTGAGGGATTTGAGATCACGAGGACTTAATTGAGTTCTGTAGTACACTCGTTTGAGGGTAGCAACCGGTTCTAAACTCCGTTCAATGCGCCGAATTTGCTGAACCCGAAGATAGTGCCATTCCGCCAAACGTAACCGTTCTTCCGGTGAAATACTGCCTTTACTAGTGGCGTGTTCTAAGCCATAGCGAATTTGAGAACATCCCAGATTCGCTAATAAGTGGATCAGTTGTCGTTCTTTAGGGGTCGCTTGCCGCCTGACCAATGTATTGGTTGAACCCCGTTTTCTCCTAGTTTCCATTGAAATTACTTTGATTGGTTTGTACTTAAAATACCGTTGTCATCTAGTTTTAGCCTATCAAGTTTGGGATTCTTTCCCATTGAAGAATCAGTTCCCCATCGATAACTGAATCCGAGACCTTTGTCCACCAACAAAGACGGGCTACAGAAACAAGAACTTAGGAAAAAGTGGGTGATTGCAATAGACCTCTTGAAGAATTCCAACTGCTCCTGCAATAATCAATATAGACTCGCACACCTTGATTGGTCAAAATTATTACGAGACGTGACTTGTCCGTAGTGTCCATCAATTGTCCACTTTTCCCTATATAATAGGGGATAGATTCTATAAGATTAGGCGTTTGATCGATCAGGATACTCTACCATTGGGTGCATCTCCTTTTTTTCATAGCGACAGTAGCTTAATTATACTCTAAATGACGAGTGGTCTATTTAGAGCGAAAGTAAAGGGTTTGAGCCATTCAGTTTGAGCGATTAACCTTAGGGGGCTATTCTCCCCGAATGTACGCTTGATATGAACAGGCAAGTTCCTGTGTGCCCAACAGGACTTTTAAAGCACTACAGAAGTACAAGACTTAATTTTTCTAGTGGTCAGTACTCAAAAGAAGTCCATAGGTTTTTTAAGAGGTTGTTCGCGCCTCTTCGGAAAGATACTCTTCAAAACTTTGAAATGGAGGTTTGGTTTTTAGCATGAGATTGACTCCATTCAACTGATGTGATTTCAATAAGCTATCACGTACTTAATTTTAGGATTGAGACAATATTAAGCTTGCCCTCATTGATATGGGGGGTTAAAGGCTTGCCCCCACACCCAACACCTTATTTCTTCACATCAACCCATGCAATTTAGAAGAATAATTGCTTAACTGTTATGGAACTCTAATAGTTTCAGTATCTTCAATCGGTTGACCTTGATAGTATAATTCTTGATGACCATTGGTATTTAATGTAACTCGAAGCTGATTTTCGCCCGGTTCTAAATTTTTGAGATAATACCAATTCCCATAAATTCTTGTTACTTTTTCTCCATTAATATAAAGGTGAGCGTGTCCTTCATCTAATTGATCCGCTTGATTTACGTGACTGGGTGTAAACTCAAAGTTAGAAACTTTAACCTCTAAATTCCATCCTTGTACTGCATCTGAATGCACAACTAAATCTACTTGGGGAACCGCTTGACCTTGAGGAATTTCTATAGGTTGATGATCATGATCCATTCCCCCGTGAGAATGACCTGGACTGTGAGCATTATCTGCAATGCTTCTCATTCCTGTTAATGTAGTAACACTGAATAACCCAGTTGTGAACAGTAACGATTTAAATGAAAATCTCATTTTCCCCTAGCTCTCTGCATATAAAAATTCAAAACTGAGATGTTAGGTTAAATCTTCAATTTAATCAACAGACAGTCTGTCGTTTTAATATTCCCTTAAATTTTGAATTAAGAAATTTCAAAAGACTCCACTTGCAACACCGGGCCAATCATTGCTAAAGTCATGACATCGTCTCGAATTTGACCGGTTATACTGGCTTTAACACCTGCTTTTTGAAGTTCTGCGGGAGCATCTTTGAGTTCGTAGGTTTGGTCATCACTCACCAGTGCCCAAGTTCCTGTGCCCAATCCTTTCCGTTCAATTGTACCTTTAACGGTAATACTCATTGTTAAATTGACCTTTATTAGCGCTTTAAAAAAAGTGTAGCATAATTTATTATTACTCGCTTTATTAGATTTTTATTGAAGGAACTATGTTTTTTAGTATTGTTATTCCCACATATAATCGGTTACCAATTTTTCAAAAATGCTTAAACGCCTTAGAAAATCAACAATATCAAAAGCCTATCACTGACTATGAAGTGATTGTAGTCGATGATGGTTCAACAGATCGCACAATTGAATGGTTAGAAAATAATCGGGATCAATTGCCTCATGTCCGTTGGTTTTGTCAGGTGCATCAAGGCCCTGCAGCCGCCCGAAATTTAGGGGTAGAACAGGCAAAAGGAGATACGATTATTTTTATTGATAGTGATTTAGTAGTGACTGAAACATTTTTACAATCCCATGCAGAAGCTTTAAGCAAAGCCAAAACATTTTCTGATAAAGTATTTACTTATGGTCGAGTCATTAATACCTGTAATTTTGAAAATCCCACCGCTGAACCTTATAAAATCACTGATTTTTCTGCGGCTTATTTTGCAACAGGAAATGTCGCGATCGCCCGTCATTGGTTAATAGAAGCAGGATTGTTTGATACTCAGTTTCAACTGTATGGTTGGGAAGATTTAGAACTGGGTGTGCGTCTCAAAAAGCTCGGATTAAAATTGATTAAATGTCCGGCTGCTGTGGGTTATCATTGGCATCCTGCTTTTACAGTGGAACAGTTACCTCAATTGATTGAAAAAGAAATTCAACGGGGAAGAATGGGGGTTTTATTTTATCAAAAGCACCAAAATTGGGAAGTCCGAATGATGATTCAAATGACAATATTACACCGAATGCTGTGGGGAATATTATCTTTAGGGGGAAGACTTAATGAACGGACAATGGCGGGCTTTCTACAAAAAATTATTGATCAAGGAAAGCCTCAGCTTGCCTTAGAAATCGCCCGAATTTTCCTAAACTGGTATAATGTGCAAGCCGTTTATGCTGCCCATTATAAATCTCAATCTGTTCAGCAATGAAGAGATTTTTTCAATTCTAGTGGTTTATTAGTTTTGAATTGATACCTTCAGTTAAATTTCTGGATTCTTATCTGCTCCCCGTCCCCGCTTCCGCGAGGATGACGGACTCGGGGAGGACAGAAAATGACAGTTTAGAAGTTTTTTAAAACTCTCAAAATCAGACTTGAATGCCTACTATATAATTCGAGTAAAATTTTAATCTATCCCAAATCTCTCAAAAAAAGAGAGCAGTTTTAAAAGATTGACAAGGCAGGGTCAATACAGTTTAAACCACTCTCTGATCGGTCATCAATTAGCATCCTGGGACAGTTTTTAATTTTAATGAGGTTTTTTGAATAGATGCTTTGGCAAGCTCAATCCCATCTTGATTATAGGAAATTCCTCGGTAAGTCAATGGAGTTTTTGAGTGATGTATTAAAGGTTTTTGTTGACAATAATTGATGCCACGATATTTATAGGTTGAGTTTAATGTTAAAGGTTCAATGGTCTGAGATTTGTGGTAAGAAATACCGCGATATGTTAAATTCATGCTCAGTTCTCCGAAATCAACTTTTGGTTGTTTGAACTTGATGAATTCAATATAAGTCTTTTTCCCAGGTGGTGCAATATGAAAATGTTTTGAAAAATATGAACTTTAGACCAAAAGCATTTTGACTTAAATCTGAAGTAAAACTGATAGAAAACTGAGATTTGCCTGAGAAATCACCCATCAATTGATATGAAATCATGATTTTTAGTGATACTGATTACTGACTTCTCCTGATGGGGGTTTGAATCAGCGTTGAAGTAAAATGTTGTAAATCCTATGATCGCCCTGGTATCAATAACTGAGGGCATATTCAGATCCAGGACGATCAAAATGTTTGAAAAAGTATGACAGAATTTTAGATTGAGAATAGAGGATTGCAGATTATGGTGAGAATGTCAAGGCGGGGGTAAAAAGTCATTGCGTTTTCGGATGTCTGAGGGAAGATACAATAAGCTCAAGCTATATGCTGCTAGTAAAGAAAAGACGATGACTCAATTGAAGGAACTGATATGAAATCCGCTTGAATACTTAACGTATAATGAGGATGTAGAATTCAGATCAAGTCCGGATCATGAGGGATCATCAAAAGAAGAAAGTTGATGAACTGAATTTCTTTGCTCCTACACCCCACACCCCACTCCCGACTCCCGACTTCCAGAAGATGTGTATAGTGTTCAGCCGGACATGATATTAGAGGTTACTCTCAGCCTGGATTCATTTTCCCCAGAAAACGAAAACGGCTTTTTTGTGGTCTTAGAAGAAGAAGCTACCGATAACTTTACCAACAATAACAATGGTCGCGGTTTAGTCGAAGCCGTACTGCGGGCGGATGAGGCCATTGGGGTTGCCCAAGATTATGTGGATAACGTTAATCCCAATACCTTAATTATTACCGCAGCCGATAGTGATGCGGGGGGTTTAGAAGTCGATGATGTTGACCCCGATGAAACTGTGGGAACTATCCCGGTAAACCCTACCTTACCTGACCGTTCTGATGCGGTGGAAAATCCCCTCGATGGCATCGAAGGCCGGGATACAGAACCATTTATTTCTGCCCCCGATGCCAATGGTAACCAATATGCTTTTGGTTTAGCTTATGTGGGAACCCCAGATGTAGCGGGTAGTATTGTTTCTAAAACCTACGGTTTAAATGCGGAACTGTTGCCCAGTACTGTGGACAATACGGATATCTACCGCATCATGTATCAAACCCTGTTTGATGTGGAGTTACCGCAGTTTGTTCCGGCTGAAGTTCCTCAACCTGCCCCAGAAGCGACGGCAGACACCGGTAACGTTATTTTTATTCACCCTGACGGAACCAGCCCTTCTCATTATGCCGCTGCCCGGTTTGTGTCTGAAGGCCCGGATGGTCGGTTGAATTGGGACTTGATGTCTGATGCTGGGGTTTACCTCGGTCACATGGAAAGCCAGTTAGTGGGAACGTCTAACGCTGGGGCGGTTACCCATGCGACAGGAACCAAGACTGATGCGGGTTCTTATGGGTTTGATGAAAATGGTACGCCTGTGATTCCTCTTTCGGGTCAACAAGGGGATACAATCCTAGAAGAGGCTATTACAGCGGGGAAAGCCACAGCGATTATTAATTCAGGCTTAATTGCTGAACCCGGAACGGGGGTATTTTTAGCCGACGTTGAGAACCGTAGTGAAACGGAAGAAATCACTGCTGAGATTATTGAATCTGGGGCGAATGTGATTTTAGGGGCCGGAGAAACGGATTATTTACCCGTGGGAACGATTGGTTTCTTTGGGGAAGAAGGCACCCGCGAAGATGGTCGGAACTTAATTGCAGAAGCGGAAGCCCTGGGATATACCGTGGTATTTACTCAGGAAGAGTTGTTAAATGTTTCTCCCGATACAGAAAAGTTACTGGGGATTTTTGCGGCAGAAGATACCTATAACGACACGACAGAGGAAGCCAACCAAGCGGCAGGCTTAGACAATTACGGTCAATTCTTTCCCGATGGAACGCCCACAAACCCGCCAACTGTTGCCCAAATGTTAGAGGTGACGTTAGGACTGGATGTCTTCACCGAGAACCCGTTTATGATTGTGTTGGAAGAGGAAGGTAGCGATAACTTCCCCAACAATAATAATGCCCGTGGCGCAGTTGAAGCCACAATTCGGGCGGATGATGCCATTGGGGTGGCGATGGATTACATTGAAAATGTTGACCCCAACACGTTGTTAATTACTGCAGCTGATAGTGATGCTAGTGGTTTAGAAGTCAATGACGTTTCTGCTGATGAACCTGTTGGCAGTTTACCTGTTAATCCTACTTTAGCAGACCGTTCTGATGCGGTGGAAAATCCCCTGGATGGGGCGGAAGGTCGGAACACAGAACCGTTTGTGTCTGCCCCAGACTTAGATGGGGATCAATTTCCCTTCGGTATTGCCTTTGCAGGTACACCGGACTTTGCCGGAAGTATTGTGGCAAAAGCCCATGGTTTGAATGCTGACTTATTACCCAGTACTGTCGATAATAGCAACACCATGATTATGGTACAGGAAGATGTTCTGGCGGTTCTAGCAGGTATTGCTGACCCGTCTCAAGTGACTATTTCGATAGCGTAATTGGTTTGTAGGGTGCGTCAATGACGCACCTACTGCTTTGTGTCCTGAATGGGATTTATTAAAACAAAAAATGCTTGATGTTTAACTGAATTTAATCAAATTATAAAACCCGCTTAAAGATTAAATACTATTCTAAAATACAAGTCATTTATGGGTGAAATAATGTCATCTGTTTGTGGGGGTGTTCAAGATTAAATCTTGATATTTTAAGTGTTTTAATTATTAAAATCCCAATTAATCCCTGAATTTTGTCCATAAATTGCCTTTTTTTTAATTGTCAAAAGCTCGATCACTTTTGGCATTTTTATCATGTTCAATAATTGACTGTGTCTACCTTGATAAGGATTTGAATAAACATGAATAAACTGGTTGGTTTTGCATCTCTTCCGGCGGATACTTTTGCAGAAGGTCCTCAGTCTGGCGGTGATAATGGTGAGGGTGAAGCCATTTCTGCGAATGGAAGAACAGGGCCGTTTGAAAGTCAACCCGTTCAAGGATTTAGTGGGGTACAATTTGCTCCTAATAGTGACGGGAATACATTTTGGTTTTTATCCGATAACGGTTTTGGCGCACAAACCAATAGTGCCGATTATTTATTGCGTCTCTATCAAGTTGATCCGGATTTTGTCGGCAGTGAAAATGGCGAGGGTACGGTTGATGTTCAAGGGTTTGTGCAACTGTCTGATCCTGACAATTTAATTCCTTTTGATATTATTAATGAGAACACAGAAGACCGTCTATTAACCGGGGCAGATTTTGATGTTGAATCGATTGTTGTCACAGAAAATAGTATTTGGATTGGGGATGAATTCGGCCCTTATTTACTCCAATTTGATCGCAATGGAGTCTTACAACAAGCCCCCATTCCTACGCCGGATGGAACAATAGGAGAACTCACAGAAGAATTGGTGCGATCGCCTCAAAATCCTGACGTTTTAGCGGGGAATGCTGAAGCCAACTTACCCCAATCCCGCGGTTATGAAGGGATGGCATACAGTCCTGATTTAACAACATTATATCCACTGTTAGAAGGGGCAGTGGAAGGCGATCCAGAAAACGCTTTAAGAATTTATGAATTTGATGTTGCTTCTCAATCTTTTGTTGATTTAATTGGCTTTTATCCGACAGAAGTTGCAGGTCATGCTATTGGTGATTTTACCCCCATTAATGAAACAGAGTTTCTTGTGATTGAACGAGATGGGGAACAAGGAGAAGCAGCCGAATTCAAGAAGATTTTCAAGATTGATATTTCTCAAGTCGATGAGAATGGTTTTGTAGAAAAAGAAGAAGTCGTTGATTTACTCAATATTGCCGACCCCAATGACTTAAATGGGGATGGTGAGACAACATTTATGTTTCCCTTTGTCACGATTGAAGATGTGTTAGTTTTGGATGAAAAGACGATTTTAGTGGCTAATGATAATAACTATCCGTTCTCCGTTGGACGAGGGCTGGATATCGATAATAATGAAATCATCCAAATTGAATTAGCTGAACCATTAGAACTGGCAGACGGTATTGGTATTCCAACCCAAGAGAATCAATCTCAAGCCCGTTTTGCCAGCTTTAATGCTTCTTTAAATCGGTTTAACGCAGGGGATTTAATTACAGATCTTTCCACACCTGATGATCCTCAAGCCCAAGCGGTTGCTGAGATTATTCAACAAGTCAATCCTGACGTTTTATTAATTAATGAATTTGACTTTGACGAAAACGGCGAAGCCCTACAACTGTTTCAAGAAAATTATCTTTCAGTTAGTCAAAATGGTTTAGACCCGATTGAATATCCCTACTTTTTTCGCGCCCCTTCTAATACTGGTATTCCTTCGGGTTTTGACTTTAATAATGATGGCACGATAGGAGGCCCTGATGATGCCTTTGGATTTGGTTTCTTCCCCGGACAATATGGCATGGTGTTACTGTCAAAATACCCGATTGTTGAGGAAGAAGCCCGCACGTTTCAAACATTTCTCTGGCAAGATATGCCGGATGCCATGCTGCCGGATAACCCCGAAACACCAGAACCTCAGGACTGGTATTCTGAAGAAGAATTAGATGTTTTTCGTCTTTCTTCTAAAAACCATTGGGATGTTCCGATTAATATTAATGGGGAAATTATTCATGTTTTAGCGTCCCATCCTACACCGCCAGTTTTTGATGGGGAAGAAGACCGTAATGGCACACGTAACTTTGATGAAATTCGCTTTTGGTCTGATTATATTAATCCTGAAGAAAGCGATTACATTTATGACGATAATGGCAATTTTGGTGGCTTGCCAGCAGGGGATTACTTTGTGATTATGGGAGATCAAAATGCCGATCCTTATGATGGGGATAGTCAGCCGGGTGCCATTCAACAATTACTGAATAATCCTGCTGTTAATATTAGTATTACCCCCGCCAGTGAGGGCGGAGAAGAAGCCGCAACCCGTCAAGGTGAAGCCAATTTAAACCATTTAGGAGACCCTCGCCTTGATACCGCAGATTTTAATGATGAAAGTACAGGTAACTTACGGGCTGATTATGTGTTGCCCTCTGCTAACCTAAACATTACTGATGCTGGGGTATTTTGGCCGACCAGTAATGACCCTGAATTTGAGTTAGTCGGAGAAGGTTTTCCTGTCGTCAGTTCTGACCATCGTTTGGTTTATACTGATGTCATTGTGGCAGAAAATCCAAACAATACGCCGCAAACCGTAACCAATATTGAGTTTATTGGTGAAGTTATTTTTGAAACAGGTTTTGAATTTGAAAATACCGAAGTGGGCGGCATTTCTGGTATGACTTACGACCCCAACCGCGAATTATATTACGCCCTTTCCGATGACCGCAGTAATATTAATGATGCCCGCTTTTATACGGTTGAAATTGATTTAGTCGACGGCAGTTTAGATACAGGCGATGTTAACTTCCAGGAAGTTACAACCTTACTCAATACTGAGGGTGAACCGTTTACAGCAGGTAGTGTAGACCCAGAAGGAATTACATTTAACAGTTTAGGAACTCTGTTTATTTCTTCTGAAGGGGATGTCAGTCCTAACTTAGGAGAAGCCGGAATTCAAGATCCATTCGTGAATGAATTCTCTCTCAACGGAAAACAAATTCAAGCCTTATCTATTCCCGAAAAGTTCTTATCTGAAATTGAGGATACTAACAATAACGGTATTGTAGACGAAGGGGATGAAGTTATTGCTGGAATTCGGCGTAACAATGCTTTTGAAAGTTTAACCATTACACCCGACCAACGAACCCTATACACTGCGGTTGAAAATGCTTTGATACAGGACGGCCCTAACGCCAGCTTAACCGAAATCAGTCCGTCTCGTATTCTGCAATATGACCTCACCACTGGAGAACCCAGCGCCGAATATCTTTATCTCACGGACGCTATTCCCGTTTCTCCCATTCCCGCAGATGGCTTTGCCGACAACGGTTTAGTTGAACTCTTTGCTATTGATAATTCCGGAACTTTACTGGCTTTAGAACGATCCTTTGCTGTCGGTGTCGGCAATAACTTACGGTTGTATGAAATTGACCTCTCCGCAGCCACCGATATTAGCGCCGTAGACAGCCTTTTAGCCGCAGATGACTTCAATAACCTAATTCCGGTTGAAAAGCAATTACTGCTTGATTTCAGCGATCTGGGTATTGGTTTAGATAATAGCGAAGCTGTGAGTTTCGGCCCCACGTTACCCGATGGTCGTCAGTCTTTAATTGTGGTTAGTGACAATAATTTTAACGCGGGTAACCAAGTCACCCAATTTCTAGCCTTTGCCGTGGATGTGGAAACCAAAACCACATTACCTAACGGTGTTGCTAGCGGAGATACCACCCAAAATTCTACCGTTCTGTGGACACGCAGTACCGTTCTCGGAGAAGTCACGTTTGAATATTCAACCGATGCCAACTTTAACACAATTGTTGGAACAGAAACTATTGCGCTCACCGATGAGAATATTCCCGTAAAAGTTAATATCGATGGTTTAGACAGCAGTACAGACTATTTTTATCGCGTTACCGATGCTGCCGGAACTACTCTTACTGGAGAATTTACAACCGCCGCAGAAATTGGAACCCAAGCTGGGTTAAACTTTGGTGTATCGGGTGACTGGCGCGGTGAGTTAGCCCCCTATCCGGCGATCGCCAATGCTGCTGAACAAGATTTAGATTTCTTTGTTGAACATGGGGATACCATTTATGCTGATATTGCTTCTCCTGCGGTTCTCAACCCCGATGGTACACGTAAAGAACAGGTAGAAACCATAGAAGAATATCGCGCCAAACATCATGAAGTTTATTCCGAACGGTTTGGGTTAAATACTTGGGCAGAGTTACGGGCATCGACTTCTATCTTAGCCACCATTGATGACCATGAAGTCACCAACGACTTTGCTGGCGGGGCTGCTGCGGCTTCAGACGAACGCTTCCCCGAAACAGAAGGGCTAATTAACGATACGGAACTGTTTGAAAACGGTCTACAAGCTTTCCAAGAATATAACCCCCTCCGGGATGAATTTTATGGGGAAACCGACGATGAACGGACTGACGGCGAACGGCAACTCTATCGTTACAATACCTATGGTAGCGATGCTGCGGTGATTGTCTTAGATACGCGGTCTTTCCGGGATGAACCCGTACCAGGGCCAGAAGACTTTAACGATCCTCAGCAGGTTATTGCGGTTCTCACAGAAACCTTAACGGCGGATAAAACGATGTTAGGGGAAGTGCAACTGGCAGACTTAAAACAAGACTTATTGAATGCCGATGCTGCCGATATTACCTGGAAGTTTATTATGGTTCCAGAACCGATGCAGAACATCTTCCCCGGTATCAACACCGATGCCTTCGAGGGATATGGCAAGGAACGCACTGAAATTCTGAAATTCATCACCGAGAATGAGATTGATAACGTGGTGTTTGTAGCGGCTGACGTTCATACCACCTTTGTCAATAACCTCACCTATCAAGAAGTACCGTTTGGGGAACAAATTCCTACCAATGCCTTTGGCATAACAACCGGGGCGGTTGCGTTTGATGCGCCAACTGGAGAGTTTTTAGGGAATTTATTCGTTGCCAATGATCCCGAACTCGCTGCTTTTTATAATAGCCTCCCCATTGCCCCAGATACTGACGATATTGCGGATGATAAAGATGATTTTGTCGAACAGGCGGTCAACAGTAACCTATTAGAACCGTTAGGGTTTGATCCGTTAGGTTTGGATAATAATTTACCCCAAGCAGAGGGGTTAATTGATGCCGAACTGTTACAAGGGGATTATTTTGTTGGTCATACCTATGGTTGGACACAATTTGAGATTGATGCAGCAACGCAACAGTTAACGGTAACGACTTACGGCATTGAAGCCTATACCGAGGCAGAATTACTCACAGAAACCGAGGATATTATCAACCGAGAACCAGAAATTGTCAGTCAGTTTATCGTTAACCCCCAAATAGATACGTCCACAACCGCCACTGACGGTGATGATGTACTTACAGGTTCAACCGATAACGATATTATTGCGGGTTTGTTGGGTAATGACAATATTAGCGGCAGTGACGGGGATGATACGTTACGAGGAGATCTAGATAGTCGCGACCCTCAAATTGGTATTGCTGGCGGTAACGATACTATCGACGGCGGTAACGGCAATGACAGTATTGGCGGTAAGTCCGGTGATGACGAACTGTTTGGTGGTGACGGTGATGATAGCCTCTGGGGAGATGATGGAGATGACATTTTCCGAGGCGGTTTAGGAGACGACACCTTAACCGGAGATGACTTCTCCGGTGGTAGTGGCAGTGATACCTTCATTCTCGCAATGGGTGAAGGCATTGATACCATTGTTGACTTTGAATTGGGTATTGACAGCATTGGCTTAGCCGAGGGTTTAACCTTCGCTGACTTATCCTTCTCCAGTGATACCATTACTGTCGGTGATGAAACATTAGCGACAGTAGCTGGTGCAGAAAACCTCAGCGCTTCTGAATTTACACTTGTTTAAATAAATTCCTTACCCCCCGCCTCATTGTTGAGGTCACGGGGGTGATGAATTAGCAGTTCTAGCGATCGCAACCAACAGGGTTAGACTCATCGTATTACGGAACGTAACTGGGGGGAACTTCAACATTTAATTCACTGCGCCATTGTTCAACTGGTTTTTCCCAATGTTCTTCCCATTTTTGCGCCAGAAAGGGTTTTGCTTTTGCTCCCATGCGGTAACCCACTGCTAAGCGATCTAAAAGATATCCTAAATCCTCAGGGCTTTCAAATAAAGTTCGCACTAATCCCCCTGCTACCAGTAAAGCCGACATCGGACTACGAGTTTGAGCCAATTCAAAAGCTTTCAATCCTAACTCAGAAGCCACGTCTGCACCAAAACCCGTAATAATATGCCAAATATCATGGGTTTGACGACGGCGCATAAATAAATAGCTGGCCTGATCTGTAATATCTAAATCCCGATAAAAATGGGGATCAAATCCTGAAACTGTGAGATAGCTGGCATATTGATAGCCTAAAGAATGTTCTGGATATTGCAATAACTGTTCTACATCCGGTTCTGGCGCAATATATTGTTCTTGAGTGATTTGTTCTATCCCCGGTTGAGCCAGAATAAAATCAATGGAAACTTGATTGGGTTTTTCATGAATTAATGCATCTTCAATGTCATACACTGACATAGTACTATTTGGATCTTTAATCAGGGAAATCACACCTTTTAAGGTCATTAAAGACTGAAATAAATTCCGATGTATTTCTTTGAAAATCATGGTTTTAAACGCTTCTAAATTCAATTAATCTTGTTCAAATTGATTAGATTATTAACCCATTTTCTCACTTCTTTTTCTAAAAAATAAGCAATTTTAAATCCACTTAAAGCAAATGCTTTTTTTAAAAAATACTTTTTCTTCAAGAAAAATCAAGTGAATCTTTGATCGGTTTTAAAAGAAAACATTCAGCGCAAAACTTATAATTTTTATTAAAACAAAGTTAATCATTAATTTTATACTTTAGTTGAGTCCTGAACTGAGGGTAACTTCATGCAAAATCCACAGCATACTCACAGCGTCAATGCTAAAATCCCTCACCTTAAACATGTAAAAGATTATTTTCAACCAGTCGCGCGGTCATCGAAGCTCGGGTGCTTACCCCTAATTTTTTATAGACTCGACGGAGGTGAGTGGCAACCGTCCAACGACTAATTCCTAGCTCTTTACCAATACATTTATTCGGTAAACCTTGAGCGACTAAATGAGCGATCATCTGCTCACGAGGACTGAGGCTGACGGAATTTTCATCATCCTGCGGACGACAACGCACTAAATAATAACGAGTGCCATCAATATCAGACTCATACACAATTTCATTCACACTCGTTTCAGTCCGTTGAAAGATGGGGAAATTCAGAGAATCATCAATTTGTTTCACTAAGTTTGCCAAAATGTCTTGAATATCCATATCAATTTTTTCCTAGAGCTTGAAAGACAACACGATACAACTCAAATGAGGCTCGTGGGTTAAGTAGATGGGGTTCAGGAGTAATCTCCCTTATCACAAAAATTCATAGCGGGAAATATTAAAGGTTCCGGGATGAGCTGATGTGACGGGGGTTGAACCCTACACCGAGACATATTTCTCAGCTTTCAACAGTTATGCAATTTTGCTTCAGTTTGCTTCATCTGGGTTGTCTCCCTCCCGTGACAGCATGGCTTCAAAACCGCTGTGACGGACAGGATAGCACTGGGTTCAAACCTGGATTGAAATGAGGTAGATGGAAAGCTCATCGGCAAAAGCACCTTTAGTCTGACGCGACATTGCCATTGTCTATAAAGATGCGATGAATTGGCAATGAGCGATATGAAGCGATCTAGAGGACGTTGTCAGGGATTGAAAGGGACTGTAAGAAATTGAAAGGAGTTGAAGTAAGGTGAAGTTTTTGAGTATATTAGATGGAGAGAGTGTCATTATTTGAGGGTGTCGGGTGTGGGGAGTGGGGAGTAGGGAGCAGGAGAGAGAAAATAACAGTTATCCTATCTGTTGCAAGAGTGCCTACTGCTTACACCCAACACCCAACACCCTACCCCCTTCCAACAACCCATGAATCTAGAAGAACTGCAGTGTTGGTTTTCTCCGCAACAATATTCGGAGTTAGTTCGCTTACTCGTGAGCCAAATTGGTTTAACCCGAACCAGAGCGGATTATTTTATGCGGCTGTGGATTTACTTATTAGTCAAGTTGCAACGGCAACATCAACCCAACTTACAACCGCCATTAAAGCAACTTGAACCCCTAGAAGATGCCGTCATTTGTACCCATCAAGAAGCCGCTGCATTGTTTTATGGGGAATCTGAGCGAGGTAGCGATCGCTCTGCAGGTATGATGTTAGATAAATTAGCCAGTTTAGGATTAATTAAAAAGCACTTTGATGGCAATACAACCAGTGTAGCAATTCCTCCTCTACCTGTTCTTTTAGAACCCCCGCAAACTCCTCAATCTATTACTTTATTTCCCGATGCATTTAATCCTCGCAGTGATGCCATTCCTGTTGCCAACTTATTAGCCGTTTATTACAACTGGATGGATGAAACCCCTACCTCAGTTCCCCGAGCTGCTCGAATTGCCAAATTACTGAGAACTTGGGGAAATCAATATCAAACGGGAATGCGAGTGTTACGACGAAGTGATAATCATAATCCCGTTGGTTTTTATGTGATTTATCCCGTTTCCAGTGACTCCGATATCTATTTTTTTAGTCCACCCAGTCGAAATCTCAGTATTGGTTGGATTGAAGAGTCTGACCCATTTCAAATGGCTAAACCCGGAGATCTAAACTGTATTTCTGCCTTTGTTCGAGGCTGGTTTATTGAAGCCCAATATTTAGATGAATATCGACTTCTTTTTTTACAAGATTCTCAACAAACATTACTCAAAATGCAACAAGATTTTCCCAGTCTTCAGGATTTATATGCTATCTTAATTCATCCCACTTTTGAAACCTTAGTAGACTTTCTCGGCTGTTTAAGACTCAATCCAGATCCTCAATCTTCCCTCACTTGGCTCTATCTTGCCATAGACCGCTTTTTACAATTAAATCTGTTAGAAGCTGCAAAACAGTATCCTAAACTCTCAGAATAAATCCTAAATTCATAGAATAAAATCCTTTGTGCCTTTGTGGTGATAACATGCCAAAATTAGACCGTTTAAAACCCAAAAACAATGCTATGATGCGTAACGTTTAGGAAAATTGACTGTATGATTCTATGTTGTCTCACCCCCTCAGACCCCATCGCTATCCCTTTAAGCTTAAATATTATCGTTGGAAATCCTTACTAAAATTTATTAGTTTATTCTGCACTTGTTTTCTGCTTGCCGTCAGTTGTGGTCAACCCAACCCCCAAACGAATCCCACCACCCCAACAGAAACTTCAAATCGGATTACCATTGGTACAACCCTAAAACCCCGTACCCTCGATCCTGCAGATGCTTATGAAGTCATTTCAGGTAACTTATTATATAACCTCGGCGATCGCCTCTATGATTATGAAATCGGTACCACCACCCTCAAACCCCAACTGGCAACGGCTTTACCCACCGTCAGTGAAGACAAGTTAACCTATACTATTCCCCTGCGTCAGGATGTGGTCTTTCATGACGGTACTCCCTTCAATGCCGCAGCCATGGTGTTTTCCCTGCAACGGTTTATCGAAAATGGTGGTCCCCCTTCCTCCCTGCTATCGGATACCGTTGAGTCGATCAAGGCAACCGCAGACTATGAACTTACCCTTAAGTTAAAACAACCCTTTGCCGCCTTACCCGCCCTCTTGACATTTACGGGAATGTGTGCTGTCTCTCCCACTGCATACGAAAAAGGAGAGGGAAAATTTAAACCTCAAACCTTTGTGGGAACTGGCCCTTATCAATTGGCGGATTATGGTGTAGATGTGATCCGCTTAAACGCATTTGAGAATTATTGGGGAGAAAAACCGGCGAACTCTGGGATTGATTTACAACTGTTTTCCAGTGCCGCCAATTTATTTAATGCCTTTCGGAGTAATGCCATTAATGTTGCCTATTTATCCTTACAACCGGATCAAATTACCCAGCTTTTAAAAGGGGCGCAACAAGGGGAATGGCAAGCCATAGAAGCCGATGGTAACACCATTAGTTACATGGTCTTAAACCTTAATTCTGAACCGTTAAATCAACCGGAAGTGCGGCAAGCCATTGCAGCGTTAATTGATCGACCACTAATTAAACAGCGGGTGTTACAAGACCAAGGGGAATCCCTGTATAGTTTAATTCCCACTACATTTGAGGAATATCAACCCGTCTTTAAAGAAGCCTACGGGGAAGGGAATTTTGAGAAAGCCAAATCTCTGTTACAGCAAGCCGGATATACCGCCGAAAATCCAGCGGTTGTTGAGTTGTGGTATGCTTCAAACGCTCAAACCAGGGCTGTCTTTGCCAGTACATTAAAAGCCTTAGCCAATGAAAAATTAGACGGTTTGTTGCAATTTGAACCCAAAAGCGTAGAATCTACCACAGCATTCCAAAATTTAGATAAAGGCATTTACCCCACATTTCTTTTAGATTGGTATGCTGACTATTTAGATGCCGATAACTACATTCAACCCTTTGTAGACTGTGCCGAAGGTTCAGCAGAAACGGGATGTACAGAAGGGGCGAGTCAATATCAAGGGTCATTTTATTATAGCGATCGCATTAATCAACTCATTGACCAACAGCGCCAAGAACAAGATCCTAATGCCCGTAAAGCCATCTTTGCAGATATCCAAAAAATCATCGCCGAAGAGGTTCCCTTTATTCCCTTGTGGCAAGATAAAACTTATGTTTTTGCTCACAATGGCATTGAAAATGTGCGTTTACAAATCACGCAACATTTACCCTTTTGGACGATTAGCAAAGGTGGAGAAGAATGAACCACAGAGGCTATTAGAACACAGAGAGTTAATTCTGAAGCTTAGTAAAGAAGGGGAGGGGTTGATTTTGATGGGTTTCTACAATAATTTTTGCCCCACCGAAGAGGTTCCTTTTATTCATTAAGCTAGAGCAACCCTTAAGAATTGTCTAGCAACCTTTCAGTACTATCCAGCAATGACTCAGAAGCATTACTTGTCGGTGACTCAAGAATTGACAAGAAATACAATCAAAACATAGCTGTACTGAGATATCGCTCTCCCCCACTGGCTTGAATGGCAACAATCAGGCGATCGCGGTATTGAGGTTGTTTTGCTAATTGTATGGCTCCGGCAACCACTGCGCCTGTAGAAATCCCGCTGAGAATGCCTTCTTCTTTTGCCAAACGCCTGCCAATTTCATAGGCATTTTCTTCCTCAATCTGGATAATTTCATCAATTAAATCCACCCGCAATACATCAGGAATAAAACCCGCCCCAATTCCCTGAAGATTATGAATTCCTGGGTCTTGACCGCTGAGGACCGCACTTTTAATCGGTTCAATCGCCACAATTTTTAGAGTAGTTTTTTTTTGTTTGAGATAGTAACCTGCCCCAGTTAGCGTGCCGCCTGTACCCACTCCGACTACTAAAACATCAATTTTTCCTGCTGTATCTGACCAGATTTCTGGGCCTGTGGTTTCGTAGTGGATTTTAGGATTTGCGGGGTTGCTAAATTGTTGGGGAGAAAAAGCCCCTGGAATACTGGCAATCAATTCATTGGCACGGGCGATCGCTCCTGGCATATCTAATTCAGCAGCAGTGGTAATGATTTCAGCCCCATAAGCTTTAATTATTAACTGACGTTCTTGGCTCATATTTTCTGGCATCGTTAAGATTAAACGATAACCTTTAGCAGCACAGACCATGGCTAAACCAATGCCTGTATTGCCAGAAGTTGCCTCAATAATGGTAGAAACTCCCGGTTGGATTAAGCCGACTTTTTCGGCTGCATTAATCATGCTAATGGCGATGCGATCTTTAACAGATTTAGCCGGATTAAAGCTTTCCAATTTTAACAATAAATTGGCAACACAGCCAGAATTTTGAGAGAGTTTTTGTAACTGAATTAAAGGAGTACGACCAATAATTTCGGTAATATTTTTATAAATGGGCATGAACTAAAATGAGTTAAAATAAATTTGTTAAACTTTTAAAACATGAGTTGAAAAAATACAATCATCAATCCAGTCATTAAGCCAATATGAGGGAGATTACTCCAGACAGGACGCTGAGTGATTTGAATCAGGGGAAAAAGACTGAGGAAAAAAGCCGCTAATAAGGTTACCCCTTGCAAGAAAGCTGCAACATCGCTACTCCATGTGAGAGTGGGTAAGCCCGCACCACTCAACCCAAAACTCCGAGCGATTGTGGGTAAAATTTTTCCGGCTTCGGTGATGGCAGCGGGGATATAATAAGCTAGATTCAGCCCTAATGTCAGGGGTAGATAAGCATAGACGACTTTAAGATAATTAGGGACTTCAGGGTCAAATAGACGAGTGAATTGATGAATCAGATAAGTGGCGACAAAAGGAATACTCAACAAAATCGCTACCACAGGCAGGGCAATGCGTAAATGCTCAGAATCAATTGATAACCCTTCCCAACCGATCCAACTGAGAATTTGGGCAGAATAGTGCATGAACACGCCCCCAAACAGCAAGAGCATCAACGCCACTTCGGCAGGAAAACCACGATGATTTTCTAAGATATCGGCAGCCGGAAAGCGAAAATTCAGTTGAGCCGAACGATTGGGACAAGCCTTGAGACAACTCATGCAGAGAACACAATCCCGATTGTCGGTTAATTGGGCAGGATGGGAATAAAGGGGACAACCCCCTGTGGCTTGACCTTCCGTAGGAAGCGCATGAGCAAAGTTAACCGTTGTGGCTTCCCCTCCTTTATAACAGCCAAAAGTGCTACATTGACTCCCGCAAACTTGTTGGGTTGAGCGCAATTCAATTGCAGCTAGCTTGGCAAACATCCCATTCATGCCGCCAATAGGACAAAGATAACGACACCAAAGACGACGCTCGTAAATCAGGCTAAAGATAACCGCTCCGGCTGTAATAATCATTAATAACCAAGCGGAGAGATAGGCTGTATGGGGCAGATCCCACAATTTTTCCCAAAGATAAATCGCCACAAAACCCAGCCACAGCACCCAAGCGCCCCATTTATTCAACCATTGAGTCGGCCAAGGAAGTAATTTTCGCGGCCAAATCCACAGAGAGAGGCTTCTAATCCATTCTGCCGTAATCATAAAGGGGCAAACCGCACACCAAAGCCGACCGATAATCGGAAAGAGCAACAGGTAAAAGGGCCACCACCACGCCCAAAAGAAATTGAGGGTCATGCTCGCATCGCGAGTTTGAGGGCCGATAAAACCCATGAGGGTGACGGGAATAAAAATCGCCATCATCACGAACCAAACCCGTTCTGGCCACCAGTGACTGAGTAAAAACCGACGTAACCCAGGAAATTGATTCAGTAAATCCACCCGAAAGGCATTTTTCGGCGATTCTACAGACCAGAGTACCTGTTCCGGGATCACCGTTTGTTCGTCCGGAGTCATGCTTGCGGCTCGTTTGAGAATGGCGGCGAGTTCAGCAATATTTTCCGGATAGTTGTAACTCAGTAACCGACGCAGATCGGCCTGGTCTATTTCTAAAACCGTTCGCCCTCGCTCTCGACAAAATTTAGTGAGAAAATAATGGGCAAATGCAGCAATATCCTGTTTGCGTTGGGCCAGGGTAAACAGTTTAATCTGATGAGCTTCTACTCCAGGGAAAGCAATTTTCTGGGGACTGGCAAAAATCAGACGCACCCAACTATCGGTTTCTTTTGTTTCTTCTCCTCGCTCTTGATTCGCCATCATACGACCGGCTTTCAAATAAGCACTCAAGCGATCCCGGTCGGACTGACTGAAAAGGTGAGCATTATCGATTAATAATGTCCCTCTTTCTAGCAATTGAATCACACCGAGTTGAGATGCCCCTCGACCAAACAGCGCATCCGTATTCAGTTGACCGTTTTCGGATCTGGGGAATTGAGCCAAGTCAATTTCGGCAAAAGGGCGGTTTTTCAGTCCGGAATAACTGTGAATTAAACCGGCTAAAAAGGTTTTACCACTCCCTGGAGGGGCTTGTAGGAGAATGGGTTTTAAATCGGCTGCGGCTTGTCGAACTTGCTGGGCTAATTTTTGACTGGCTTTACTGCGACCAATCACTGACTCATTCACAGGAATGGGGCGAATGTAAGCTTGTAATCCTTGGATACGTTCTTGTTCTTTAGCAAGACATTGCACAAAATAGTCTAAGTCTTGAGCGAATAGAGAATTAATCGCTCCTTGAAAATCAGAATAGGTCTTGGTAAGCTGCAAAAAGCGATCGCGTTCTAAAAACAAAATCTCACTCTTACTCAAAGCGACAGCACCCGTACAATAAAGATAGTTGTCTTCACTATCGAGTAAAGGAACACAACCAAAAATTTCCCCGGCATTGCGATAGTTAATATGAGTTTTCCCCACCAAAGAAGAGCGATAAATTTCTACTGAACCCCATTTCAGCAAGTATAATCCTTCCGGTTTGGCTTCCTGTTGATAAATTTCTGTATTGGCTTCAACGGGAAATACTTGCAAACCTTGGGCGATCGCTTCGACTGTTTGACGGCTTAACCGACCCCATATTCTATGAAAACTGAACCAGTTAATATATTCTTCAATGGCTGTTTCGTTGAGATTGACAAGTTGTTGCTTCATCTTCTCTTGCAATGGGTCATTAACGCTCAACTCCCCCATTGTCTTGAATCTAGTCCAATTCAATCAATTTGGCAATAGGCAATCGGCAATTGAATTATAAATTTTAAATTATGAATTTTGAAAGGGGCTGTTGGCGGCGATCATCATTGCTGAGTTCATCATTCAGTATTCCTCCTGACTTGCAGTAAGGGCGCATTGCAATGCGCCCCTACCTGACTCTCCCCCTTCCAATTGTTTCCATTGATTCCGCTTCAAAAAGAAGCGGGAAACCAGAATCGTCCGTGGTTTTATTATCCAAATGATCAACGTTTCCATTAATTCCGCTTCAAAAAGAAGCGGGAAACACAGAAATCGATGCCTATTTTATTAATATCCCAATTGTTTCCATTAATTCCGCTTCAAAAAGAAGCGGGAAACAAGAGATCGAGATTTATGGGATTTTAATTTGAAATAGTTTCCATTAATTCCGCTTCAAAAAGAAGCGGGAAACTCTTTTATCTCAGCCTACAACGAATCCTTTCAACAGTTTCCATTAATTCCGCTTCAAAAAGAAGCGGGAAACCTCACTGATGAGACTCAAAAGCCTTTGAAGCCTAAGCACAGCAAGGATTTTGGGTTTCCATTAATTCCGCTTCAAAAAGAAGCGGGAAACTCACGGGCTGCTTGAGATCCGTAGAGAGTATAAAGCGTTTCCATTAATTCCGCTTCAAAAAGAAGCGGGAAACGAGGGGCTTTACTATTCTCAGTTACGCCGTAATTACCGTTTCCATTAATTCCGCTTCAAAAAGAAGCGGGAAACCTAAAGAATTGCACTCTGAAGCTTTAAATAATTGTTTGAATGTTTCCATTAATTCCGCTTCAAAAAGAAGCGGGAAACCCACGTGCCACATATAGAAAATTATATAGGAAGGGTATTCTTGTTTCCATTAATTCCGCTTCAAAAAGAAGCGGGAAACCAACGACATTCAATCTCAGATTGAAGCACTGCAAGCTGGTTTCCATTAATTCCGCTTCAAAAAGAAGCGGGAAACCAATGTAGGTTTGCAGTCCTAGAGACGCTGCACCTGGTTTCCATTAATTCCGCTTCAAAAAGAAGCGGGAAACCTCTGAGTTGATTGAGCCGACAGTCGAACGGAAACTTGTTTCCATTAATTCCGCTTCAAAAAGAAGCGGGAAACTTGCCGATTCCCGATATGCCCATCTTTTAGTGGGCGGGTTTCCATTAATTCCGCTTCAAAAAGAAGCGGGAAACGATGAGTTTGTTAATCTGACAGAAGCTGACGAAGATGTTTCCATTAATTCCGCTTCAAAAAGAAGCGGGAAACTCTAGGTGCTAGAAGCTATACACAGTAAGGCTCGAAAACACAGTTTTGACGAACCCGATCTAAAAGTACCGTTTCAGCCTTCGGCTCATCGTCATGAGACCGAGATAAAAACGCTGAATCCTTTTATTAGTAAGGTTTCTAGCATTTTGACGAACCCCCCTGGGTTTTCAACCCCGCTATAGGTTCGTCAAAAATTCTTAAACAACATCACAAAATAGAATTGATCAGGTTGTTTTAACCTAGGGTATAGCGATTTTAACAGCTTCCAGGTTGAGATGGCAACTGTTGAGAGAGGAAGGTTGATATTTTCGATTCATGACTAACTATCTCTTAGGAATCCCCTGCGTTCTACGCATGGGGAGCGTCAAGACTCAACATCCTACACCCCACATCCTACTCCCTACTTCCTCAATTAATCCTCAAAAATTGCCCCGCGATGGATTAAATCTTGTTTGGTACTTTCTGATAATCCGGCATCATGCCACAGTCTGGCTTGCTGAACATTAGCCCCAGTCAAGTCTGCCCCGCTTAAATTCGTTAAGGCTAAACCCGCTTGATTTAAATCAGCATTTTTAAGAATTGCCCCGCTTAAATCAGCATCACTCAGATTACAATTACTTAAGTTTGCTTCGGTTAAATTGACCTGGGTTAAATTTGCCCCGCTTAAATTGGCTAAGGCTAAACTGACACGATGTAAGTTAGCTTTGCTGAGGTTGGCATCACTCAACAACGCCCCGCTTAAGTCTGCACCGCTGAAGTTCACTGCTTCTAAATTGCTATTGCTTAAATCCACATCACTGAGTTCTGCCCCTCTTAAATAGGCGTTTTGTAAATTGGCACCACTGAGATCTAAGCCACTGAAATTGACTCCTAATAGCCGTGCCCCAACAAAATCAGTTAAGGGATTTAATTCAACAATTCCAGCTAAGGTTAAAAAGTTATCGGTTTTGGCTTCTACAATTTTATTCACAATCAATTGAAATGAGGAAAAATTACAGCCTTCAGTGGCGGCTTGTTGCATCAAGTGTTGTAATTCTTCCCCTGTTTTATAGGGTTCCATCGCTGTTTTTAAGGCTTCAGATAACGGTTGCGATTCTCCTGTGGAGACGCTACGCGATCGCAACCACACGGCTAACTTTCGTTCTAATACCGCCAAGCGATTGGGGCTAACATTATGGGGCCAAAGTCCTTCTATACTCATTGTCTAAACTATTTTTCAATAAAAATGACAGGTTTATCAATTTTAACTTTCCACTTGGGAAGTCCCCCGTTGTCATCTCCGATACAAGGTCGGGACGGGGCGTATAAACTGCGGAAGTAAATTCCGCAGATAGCCCAGAGATGAAAGCGTGGTTAGGGTTTTTGCTAATCTATAAAACCCATTTAGAAGCTATAGAGAAATACAAAACTCCTTAGTCCCAACAGGGGTGCGACCCTGCGGATTTTACATCCGCCCTTGGACGCGCACCAAGAGAAGTAACTTTGACATCATACAGCGTTTCAATCCAAACCTTGGCATCACATCTGGCAGGACTTTGTGGTTGTCAGGTTTCTGTCATTTCGACCTATAATCCTTAGCATAGCCCATAAAGGTGTGACAGGTATTGTATGGCTTACGATACTTGATTCCCAATTCTTTGAGGATGGGTTCCCATGCTCTATTTCTGAAGTTGTTCTCCTAAATCCCATGCTCTCTGGGAGTCACAAATACTAGACTTTCCGGACTTGGATGATCCGGCTTAATTTACCTTGATGGAGCAAGAAGGCTCACACCATAACGCGCTTTAAGCGCGTTGGGACGGCGCTTAAAGCGCGGAATTTACTTCCGCGCACGCTACCTCACGAATTGCGACCAATAAATAAAGAATGCGCTTGGCTTTGTTGAGCTGCGTTATTCTGTATTTTTATGAACTATATCATTGTGGCATTACTCACTTTAGAATTGATTTTATTCGGCTCACTGTTCTTCGCGCCCGCTAACGCGACTGAAAATGAGCCTCACTTTTATTTCTGGGATTATGCCTCAGTCGGCAAGAGTCAGGTGGTTTGCAAGCAAATGGTGATTCATCCTGAAGAGCGTCCTCTTCCCCCTGGTGTAGAAATGCAACCAGCATCGATTCAATCCCATATCGTCGAGGATCGCTATTGTAGTACTATCACTAAACCAGCAGTTTAACCTCATCTAGCTCTAATTTGCAGTTGGGGCGATGAATTCATCGCCCGACTTTCGCAATCCCTCTCAAATCATGTCATAATAATCCGGCAATCCCCAAACACAAAGATGCTCGGATGGCTGATATCCCTTCTTCTTCCACTGAACTGGCTGAGGTTCTCAATGAATTTGTAGATTTAAATTTTGAGTTACCCGATCCAGAAGACGAAGCAATTTCTGAACCTGATTTTGAACAACAAGTTGATGTGGCTTGGAAAGTTTGCGATCGCTTTGACTTGCAAACTGAAATCTGGCGAGGACGAATTTTACGGGCAGTGCGCGATCGCGAGAAACGCGGCGGAGAAGGACGAGGAACGGGTTTTCTCAATTGGCTGAAACAACGGGAAATTAGTAAAAGTCAGGCTTATGCATTAATTGAACTGGCTAACAGTGCTGATACTTTACTCGAACAAGGGCATTTAAACCCAGATTCTATTAATAATTTTAGTAAACGGGCGTTTGTCGAAACCGCAAAATCTCCCATTGAAGTGCAGCAAATGGTGAGTGATGCGGCAACCCAAGGCGATCGCATTACTCGACGGGAAGTGCGACAACTTTCAGATGAATGGACGGCGATGAGTTCTGACTTATTACCGGATGAAGTACGAGAAAAAGCCTCAGAAGGGTCGATGCCACCCCGGTATTTAGCGCCATTAGTGCGGGAAATGGAAAAATTACCGGAGTCTCATGTGGGGGAACTACAACGGGAAATGATCGAAAGTCCCGATGTGGATACTGTCAAGCAACTCACGTCTGATGCCCGCAATTTAGCGAAATATCTCGATGCAGCAGCTCAAGTGCAAACCCTGTCTCAGGCCTCTGTTGATGTGGAAATGGCGTTAGAAGAAGCCTTAAGAGTGGGGTGTTTGAGTACCGCCGCCGATTTAGTTAAACAGGCGACGCAACTTGAACAAAATATAGTCAAACTGTATAATACATGGAAGCGGGTTGGCAGTCTAGCTGATCGATTGTATGTGGATACGGGAGCCAGTACACCCCATCTCCGCTCATTGTTGACTTGTTTAGAACAACTCGCGGGTCAAATTATTGAAGTTCAACTGGGCGAGAGCAAGCCAGGAAAAGTTCGTCTTCAAATTTTGTCAGACACGGCTGAATAAGCCTGTGATTTTGTCAAAAAAGTGATAATTGCCATTGTTCTAAATAATGGCTGTTATTAATGTGCTGAGCATAAGTGCATTAATCTGTTGTTAACCCAAATTTTATCCAGTTATTCATCAATAACTATCAATTTGGGTTAAAATTGTGTTAAAGCTAATGCATTTTGCTCCTTTTTAACCTGAGTTGAATATAATAAAATAAACTAATCCGATGTGTCACTTTTAGCAATGCCATAGTCTCTCTTGAGGCTTTTTGCCTGATTTTTTGGGTGTGGTCTTACAAGAGAAATTGGTTTAACTTGAAATAGAGACTACGGCACAGGTTTTGATTTCAGCCAACACCATCAACTTGTTAAATTAACGAGAATAGAAGAAGACAGCAGCACTACTGCTGAGACTTTTTATTGATAACCTGAATACACAGGTTGGGTTAGCGTGAGGATTATATTGAGTAGATTCAATTTAATCTTTAGGGTGGATCTATTTTAATGAAGATGACAACCGTTTCTCAGTCGTATTTTACTCAGGCAATATTTATGAATTATTCATCCTGTTGCGAATGTTCCGAATCTCTAATAGAATTTAGAGGTAAAGACCTATTGAAAAACCTTCATTTAGATTCAACAATCCAGGATTTATCTCCCACTCCATGTCAGTTAGAAATGAATTGTACGGGTAATGATTTAGAAGAAATTTTTAACAATTGTTCAACCGTTCCTGGAATTATTTTAGCCGAAAAGGGTCAATTTGTTGGTATGGTCTCTCGCCGCCGATTTTTAGAAATTTTGAGTCGAGCTTATGGCCGAGAGCTTTTTCTCAAACGATCTTTGTATGTGTTTTATCGATTTGCCCAAGAAGATATTTTAATTTTACCAGGAAATACTAAAATTGTCGAGGCTGCAGAACAGGCAATTCAGCGTTCTAGCGATCAAATTTATGAACCCATTGTTGTGAAATTTTCTGAGCAAGAATATGGGGTTTTAGCCACTCAAAAAATTCTGATTGCTCAATCCTATATTCACCAACTAGCAACAGAATTATTACATGAAAAAACTCAAGCTCAACTGATTCAAACCGAAAAATTGGCAATGTTAGGGCAAATGTTAGCAGGGGTTGCCCATGAAATTCGTAACCCAATTGCTTGTATTATCGGAAATATTCAATGTCTTTCTAACTATTCAGGGGACTTATTAGACCTGATGCAAGCTTATGAAAAAGCCTTGCCTGAACCCAATGAAACTGTAGAAGAGCTGAAAGAAGAAGTTGATTTAGAGTTTATCAAACAAGATATTCCAGAAGTGATCAAAAGTTTACAAATTTCATCCCAACGACTGAGTCAAATGGTCACCAGTTTACGAGGATATTCTCGAACCGATGCTGAAAAGCGACAACAAGCTAACCTGCATGAATGTTTAGATAACACCTTATTAATTCTCAAAAATCGACTTCAATCTGGGGTAGAGATCATTAAAAACTATGGTGATATCCCAGAAATTTCTTGTTATCCTGGTCAAATTAGTCAAGTTTTTATGAACTTAATTGCCAATGCATTGGATGCAATCGAAGATAATAATCCTGATGAAAAAAAACCGAAAATTTGGATTAAAACAGACGTGAGAACAGATGTGAGAAATTATTGCCTGCTTGAAGATAAACCGGGCTTAGGGAATAATAATGCTGTTCCCTATAATAGCGTTCAGGAAAACGCTTTAGAACAGCAACAGCATCATCCTCAGGCTTTAAATACGACGACAAAATTACTGACTCGAAATCCGCCCTCTCAGATTTTATGTTCTTCCCCTTATATTTCGATTCAAATTATTGATAATGGTGCTGGCATTCCTCCCGAAATTCAAGAACGAATTTTTGAGAACTTTTTTACCACAAAACCACTTGGGAAAGGAACTGGCTTAGGATTAACTATTAGTCATCATATTGTCACTCAACGTCATCACGGACAACTGAACTTAAAATCTACTGTGGGAGAAGGAACAGAATTTGAGGTTTTACTGCCGCTGATTTAAGTTTAGTGATCTAACCGTAAGGGGTAACAAGATGAGCTAAAAGATTAATCAATCACATTCTTTGTTTGAGTTCAACGATGACCATCTCCAACTTATTTAAATTACCCAGTCCCCTGCCCAGCGAAGAGTTATTTGAGTCTTTGCTGCAAGGAGATAATATTCGAGTTGAACGAATTGTTTCCGGAGGACAAGTGACTCCTCCGAATCAATGGTACGATCAAGAACAAGACGAATGGGTAATTTTGTTACAAGGACAGGCAACCTTAACCCTAGTGGATGCAGAAGCGACAAAAATAGATATCAAAGCAGGGGATTATTTATTCATTCCAGCCCATCAAAAACATCGAGTTGAATTCACCAGCCAAGAACCGCCCTGTGTTTGGTTAGCCATTCATGGACAACTCACTTCATTGCCTCTGTCCCTCTCAGTTTTGTGAACTTTTTTAACACTCATCCCAATTTACGCGACTAGATTCCCCTTGTCTGCATAAAATATGACCATTAAGTCTTTGATGATTGTTTAAAGGACAAAAATTAAGTATGGCAAGTCGAGATCAAGAGTTGATTCAACCCTATCATGGTGATCCCTTTGTGGGTCATCTGTCTACCCCCATCAGTGATTCTGATTTTACCCGCGCATTTATTGGGAATCTTCCCGCTTACCGCAAAGGACTTTCTCCACTGTTGCGGGGATTAGAAATTGGCATGGCTCACGGTTATTTTATTATTGGTCCCTGGACATTACTCGGCCCGTTACGGGATAGTGCCAGTGCTAATTTGGGGGGGTTAATCTCTGGAGTTGCTCTGATTTTAGTTGCAACCATGTGCCTATCCGCTTATGGTTTAGTTTCCCATCCAACAGAAACTACTCCTGATACTGATCCTCTCAATACTTCTGAAGGATGGAGTCAGTTTGCAGGCGGCTTCTTTGTGGGCGGCATGGGAGGCGCTTTTGTGGCGTTTTTCCTCTTAGAGAACTTCGAGGTTGTCGATTCAATTTTCAGAGGATTAGTCAACAATTAACCGTTAAGCACTCATCAATTCATTTCCTTTTGTAAATTCTTAGATAGGAGTATTTGAAATGACCGGTTCATACGCTGCCTCATTTTTACCTTGGATTATGATTCCTGTGGTTTGCTGGCTGATGCCGCTTGTGGTCATGGGTTTGTTATTTATCCATATTGAAAGCGAAGCCTAATGATGATCTGAAGTCATCATAAATCCTCTCCATCGTTCTAGGGGAGGATTTTTTAGCCCATCATCGTTGCAATTAATTCTTCAATTCCATTCACTACAATAATTGAGGTTTGCAATTGTTCAGCCACTTCCGCCACACTCAAATCATCCAGAAACACAGTATCTCCCTGCTTTAACATTAAAGAAGGAATCACCACCCCATCTCCTAAGGGTTGACCTTGTAAACCGTTGAGTAAATCTTCACCCGTGAGTAAACCTGTTACCGTGATGGTTTGCCCCCAATATTGACTGGCTAATGGGATGAAATTAACTTTTAATCTTTTGACCTGATTGAGTTGTTCCACAATCGGTTGAAAGGCTTGTTCAACGGCATTCCCCACAACCCAAGTCAAAGTTTTAGGGGAGGTTCGAGATGGATGAGGAAATTGTTGCCAAGCTTGATGAAAGGCTTGCAGAAATTGACGAATTGAACCCACACCATTACCAATTTGAGGATAATCTCCATAATGAGAACTTGGCGGCAATTCCTGACGCGCAATTAAAAACCATTCATCTGCCAACCAAACACAAGTAGAACCCAATTGTTGCTGAAATTTCTGTTGTAAGGCTTGAACTTGGGTAATCACTTCTCTGGCTTTTTCCGTTGTTACAGGCACTAATTCATCTGCGGACGGACGAAACCGGGTTAATCCAACTGGTACCACCGCCACAGACGCAACTGTTGGGATTTCTCCCTGATGAAAAGCGGCTAAATCGATTAACGTTCGTTCTAAATGTTGACCATCATTAATGCCGGGACACACCACAACCTGAGCATGAATTTGCAGTTGATGGGTTTGAAACCAGCTTAACTGTTCTAAAATTTGACCCGCACGGGGATTTTTGAGTAATTGAATTCTAACTTCTGGTTCGGTGGCGTGTACAGAAACATACAATGGAGACAGCCGCATTTGGGCAATTCGTTCCCATTCTCGGGGTGGTAAATTGGTTAAGGTGAGATAAGAACCATACAGGAAGCTGAGACGATAATCGTCATCTTTTAAATAGAGGGTTTCTCGTTTTCCTGGGGGTTGTTGATCGATAAAACAAAAGGGACAGCGATTATTGCATTGAATTAAATGATCAAATAATGCCGTTTCAAACTCTAATCCTAAATCTTCATCATAGTCTTTTTCCAGTTCTACCCTGTGAATGTTTCCTTTAGTATCTAAGACCTCTAATTCTAAGACTTCATCCGCACAGAGAAATTGATAATCAATCAAGTCACGGGGATAAACACCATTAATGGAAACAATTGCATCTCCTGCCTCAAACCCGATTTCTGCTGCTATCGAGTCCGGTAAAACTTGAGTAATTTTTGCAGGACGAATGGAACGATTTGTCATGGATTATTTATGATTCGTTATTTGTCATGGGTGATTCGTTCAATGAAAAAGTATAATATTTCGTAGCAGCTTGGCACAGAATTAAATATTGTTGTATTTTATCTTAAATTTGCTCTCATAGCATAAGAAAAAACATTTGTCAAGTACCCCAACCCAGCTAAATCGGGGCTTAGATAAAATTCATTCAACTGCAACGGTGGGTGAGGAGACAATTTTCGGGAGATTTTACGATTTTTCTGGGTTTGAGGGGAACCAAACTGGATGTAACCACACGCCTCCCTAAATTATTAGAATATCATACAAGCTGAAATCACGCAATCTCGTGACTTATTGAGAATAATTCTTAGTTTAAATTCACCCCAATCATTGAGATTTGATTGAAATTTTCTACTCATCAACATAATGTTATGATCTCAGCTTATATAAATTCCATGACTGCTGAAAGGTTCTATCTATAAAGAAGCCTGCCCAAGTGCTGTGTACAGGCTGCGCCTACATGGGGACGACGGACTCGGAAATAACAGGGGGCAAGCTCTGTTTCCCGTTCCCTCGAGTAACAAATGACGACTAACCCATAACAAATACTGTTGTTTAAAATACAGTTCATCTGAGCTTAATTTCATAGGCTAAAATTAATATCTCAATATTTTTAAGTTCAAGTTTAGCCATTCAGTTAGGAGGGGAGGAAATTGAATTCAACGCCGTCTAATCATCAATGGGTCAGTGAGATGACCCAACTATTGAATAATGAAGAAACATTTTATTACTTTGCTTATGGGTCTTGTATGTGTCCGGTTGATTTGCAACGAACCATGGGAGAACCCACTTATCCTTATGTGATTGGAGCAGCAATTTTAAAAGGATACCGTCTGGGATTTTATCGTCGTTCTCGTCGTCGAAATTGTGGAGCGCTGGATGTGGTCAAAGATCCTAATGACATTGTTGAAGGGGTTCTCTATCAACTTCCCAGCCGATTTATGGCACTATTAGATCAACGAGAAGAGGTACAATTTGATTCGGTTAAAGGAATTCATGTGGGTGGATATCAGCCAGAATGGGTGGATGTTGATTTGAAAGGAAGGGTTTATCAAAATGTTCGGACTTACACAGTCATCAACAAATTGCCTGAAGAATTAGCCCCTAATGATTGGTATTTTAATGTTGTTTTACGGGGCGCTGTCACTTGTGGATTAACTCAAGAATATTGCTGGAAATTATTTGAACATATGCATCATCTTCAATTAAAAAATTCTTATCCAAAAATCCATAAAGATACTGACTTCAAGTCTTTGAATTCATAGAAGTGATCAAATTAATGATTTGAAAGAGAAGTTGGGTGTTTTCTAGACAAAACATAGTATCTAAATGGACTGCTGATACAATTAACTATTTATTTTCAATACAAGAATAAACGAATGAGGTCAGACGATGAGTATCGAAATGAAAATCGATTTTAGCGCCATTTCCGGCTTGACTGACGAACAATTTTATCGGATTTGCCGGGATAACTCGGATATTAAATTTGAACGGAATGCTGAAGGAGAAATTTTAATTATGTCACCCACAGGGGGAGAAACAGGTATCAGAAATTTTGATATTATTTGGCAGTTTGGATCTTGGAATAATCGTTATCATCTGGGTTACTGTTTTGACTCTTCCACTTGTTTTAAATTCCCCAATGGTGCCAATCGTTCTCCGGATGTATCCTTTATTTTGAAAGAACGTTGGCAAGCACTGAGTCTGCAAGATCGGGAAAAGTTCCCTCCTATTGTTCCTGATTTTGTCTTAGAATTAATGTCACCTTCAGATAATTTAAAAGACACGCAAGAAAAAATGGAGGAATACCGCGAGAATGGCGTTAAACTCGGTTGGTTAATTAATCGAAAAAGTCGTCAAGTTGAAATCTATCGTCCTGGACAAGAAAAAGAGATATTAGAAAATCCTGCTTCTATTTCTGATGATAATATCTTACCTAATTTTATCTTAAATCTTGAAAGTGTTTTCTGAATCAAAATTTAATCAAGTATTTTTTTATAAGTTAAACGGCTCAGACAATGACTATTGAAATGAAACTTGATCTCAGTGCAATTTCTGGCTTAACTGATGAACAATTTTATCAAGTTTGTCGGGATAACTCGGATATTAAATTTGAACGGAATGCTGAAGGAGAAATTTTAATTATGTCACCCACAGGGGGAGAAACAGGTATCAGAAATTTTGATATTATTGGTCAATTTTGGATCTGGAATAACCAATATCATCTGGGTTACTGTTTTGACTCTTCCACTTGTTTTAAATTACCCAATGGTGCAAACCGTTCTCCGGATGTTTCTTTTATTTTAAAAGAACGTTGGGAAACCCTTAGCCGACAAGACCGGGAAAAATTTCCCCCTATTGTTCCTGATTTTGTCTTAGAATTAATGTCTCCTTCAGATAATTTAAAAGACACGCAAGAAAAAATGGAAGAATACCGTGATAATGGGGTGAAACTCGGTTGGTTAATTAATCGAAAAAGCCGTCAAGTTGAAATCTATCGTCCTGGACAAGAAAAAGAGATATTAGAAAATCCTGATTCTATTTCTGATGAAAATATCTTACCTAATTTCATCTTGAATCTTGAAACAATTTGGTAATTTCAAAGAGGTTAAACCCAAGATAAAATATAAAATGATTAGAATAGTTGAATATTGACGAAAACTTTATTATCAAAAATAACAAAATTAATACAGAGTAGTTAATGTATTTTGTTACAATTGCCGTCAGATGAATGGCTTTGAGAGAAGACAGAGAAAATTATGTCTAAAAAATCTCCGTTTAATTTGCCTAACTATATAAACAATAATGAATTATTTTTAAAATTCAGCCAGCAACTTAGAGGATTAACTAGAACCAGGAGTAGGTCATGTAGGGCAATGCTATGCTCGACGTACAACGTCTTTCGGACAGGATACAGCCAAAGAATTACAAACTACTAACACAGAGACAGAAAGACCGGAGGATCATGTTTATTATCGCTCCGTTATTGCTGAACCGATCAAAGTGTGCGATAATATTATAGGGGTATTAGTTATTACTAGTAGTCAAGCCGAGAATTTCAGAAAGATATCCACGTCCCGTGTATTAGAGTTATAGCTCAATTGCTGGGTTTAGGTTATGAGAAAACCCAAGGAGTAAACGCTGATGAAACGCCAGACATTGCCACCAAATAATAGCAATTTAGAGCAAATTGATAACCCTGCTGCTGATGCTTATCGCCAGTATCTTAAAGATCGCACAGTAGATTATTATACCGTTGTTCAGCGAGAGTCAAAAGCAGCTCGTCGTGCCTTACGAGAAGCAGCAAAAGCTATTGCTTTAAAAAGAAAAAAAATGCAGTTTCCTGATGGAGATGAATAACTCCGTTTTGGCTTTCTAAAAGTACAATAACGCACTTTATTTAATTTTATTGGCTTGAATCGTCGCTAAATATTGACTTAAAAAAGGAAGTCCCCCTAAAGCGGGGAGAAAGTAACGAGAAGTACAGAGTAACCCTAAAGCGGCTGCGGTTGTTGCCGCAAAATAGGGTTGGTAAAATAAGACTAACGCGGCATCCCTTGTGCCGACTCCAGCAAACGTCAGGGGCAACAATCCTGCTAAAATTGCTAAGGGAGAAAGAGCTAAGTTAGTTAAAAAAGGAACCCAAGCCTTTAACGCTAGAATAAAAAGCCAAATTTGCAATAGATGTAGAAACCAGATAAAAATGGAAGTGAGACTAATTTTTAAGAGTTGTTTTTTATCACTCCAAAAATAGTTTTGCATTTCTTGCCAAGACTGTTGCAGTTTCAGTAACTTTTCTTTGATTGATTTAGGGGAGAGGCGAGAAAAAGAGACAAAAAAGAAATTGGCAAACGCCGGAGAAGCTAAGATGAAAATTCCTAAGATTAAACCGATGATAATGCCAGCGGTCATTGTCCAAAACAAAATATCTTTTTGGGGATACAGTAAGAGTCCAAAAACACACCAAAATAATAAAGATAACAGATCGCAAGCTTTTTCAAAGACGACTAAAGATAACGCCAGAGAACCTGTTAAATGCCCTCGGTCTTTCATAAAATAAGCCTTGGCAATATCTCCCATTTTGGAGGGTAACACCATATTCAAAACACTGGCGGCGAGAATTAAACGATTCGCTTCTGTAAAGCTTAAAGCAGTGCCTTGAGGCATCAGTTGTTGCAGTCGCCAAGCGGTGAACATCGTTAAAGGAACCACCATTAATAAACTGATGAGCATCCAGAGGCGATCGCAATTGTGGAAAACTGCCACTAATCCTTGTAAATCAATTTTTGAGTAAATTATTGACAGGATTAAAACACTCACCGCAATTGAAACGAATCGTTTCATCCTCAATTCTCCATGGTTGGCGATCGCATTACGGCATTAGATTATACAACCTTAATTCATTCAACTCTAAAAATCAGTCATTAATCTCGCTTTTCTTAAAATCAAAGTGAAGACAGGTTCTGGGGCAACCAAAATATCGGCTCTACCTTCCATCCCAGAATAAATCATGTACTGTTTTTTTTGCTTGACTAAATAGGGTTGATCGGGTTTGATCATCACTTCATAATAGGCCTGATCTGATGGCGTTTGCTCACCCTCAGGAGTGGCCCGACCAAAAGAGACTTGACTGACTTTTCCCTTTAAGACCCCATAATCTGTGAAGGGATAGGCAGAAATCCGGATATGAACCTCTTGATCCACAGTCACTTGAGAAATATCCTCTGCTTTAACCCAAGCCTTAAACATTAAAGGAGCCTCCCCTGGAACAATGTGAGCCGCCACTTGTTCGGGTTTGATGGTTTCCCCTGGGTTGGGGACTTCTAATTGGGTAATCACCCCATCAATGGGAGCGCGGATGACGGCACCCTCCATCTGGGTTTTCACTTGATCGAGTTGCTGCTGAATTTGAGTTTTTCGTTTTTCCAATTCCCACTGCTGTTTCAGCAATGTACGCCGTTCTTGCGCCAGGGGTTGAGCCACGGTGGGAGCAGATTTAGTTAACTCAACGATCGCTCGATCTAGGGAGAGGGGTTGGAGTTTCTGCCAAGCGGCGCTGGAGAGTTTCCCTTGTAAACTGCTGAGAATTTGTTGGTTAACGGTTTTCAAATATTGGTTAATTTGCTCGAGTTCCTGTTGGACTTCTTTTTGTTGCGCTTCGATACTGGCTTTTTGACTTTCGAGGGGCGCTGGGTCTACGTAGGCGATCGCAGTCCCCGCCTCAACGGTTTGATTTTCCAATACAGCCACCTGTTGCACAATCCCTTCCGTCTCGGCTTGAACCAATTGAATGGGACCACCCGGTTGAGCTAAAGCTGAGGCTCTGATTTTGGGGCTATACTCAATCACACTTGCTAGAGCGATCGCTCCGGCAAAGGTTCCGAGTAATAACCAACTTCCCCAAGTACTCCAGCGACTGATAGGCGGCAGAAAATCCTCTCGGTTGAGGGATTGTAGTTCTACGATAGAAGATTCATTAGACGGCATCATAGTTCACCTAATATTAAACGAATCCGGGGCAATCATGGGTACGATCTCACCCTAATTCTTGTTCATCGAGATAGTTTTATTTTCTGGCCGACTCTGGAGTCATCAGGTTAACTTGGGAATGGCTTTTAAGGCGCTCTCAAGCATATCAACAGTCTTTGAGAAACTCAATCAATTCTTGCAGTTTTAACCAAGCTGAACCCTTCTGCAAAATCTCTTGAGCAATTTTAATCCCTTCACCATGAGCCGTTAAAGGAACCACGCCAGCCACCTGCAACGCCAGGGAAGCATTTAACGCCACCACATCCTGTTGCGCTGGGGTGCCTTTGCCTTGAAGAACGTTGCGTAAGATCTCAAGATTTTCTGCCACTTCTCCTCCCTTTAAAGCGGTTAGAGGAGCCACTGTTAATCCTAACTCTTGCGGGTTAACAGTGGTAGATTGTACCTTTCCTTCTGATAAAATTGCTAAGTCTGTTATATCCCCTAAACCCGCTTCATCCAGTTTTTCCCGTCCATGCAGGACAATCGCTACTTCTGTTCCCAAATTCCCTAAAGCGGTGGCAATAGTTTCCAGTAATGTTGGGGAAAATACCCCCATCACTTGTCCTTGGGGCATTAATGGATTTACCAACGGCCCAATTAAGTTAAATACCGTTCGGACTTTTAAGGTTTTTCGTAACGGCGCAACTGCTTTCATGGCGGGATGCCAACCGGGAGCAAATAAGAACGTCACTCCCACTGCGGTTAAAGCCGCTGCCACCTTTTCACTGGGGGCACTTAAATTGACTCCTAGCGCCTCTAGAACGTCCGCAGAACCCACTTTACTCGAGGCCGAACGATTTCCATGTTTTGCCACCGGAACCCCGGCTGCGGCTGCCACAAACGCCACTGCTGTTGAAATATTGAAGGTGGAAGCCCCATCTCCTCCAGTCCCACAGGTATCAATCACGCGCAGGCTTCCAGAAGCAGGTTGGGGGATAGTAGCGGCTTGAGTTTGACCCAAAGATTGAGATTGTAACACTTGCGCCATTCCCGCTAATTCCTCAGCAGAAATGCCTTTGGCCTGTAAAGCCGCTAAAATTGCACCCGATAACACGGGGGGAATGACTTCATCTAACCATCCCTGCATCAATGTTGAAGCTTGGTTTTGAGACAAGGATTGACGATCTAACAGTTGTTGGAGCAAACTCGGCCAAAGATTGGGATCTTCTATGTCTAACGGAGAAACAGTCATGGCAGGGGAGAAGCAACTAATACAGGTTAGGCAGGTCAGGTCAACCGTTTAGTTAAACCTGACCCACCCTGAATCACATTAAGACTTTATCATCACAACGACCCCAACAGAGCTATCTGACACACCTTTGTTATTGACCAGAGCGTTGAGATAAGCGTTGATTTTGCTGATTGTACATGGCTACGAGTACCCGACCGGGATCAACCCAACGACCGTCATATTTGAGTCCCCAGTGAAGATGAGGGCCGGTTGTCCGTCCCGTCATACCGACTCGGGCAATTCTAGCGCCGGCTTCCACCATTTGTCCTTCCCGCAGTAACAAGCCGCCCTGACGATCCATAAAATATCGTCCTTGATTATCTTGTGAAACCTGTCCCTGAACATGACAATAAATATGAGTCCAGCGACCGGAGTCAATGGCAATTCCAGTCCCGCAGCGACCATCTTCCCAAACTTCAACCACTTTACCCGCCCACCAGTTGCGAATGTAACTACCTTGGGGTGCAGCCATGTCTAAGCCATAATGAAATCCACTGGCACGATAACCGAAAGGAGAAGTATACTCCAGAAAATCTTCTACTGGAAATGAAGCACCTGACCAGTCTAATGCGGATGCAACAGAAGTCTCCTCAGACTCATACGCCCGAACGAGTTGTTGTACACCACCCAATGCAGCAAGACTCATGCTAATTAGCCCAGCTAACAACAGAATCTTTTTCGGTTGAATCAAGCTCTGGGCAACCTGTATTGGTTGTTTCATCTTAATCGCTGAAAAGTAGTTCTAGAGATCAAAATAGGGATTGAATGAGGCACTGAGGGATGAGGATAATTCCCAACCTAACACGCCGCAGCATTCTAGTCTCAATAGACTAGCATGAATTGGCTAAAACTGGACTGCAAAAACAGTTTATAGGGTTTAACGGTTGCGGATATTCTCCTCCAGTTGAACTTCTGGGCTGTTTTGGATACCATAAGTCCAAGCGAATAAGTGTTCGTGCCATTCGTCTATATTCACCGCCCGTCCCCTAACTTCAGTACAAATGTTTTTTGATATTTTTCCCTTCAGATTTTCTTTGGATGCTACAACAATTGCAGGGACTGCCTTGTGGTCATTAGCATTGTATTGGGGATTGTCTCCGGTGAGTGATTGGTTAATGGAACAACTGAGTCGTTGGTTTGATTTTGCGGAGCGATCGCTTTACACATCTACTGAGGAATATGAACGCACTCGCAAAGCCAGAGAAGCGCAGAATTCATTCTATGCCTCTTTGTTTAGCATTGTTCCTTTTCTATTGGTTGGGGCGCTTTGTAACTGGGGCGTTGAGGCTGGACTGGGTCGCAGTTGGGCAATTAGCATGGGAATGATTGCCTGTATCAGTTTAGGTGTTTATGAGTTAGGACGACGAGATAGTCAAAAACGAGGTTAGTTATTCTTAAGTTTCTTCTATCTCCCTATCAATTCACCAGTAATGGTTCTCGTTGTTCTTGATCCAATTCTTGAAACAGGGGCGTACTGAGATAGCGTTCACCGAAACTGGGTTGAATCATCACAATTAGTTTACCGGCATTTTCTGGACGTTTTGCCACTTGAATGGCGGCGGCTAACGCTGCGCCGGAGGAGATCCCCGATAAAATCCCTTCTTCTTTGGCTAAACGACGAGCAAATTTCATCGCGTCTTCATCAGTGACCGTCACTACCTCATCAATGATCTCGACATTGAGGACATCCGGTACAAAACCCGCCCCAATTCCTTGTATTTTATGAGAACCTGGGTTGCCGCCGGACAGAACAGGACTACTGCTGGGTTCAACCGCGATCGCTTGAAACGTAGGTTTCTGTTTTTTGAGGGCCTCTGCCACCCCAGTAATTGTTCCCCCAGTGCCTACACCTGCAATTAAAATATCTATTTTGCCGTCTGTATCCTCCCAAATTTCCTTGGCGGTGGTTTGACGATGAATTTCAGGGTTAGCGGGGTTGCTAAATTGTTGCAACATCATGCCGTTTTCTAGGGTCTCTACCAATTCTTGCGCCCGAGCGATCGCCCCTTTCATTCCCTCGGCAGCCGGAGTCAGTTCTAATTCTGCCCCGTAGGCTTTTAACATCGCCCGTCGTTCTAAACTCATACTCTCCGGCATGGTTAAGATCAGTCGATATCCTTTAGCGGCTGCTGCCATCGCTAAGGCAATACCCGTATTCCCTGAGGTGGGTTCAACGAGTACCGTTTCTCCTGGGGTCATTTTGCCTTCCCGTTCTGCGGTATTAATCATGTTAACCCCAATGCGGTCTTTGACGGAGGCGGCTGGGTTCATACTCTCTAATTTCACCACAATTTGAGCCACACAGCCTTCAGATTGGGGAATTCGATTTAACTGAACTAAGGGAGTTCGACCGATGAGTTCTGTAATATTGTGAGCGATGCGCATTGTTCTCAATCTGTATAAGGGTTAACAGTTTTTTGGGGGAAAATTGTTATATTCTTTGTCCTTGATTTTCTCAAGAGTTTCCCAATCGCTGAGATTTGAGAGAATTATTTATAAAAGTTAATTGACTGTCGTCCTAGGGGGATCTATTAATTCTTACCGTGACTCAGAAATTATTTATATTTAAACCAGAGTAAACCTGAAACCTGTATTCAAGTCGTAACGTAATCTTTTTTTTATATTATCAATGGAATCAATAGAGAGGTAATTCAGGGATTACCTCTACAACTGAGAAAATTAATTAATGACTACCGTTACCGATAAAGGCTGTAGTGAGACTATCATGAGCCAGGAAGTGATCGAGATGAAAGGCTCTTTCTTCTGTTTTCAACAAGATTTGTTCATATAAATAACGAGTGGCGCGATCGCCTAAACTTTCAGCCTGAGCCGCTTGACGACGTAATAATTGAATCACGGATTGTTCCGCGCTTAAGTCATGTTCGACCATAGAACGTAGTCCAAAAACCCCGTCTTCTTCGGGTTCAAAACAGCATAATTCTGCTAATTTGCTGAAAGAGGCAGCCGGAGTACCTCCCAAACCATTGAGACGTTCACCAATTTCATGAACATGATCTTGAACTTCTTCTAAGCTTTCTTGGAAGAATTGATGCAGAGAATAAAACTCAGCGCCTTCTACAACAAAGTGATGTTTTTGATATTGTAAATACAGTCCTTGGAAACTGGAAAGCAACATATTCATCCCTTCGCACACGGGGACGGTTACGCTTTTATCTAGACTGACTGGGTTCTCTTTAACGTCGCCAAAAGCTTGAATTAGAGTGGTTTGTGTCATGACTGTCCTTGAGTTGAAATTTGAGGTTTAGGGAAAAATGATAGAGGCTAATATTTTAGCAGAAAATTTAACTCGTGGCTTAACTATTTTACATTTTTACAAAGAAAATCAGGGGATTAACTGAGATTTATTTTCAATGATGGCTTAAAAGTAAAGAACCTGGCATGGCTTTTTTAATCCAGGGAGTCACTAAAATTTGTTCAGAACCACAGGTTTTAATTTCTTCCCCATCGATATTACGAAATACAATTGTTTCAGGCATTGGTATTTCTTGACCTGTCGGCAAAATTAAACTTTGAATTTGAGCGATCTCAAAACTACGCCAACTATAAAATACTACATAGTTTCCACTTTCTCCAGTCAAGATTTCCGCTAAAGCATTTTGATTGCGATATTCAGCTAACTTTGATTTGGACTTCATCCGAGAAAAGATAGAAGTCGTACGATTGATTTTAAAAAAAGGTGCTCGTGTAGGTCGTGGCCATTGCTGTCTTAAAGCGGCAGGATTAGTTAAAATTTGTTGACAAAATTGGGTAATATTCACCTTGGTATTTCCGGGTTTGTTTAAATGGCGGAAATCTAAACGAACTGTATGTAAGCCGGCTGCAACTAAGGCATCTAATTGATCAAGAATAAATTGATCTTTATCCAAGAACATAAAAGTTCCTTGAGGGGTTTCTAAGGTAGGAAACGGTCGATTTCCACTGTCCTCAGAGGTAATCTTTGCCTCAATTTGTTGTTGATTTTCTGTTGGAGAGAGGTGGGGAGAAAGTAGCGATCGCGGTGAATAAAATAATAAAATTGACCCGACTCCTAAGAGTTCACAGTTCACGGGTAAAGTTTGACAATATTGAATTAATTTTTGTTCGGGGAGTTCAATGGATAAAATTAAACGTTCTAAAGACTCCCCAAAAATATCACACCATCCTTGCAAGGCTTCTCGGTTATGATTTCCCGTTTCAACAATTAACTGAATAGGTAAATTGGGGAGATGAGTTTTTACCCACCAAGCCACTCCAGGATCGCAAACTCGAATGGCAGAAAATAAGCTTAAATCCCATTGATTCAATTGCTGAATGATTGCATTCAGTTGATTTTCTGGGGTTAAAATATCCCACACTAAGACGGGATTTAGTCCTTGTTGAACTGCTTGTTTTGCTAACTCATGAACTTGCTGATGGGTGAGTATTCCTTGGCGAGTAAATTCAGTGGGTTCCAGTAATATTTCTGAGAGATTTGGCGCATTAACACATTGTTCTAAATCAGCAGAAGATTGGACAAATGTATTGAATTTCATGACTCAATCAAAGGATAAAAATAAAGCCGTTTATTTCAGGTTAAATCAATCTCATTTTATCGTAATCGACCCGAACGTAAAATACTTAAAATCAACCATAACCCTAGGAAGCTAGCAGCGCCAAATAAAGCATTGGTTAAAACAGTAACCTGAGTGGTTTGTGCGCCCGTGGTTACAATTGCTGCACCCATAATTAATGCACCAACTACAATACTAAAGGATAATCGATTAGCTGAATCATCAAGACTTCGCCGTAAGGGATCAATTTCTCTTAATGTAATATTCCATTTAATTGTTTCTGAGGTAATTCGATCCAAAAGTTGATCCAATTGACGGGGAGATTGTAAAGATAAACTCTTCACATCTAAAGCGGTTCTCAGTAGGGTTTGAATCGGATCATCTCCTAACAATTGTCGTTGCAATAAATCTCGCATTAACGGTTTAATTTCATCTAATAAATTTAACTGAGGATTAAAGCTACGAGCCACTCCTTCTAAATTTGCCAATGTTTTAGAATATAAACCGAGATTACTGGGTAATTTAACCCGATTATTTCGCGCCAGTTCTAAGATTTCATAAAATACCTCAGAAAACTTAATTTCTGATAAACTTAAGTTATAATATTTTCTCAGCATTTTGGCATATTCATTCTCAACCCTTGCTAAACTTTTAGGCTGAGCATATTCAGCCATTTTTAGGGTTAATTGAGTACAACGCTGAGCATCTAAATTGACAATAGCCAACAGTAATTCTGTCAATATTTGCTGTGTTTTTGGATCGAGGCGACCCACTAAACCACAGTCGAGTAATGCCACCCGACCATCCTCTAAATAAAATAAATTGCCAGGATGAGGATCGGCATGAAAAAAACCATCAATATAAAACTGTTTAAAAAAGGCACGACAGACTAATGTACTGATAGCTTGCCGTTCGGCTGACGTATCTCCTTTATAATTTTTCCCTGTAATAGTTGCCGATAAAATCGGTTCTCCATTCAGCCATTCTAAGACTAAAACTTTAGGGGTTGTCACCTCCCAATATACCTGTGGAATCATAATTTTAGCTGGATCAAACCAACGACTATCTGAGAGATTTTGCCGCAGTTGTTCGGTGTATCTGGCTTCTTTTGTGAAGTCTAATTCATCTCTTAATGCCATGCCAAATTCATTGGCTAAACTGACAATATCGTAGTTTTCACCAAAGTCTGTGAGTGCCACTAATTCCCCTAAGGTTTTGAGTAAACCAATATCTTGATCAATAATTCGATCAATTCCAGGACGTTGAACTTTAATGGCAACATCTTGTCCAGTTTTTAAGGTCGCACGATAGGTTTGAGCAATTGAACCCGCAGCGATGACTTCTGTATTAATAAACTCAAAAATCTCTTCTAAGGGTTGCTGATATTCTTGCCGGAGAACGACTTCCACCTCAGACCAAGAAACAGCTGGAACTTGAGCTTGTAAGCTTGATAACGCTTCAATATAAGAGGCAGGCAGGATATCAGGACGAGTGCTTAAAATCTGTCCTAACTTGACATACACTGGCCCTAAATCAATTAAAATATTACGGAGAACAGCCGGAGGAGGTAAACTGGGTTCTCCCGCTTTTCCACCGGTCAGTAGCCGTCGCATATAGTCCCAACCGTTGCGGAAAACAACTTCAACGATTTGTGCTTGGCGAGAACTAGCTTGTGATAAATTTGATAACACGGGGTCTGCCCATAGATTCTGTGTACTTAATTTTTATTGTAACTGTTTGTTAATCAAATGGTTGAGTCAGTCGTTTTAAGATTTAGGATAAAATCAGCAAAATGATGAAAAATCTATCTTTTGGTAGAGTGATTTTAACCGCTGATTATTTTGGTTTTTAATAAGAAAAGATAAAAGAATCGCAAACCCATTCATGATATTCTTAATCATTGGGAGCTGTCTTCGCCACATTTTATGTTCAGCATCTTCTACCAATCCCCCTATTGGTGAAGTGGGATATTTATATCATTTAGTCGAAGCTGATTATAGCAGTAAAGTAGATTTTGAAAGTCAAGGACAATACTTTTTTAACAGTTGAGAAGAACTGCATCAGTTTAGTGCCTATCAGGTCAATGTTTTTTAAAATCATGTTGTGCTCAATATCCTAACGCCAGCCTCTGGGTGTTAAAATATTCTGGATTGAGCCGTTATTTTTCCGGCTTGTTTGCATGGGTTGAAGATTTAAAATTTTTACTGACCATTCGTGATCCACAAAATCCAATTGCTTCTTTAATTCAAGTCGGCGATTACATAATGACAAATAACAACTCACCCATCATCCTCAAAACAGGATACTTTGTTATGCTAGATGCCAAAATGCGGTGGCTATGAATTTGCAACGTTTGATTCCATTTTTAGATCCATCTGTTCAATCTTGGTCGATGGAAGCGCGACTACTCCGGTGGTTAACTTTTTTGTGGTTATCCATTGGCTTAGTGGTGATGTATTCAGCCTCCTATCCTGTAGCCAATGCAGAACATGGGGATGGACTCTATTACTTTAAACGACAGATTGTATGGACAATTGTGGGGATGATTGGCTTTAACGCCATCCTCAATACCCCCATCCGTTCAGCCTTGCGGGTGGCGCGACTGGGGTTATTTATCGTTTTAGGGTTATTGGGTTTAACTTTGATTCCTGGGGTGGGAACCACCATTAACGGTGCGACTCGGTGGATTGCCTTAGGCCCAGCTTTGCTGCAGCCTTCAGAACTGATGAAACCCTTTTTAATTCTACAAAGTTCCCGGTTTTTTTCCCAATGGCGGCGGCTAAGCTGGGGTATTCGGTTAGCTTGGTTAACGATCTTTGCCCTAATTTTAGCGACGATTTTAATGCAGCCTAACCTCAGTACCACAGCTTTGTGTGGCATGACCATTTGGTTTATTGCTTTAGCGGCTGGCTTACCCTATAGCTATCTGGGGGGAACCGCTTTAGTGGGGATTTTATCGGCAACGGTCAGTATTAGCCTGCGAGAATATCAAAAACGGCGGGTGTTATCGTTTCTTAACCCTTGGGCTGATCCCCTCAACGATGGTTATCAACTGATTCAAAGCTTACTCGCAGTCGGTTCAGGGGGCATTTGGGGAACGGGATTAGGGTTATCCCAGCAAAAATTATATTATTTACCGATTCAATACAGTGACTTTATTTTTGCCGTTTATGCTGAAGAATTTGGCTTTATTGGAGGCCTTGCCTTTTTATTTTTACTGGCTGTTTATGCCACTGTTGCCCTGAGAGTGGCGGTCAAAGCTAGCTGCATTGAACATCAACTCGTAGCCATTGGGGTGATGCTGGTGATGGTGGGACAATCTTTATTAAATATTGGGGTGGCAACTGGGGCGTTGCCAACAACCGGTTTACCGCTGCCTTTATTTAGTTATGGGGGAAGTTCTATGATTGCTAGTCTCGCCCTATCTGGCTTATTGATTCGAGTGGCTCGGGAAAGTAATACAGCAGAGTTGGTGGTTCTAAAAGAAGCTTCCCCATCTCCTCAACGCAGACGGTTGCCCAGGAGAAAGAGGCAGAACTAGCTTCAACCCTCAGACTGACTTTTACTAAATCCTAAACCCTGTTCCTCAGCATAACGGTTCATAAAGCGCATAAATCGATCCCATTCTTCAGGCGATCGCATAATATATTTAGCTTCAATTGCGGATGCCTTACCATTAATAAATTTAGCTTGAACATCACGAGTGGTGAGTTCCCCTTCTTCATCAATTAAGTACATCCCGGTGATTTCATCAGTAAAATCATCCGCTAAAGCTTTGGGATTATCAAAATAAAACGTTGCGATTCCTTCTTGCTGATTCCGAGATCGAGTTAAACGCACATCTGGGATGACCTCTTCGTCTGTTCCTTTAGAAAATTGAATGGTTGCCATCTGAATCTCAACTATAACTTAAACAATTTTTAACGTATTCTTCCTCATCATAAAACGATTGGGGGATTTTTTAGAGAATGATTGTCTGAGAAAATGAGTTTAATAGAGCATAGGGCTTTTCTCTCAAACCTAAAATGACGCACGAGGGCAAGCTTCTGGCTTCTGACTTTTGTAATCAATCTCCTACTCTCTTTTCAACTATTGAACCTATGACTGTCCCTAAAAAAACTGTACCCCCATCTTCTCCGGCAATGGCTATCCCTGCTGTTCGACAACTGCGGCAATTCAGTCATCTGTTGGATAATGTGATTCGAGTGCCGGGAACCTCTTACCGTATTGGCCTTGATCCAATTTTAGGACTGATCCCAGGGGGAGGCGATCTCGTCGGTGGGGTTTTCTCTGCCTATATTATGTTTCGGGCGTTTCAGTTGGGTGTACCGCAAAAAACCTTAGTTCAAATGGCTGCCAATATTGCCTTAGAAACAGTTGTAGGCACAGTTCCTGTAGCAGGTGATCTATTTGATATGGCTTGGAAAGCCAATGTTAAAAATGTGGAATTGTTAGAAAGGCAACTCAATATCCCCACACCCGACCAAAAACCAGCCAATCCCTGGTTTTTCTTGCTGTTAATTGCTGGACTTTTACTTTTAGTCCTGGTGATTGCTCTCCTGGGACTCGCAGTCATTGGGCTATTATGGAATGGACTCAGAGCTGTCTTTTCTTTCTAACTCACTCATCAATCCTCTCTCAATGCTCTCAATGGGATTGATCTCAGAAGGATATTCTGGAGATGATCAATCTATGATCTCCAGTTCCTCCTGGCGAAAATGAGCTTTAAACTTTTTGCTAAATTGAACCAGAATGGGCAAATTGGGACTGATGGGTCTACCATTCCAATCCGTTAAGATCTCGACAATCTCGCCCTCTAAACCTTTCATATCAAAGGGTTGCTTCCGGTGTTCTGGGTGGGTATAAACAATAGTCGATTGCTTGACGCGAACGCGATCGCCAACCTTCATAGACTCAAACCTAGTATTTCCTCAAATGGCTGTGAACAAATCTTCAGTGAGAATCACTACTATTTGTTCAATCAGTTTATCTATCCTCCCACGAAATGGGTGCAAAACAGATCTTCTTTCTAATTTTGCCTAGATATGAGGGGTGTAGGTTTTAGGGGGTGGGATGTGGGGAGAGTTAGAAGTCAGGAGTCAGCATTATCAATTCTGATGAGATTGACAAATCTCTACTCATGACTTATATAACGAATGACAAATGACAAATAACCCATCATTCAAACCCCGCCATGCCGCGTAACGCGAGTAATGCTGTGCCATAAGCGGCTGCCGTGTGGGTGGGTGTTGCCATCGGCACTTGCAGATATCGTTGTCGGATAGTTGTCCAAACCGTATTTTGAGCGCCCCCTCCGGCGGTATACACTTGATGGAGGGGAGTTGCCCCTAGATCTTGTAATAATTGATAGCCTTTGGCTTCAATCCGGGCCATACTGTCTAGTAAACCGTGGAGAAAGGCGACATCATTGCGGGGACGGGGTTGAAGCCGAGGGGCAAGTTCTGGATCGTTAATCGGAAAGCGATCGCCTTTTTTCAATAACGGATAATAATCTAAGGGACTGGTTTGGGTCGGATCAATTTGATGGCTGTAGTGTTGGAGTTGTTCATCACTGAAGTAGTGACGCAAAACCGCCCCCCCAGTATTGGAAGCACCGCCTGTTAACCACAACTTTCCGAGCCGATGGCTATAGATGCCATACTGGGAGTGATTCACGGGGGTTTGACTTAACAGTTTTAACACTAGGGTTGATCCCAATGAGGTGACGGCTTCACCGGGAACTGTTGCCCCGCTGGCTAAAAAAGCGGCAATACTATCAGTTGTGCCTGCACAAACCTCACAACTCTCCGGTAACCCCAGGCGGTTGGCAATTGTAGGCGTGACTAAACCCATTGGGGTTCCGGGTGCAACCACTTGAGGCAGTTGGGGGAGATTAATTTCTGAATGTTTTTGTAGTCCTTGAATCAACCACTGAGGATAACAGCAATCTACTACATTGTAGCCTAATTTAAGTACATTATGATAGTCACTAATGCCGAGCTTTCCATGGAGTAAAAATCCCAACCAATCGGCTTGATGCATAAAGTACAACGGTTGAGTTTTCCACTGATTTGTGGTAGATTTTTGGTCAATTGTTGTAGTTTTCATCTGGGTTTGCCACCAGAGTAATTTCGCTAGGCTAGAGGTGGCACTTTGTACCGGATGATGAGGGGGGGCGATCGCCCTTACCTGATCGATTACAGTTATTCCTCGCCCATCATTATAAAAAATCGGCGCATCTACCGGAAATCCTGTATGATTGCATAGCAAAACCGTTGATGATGTACCGTTTATTGCAATGCGGCTAAGTTGGCGGCGTAATTTGGAGGGGATGTTTTGGATTAAATCGAATAAAGTTGTTTCCCAAATAGACGGCCAATCTTCAGGTGAGGTAGGGGCTTGAAACAGGGTCTTGATTTCAAAATCAATTGTTAACTGAGGATTAATCACAATTAACCGAGCACCTGAAGTCCCAAAATCAATCCCAATGTAAAAATTCATATTAAAATTCCTAGAAAATCAGAGAATTGCTAAGAGTTGTTGTATGATAAAAGATTTTGCAAAAAATGCTCAGGATCAGCCTTTGATTAAGTTTTGATAAAAAACTCGGAGTAGGGTATATTGCTTCTAGACTTTTAGCGGTTGAATCGTTATATATTAAAGACATAGTAGGAAGAAATTAAACTAATCCTACAGGATCAACCGCTCTAATGGGCGTTTTGAGGAGTTTGTAGAGGATTTTATGGATACATTAGCTTACACTCATCTAGCTTCCGCGTATGAGGCTCCTCGTGAAGCCCAGGATGGAAGTCTAGTTCTATTCCGGGGAATGAAGTGGACTAATGCCTGCGTAATCCCGGTTTTATCGGCTGCCATCGGCTTCGCAGTGCTCAGCAGCAGCCAACCGGCTCAAGCTGCCTTATATTACGGTGACTACGGCTATGATGTCCAAGAGGTTCAGCAGAAATTAGCCTACTACGGTTATTTTCATGCCAAAGCCACGGGCTACTATGGCAAGATCACCAAGCATGCTGTGAAAGCATTCCAATATGACTACGGTCTTTATCCGGATGGTGTCGTGGGTTCTCATACTGCTGCTGCTTTAGGCTTAAAGTGTGACAAGGGCTGCTACAAGTCTAGCTATTATGAGAAGAAGCCTTCTTATGACTACGAGTATAAGAAAGCCAGCTACGATCATAAGCCCAAGTATGACGGCTATTCCCATGGTTACTATGGTAAAGACGTTGCCAAATTGCAGCAGAAATTAGCCTACTACGGTTACTTCCATGCCAAAGCAACCGGTTACTATGGCAAGATCACCAAACATGCTGTGAAAGCATTCCAATATGACCACGGTCTCTATCCTGATGGAATTGCTGGCCCGAAAACCCTCCATGCTTTAGGGCTGCACTAAGTTCTATTTAAGTCTTGAAAAAACAGCCTACATCTCAATTGAGGTGTAGGCATTTTTGTTTAAATGAAGCCAGAAGGCTCTCACTATAAGCCTGCAATTAGGAATCTCCCGGTCAATTCATCAAAAATTCTACCGGGAGAGGATGTTAGTCACTGTTGACACTCCCGCCATTAATTGCTATTGCAATCTAACAGGGGATTCTTGCTTCTTTCAGATTGCCGCTTAACTAGACCCCAAGATGACTCTTGAAACCCCCGTCAGACCGACTCCACAAGCCTTTTAAACTGGGTTTCTTCTCCCGGCTACATTCTGCCCGAACGCTAGTATCTAAGGGGTACTTTTCCTCAAAAGTTTTACGTTGACTGAAAGGTTTTCGCCCTTCAAGGAAGAAGGAAGGAGGAAGAGGGAAGAAGGTTTCATGTTATATACAAGCCCCGTTGTTGACGACGGTAGAGGTTTGGGAGGAGTCTTGCTCTTTCCAAAGATTAAAACTTCTTTCTTCTTAGCCCTTGCGTCTTCCTTCGTGTTGACTAGGATTTTCGAGTCAACAACCCTATACTTTGGCTATTTAACTTTTTAGGTACTGAGTTTGTTTTTTTACAGCCCACATGATGGGTTACTGTTGCGAGCAGTGTAGCACTAGAAACACTACAATGGCAAGGAATAAAATTTTACAGGTTCGTTTGTCAGATCACGAGTGGGAAAGGTTGGAATCCTTGGCTCACTCAAAGGACTATACGCTTACGGAAGTTATTCGTGATTACATTAAGCGTTTGCCCAAAAACGATTCGCTTCGCTCAGTTTAGTTATTGGTCAAAATTCCTCTCACCGTTAAGCCGATCGGCTCTAACGGGAGTTTTCTTTTGACATTTCAAGATAGATGTTTCGGTTGCGGGGCTTGTAACCTCTTCAATTTAGGAAAAATCAGGTGTACTCAACCCAATTTGGACAACAGGCGGACATCGACATAAAAATCATTGTTCTACAGTTTAGCTTGTACGGTTTGATCGCGAGGATAGCGTTGCATTAACTCTTGAACTTGTTCAGCATGATATGAACTGCGAGTCAGGGGAGAAGCAACCACTTGCAAAAAGCCGATCGACTCTCCATAGACTTTCCAGGCTTCAAACTGTTCAGGGGGAATAAACTCCGCCACTCCTAAATGCTTAGCCGTAGGCTGCAGATATTGTCCAATCGTCAAGATATCACAATCAACCTCGCGCAAGTCTGCCATGGCTTCTCGAACTTCTACATGGGTTTCTCCTAAACCCACCATAATTCCTGACTTCGTATAAACCCAAGGAGTCAATTCTCGCACCCGTTTTAACAGTTCTAAGGAACGTTGGTACTCTCCCTGGGGACGAACTCGACGATAAAGCCGCTTTACTGTTTCTGTGTTATGGTTGAGAACATCTGGCTGAGCATTGAGAATCATCTCTAAAGCCTCCCAATTGCCACAGAGATCTGGGATTAAAACTTCAATCGTGGTGTTCGTTGATATTGAATGAACTGCTTCAATACATCGAACAAATTGTGTTGCTCCCCCATCCGGTAGATCATCACGGTTAACGGATGTTATCACTACATGATTTAACTTCATCCGTCCTACAGCTTCTGCTAAGCGTTCCGGTTCAGTCGGATCAAGAGATTTTGGCTTCTTCTCAAAATCAATATCACAGTAAGGACAAGCTCGGGTGCAAGCTGGCCCCATAATTAGAAAAGTTGCCGTTCCGGCATTAAAGCATTCTCCAATATTCGGACAGGAGGCTTCTTCACACACTGTGTTTAAGCCTAAGTCTCGTAGAACTTCTTTTGTATTGCCCACACGCTCCCACTGAGGTGCTTTCACTCGTAACCAGTCTGGCTTAACAACCACGCTGTTCTGTCCCCCATCAATCCAAATTACAGTTATTAATGTAGATCCTAATAGAATTTTTATGATATATTTAGTGAAATTCAAATGATAAAATTACCCGAAGTTATGGGTAATATCACGGGATGTAGCGCAGCTTGGTAGCGCACCTCGTTCGGGACGAGGGGGTCGCAGGTTCAAATCCTGTCATCCCGATATCTTTCAGACATCACTTAAAATCCTTATACCCATTTTGTACCCAAACTGACACAACAGGCGACAAAGTTGTCAACGCGGTCAAAATTCTGATAACCACTTCCTCCCAGTGGAGACTGTGGTGTATCGCCCACAAGGGGGAGGTTCTAAAACGACCTCCTGAAACCCGATTTCAACTAGCTTTTCGTTAATGGTTTTGGCAAAAGACACCAGGTTTCGGTTAAGCCCAAGGCGATCACAAATCATAGCTCCGACTTTTGTAACTAAAATCGGTTTATTTTCCAGCACATAGGCAGAAGCCAACTGAGCGCAGACATTTTCATAGATTTCCTTGTGATCTGGATCGAGCTTCGCCAACTGACGCATTTTGAATTGAGAGATGACAGGTTTTTCTACCCCGCTCACCTCCAAACACTCTATTGCCATTTTTAATGCCTCTTCATCAGTGATTTTTAATTTTCCGGACTTCGCTTCAGCTTGTTCTATCAATTCTGCTTTTCGGGTTTTAGTAGCAAAATACGATTGAGCCATTGCAATTTCGGGTTTGTCAGGATCGCCGTTCATTGCCAAGAGGTAACAGGCATAACGGCTTAGATTCCAGTCTTTTTTTCTAGCGCCCCCTCCCTGTGGGCGTTTCACCATCTCTTCTGCGTAGAAGAAATGGTGATTAGGTTCAATCCCCGAATTTATACAAGCTTTTATTGCGTTTTTTACAACTGACTTCTGCCCATTTTTGTTGCCTCCAAAGTTTTCCCAATATCGATATCCCAACACATCCATCAGATCTCGCGCCGTCCAGTATTCGTTGCCATCTTTGTCATAGCGACGAATTGAATCAAAAGGACTAATCCCCGACTCTTGATTTTCTTGCGGCGGCAGAGAGCCATCAGAGACAGGTGGAACGTTGGGAACCATTTTTAGTTCCAATTCTAAATTAGGATTTATGGGTCGCTCGACTTTTTTCGCAAAATATTCTTGTGCTTTTACCACCTCTGGGTAAGTCAACCGATTAACCCGAATAAAAATTAGATAACAGGCGATCGCAGTCAGTTCCCAATCTTTTTCCTTTTTGCAGAATTGATGCTCAATACCTACGCTCTCGCCCTCAAGACTCTCAGCTTCATACTGAGCCATAGCCTGACTGATTGTCGAATTTGGGATATTATCTTTGAACATTCCAAAGTCTCTGATTTTTAAAAGGTTCATCAGCTCCCTCGCTGTCCAAAACTCTTCGCCATTTGGGTAGTTATGCCGAATTGCATCAAAGGGGCTATTGGCATCTGTTAGTTCTGGGAATGGAATAATTTTAGCCTGTTTAGTTTTGTCCAAGGCTTTGAAGATTTTTGAGTCCTGCTGTTGAGATGGTTTTTCCCATTTAGGGGCAAAAAGGGTAAAAAGTTCGCCAAAATATTCTTGCGCCTGCCTGACCTTGGGAGACCTGATGTCGTCGAACCGCTTAAAGTGGCGCTGCTTAAAAATGAAATAACAGCCGATGTAAGTTAGATCCCAGTTTAGGTACTTTTTGCGAAATTCATCATCAGTGTTGAATCCAAAATCTTGGCATTCTGCGATCGCATTACTGATTAAAGAATTATGCTCATCTTCAAATAGAGCAAAAGAATCAATATCCATTGCATCCATCAATTCCCGCGCTGTCCAAAATTCATTAGTTATGTATCAAAAGTAATTAAGTTACACAATATAGATCTCATTAGTTATGTATCAACTACCGTTACTAATTTTAAAAACCGTCAATAGGCTTAACGGTTTTTAATCACCTGAAATTGTCGTTATTGAATGAAAATGCTATGATCTGCGACAAAGTGATGTTTCATTTCGGAGCAAAAATTTCATGAAAAAAGAATATGAGCTAACGGATAAGCATGAAGTGAAAGCCTTTCTAGATGTGGAAGACTCCACGCTACGGCGTTACCGACAGCAACACTGGATTGAGGGTGTTCACTGGGTTAAAATTAACTGTAGAACAGTTCGGTACAATCTTGAATTGATCAAAGATTGGGTTGAAAATAAGCATGATCCGGCGGCTCATAATAAAGTGATCGCCAAATACAAGAATAAAGCGATCGCGTAGCCCCAATTTTCCTATCCGTTATTAAACAGATAGCTGATTTGAAACGAAACAAACGAAACGAACATACTTGCTAACTGCGTACAGTGGTTAGAGATTTGAAACTAATAAATTTTTACTGAACTCTTTTTCAAGCTGCCCTAATAAATAAACCGATTCACCTAATTCACGCCGCCTGATATTGTGGTGAATTTCAGCGTCTTTTGTCCAGTCAGGAACAGGAAGACTACGCAGAAACTCGTCAATATCCTCAATTCCTTCAATGGCTAGATTCCAATAAGCCTTGAATTTTTTGAGATAGCCTACAATCAAGCTCCCTTGGTGTTCTAATTCCTGCGCCACTTCAAATCGGGTTGCAATTGGGGATGATTGCCAATGGATTGATTGAACAGTTTTGGCTCTGGCTTTGGAGAATTCAACCGCCATTGTTAACCAAAGTTTGGCTGATTGAGCTTCAGTTTGATTAGGGAAATAGTCCAAGACTTCAGTTAATCGTTGTTCAGCACAAGTCATTATTGCTGGTTGAATAATGCCATAGTCGGGCATAGATCGAGGCGGCTTATGAGTTTTAAGGGTGGGTTGAATAGCCCCGTGATTGGGGCTTACAAACTTAGGCAGCGGTTGATGAGGAATTAAAAAGAGCGTGTGCAGCCTCTTCTCTTGTGGCAAAAACATCGCCGTTTTCGAGTTCCCAGCCGGACTGATTAGGGTAGATTGTGCCGATCACCTCGCCATCACAAATCACATTTTGGCTGATGCTTGTTCCCATAAAGCTAAATGCGGGTTCATCATCCTCATCTAGGACATCACTGGGTAGCGGTTTAATTTGTGCAATAATGGCTTCCCCGTTGCACTTTGGACATTTAACTGGACGTTCTTCGGTGATGCCATCAATCATCTCTGTGTAGGGGACTTCTCCCTGACCGTCACACTCAGGACACCATATTTCATTTTTTTCTAATTTGCGCGGTTTAGCTTCGGGTAAAGTCTGCTGTACAGCAGGTTTGTGACTTTCGATGCAGCCGCGCTTATTAGACATTAGAGAAATGAAAGCATCAGGGATTGATTCGATTAGGTGCTGGTAATTTTTTCGTGCGAGTACTTCGTCAGTGGCTTCGATTTCAACCATTTCAGATCCCTGATTTTTCTGAATCAAGAGGTGATATTTTTCCCGCCGGCTGTTCTCTTCTGGGGTTAAGCTGTAATCAAAGCTGGTGACCTCTTCCCACCACTGCGAATCGTTAGAATTATTTTTCGTGACTTCCAAAATATAACTAAACCCATCATGCCTGTATTTCCTGACTTCAGTATGGCAGTCATGGTATTTGAACTTAAACAGGTCAGCCCAGGAATTTGCCTCACGCTTGAGTTTGAAATGGATGTTTAACAAATTTTCTGAACGGTAAACTTGCTCAGAGTAAAAAACGTAGCCAGACTCGTCAGGTTCCGGTTCCCCTTCAAAAGCTTTTTTAAATTCTGGTTTATTTTCTGGTGAGGAATCTTCGATTAATTTTTCCTCTTGAAGTTCTTTGACGTGCTGAATTTTCTCTCGCACTTCATCGGTTGTTTCAATTTCATCGGGTTTACATTTTGACCAACAGTCATTACACAATTCATCCCCATCTCCACCAAAACAATAAGAGATTTCTTTCCCGCATCCTTCACAGGTGAAGGTTTCCCCTTCGCATTCAGGGTTAGCGCATTCCCCGGTCAGCGTAGCAGGACAAGGTTTCTCAGCGGTTCCAAATTCAGGCTCTTGTTTATTTCCTGGTGAGGGATTTTCTTCATCTTCATCTTCTACGGCTTGCGAATCGGATTCACTTTCACCACAGTTGACACAAAAATCTTCCCCTTCAACCATTTCACTGTCTGGGAAAGAATTCCCGCAGTCCCCACAGATATAGCGGTCTTCTTTGGGGAATAGATCCATTATGGCTGATTTTAAAGTAGCGATCGCCGCCTCGTCCCCTTCAATATTTGCAACAACAGCTTTTAAATTTGCTAAGCTGCTGGCGGTTGCATTTTCTAAGTCTTGTAGTTTTGCAGCTTCTGCTTGCAAGGCTTCGATATGAGATTGAATATCGTTAATTTTAGTGGTGAATAATTGCATGATTGTCTCCTTAAATGTATCGGTGAATGGGGGCTAAGTTGCCCCCGGTTGATTAATTAAAATTCGTCGTACCAAGGTTGATAAGACTGAGGGTTAGTGTTAGGCAGATGGCTTAAATCTTCTTCAACGTAAGCCCGAACTAACTCATATTCACCCCATTGGTTCATCTCCCATTCCTCGGTTATTTCCGGTTCTCGTCGGCCAGCGCCTCTAGAGTCAATAGCTTGCAAATAAACTTGAACGGTTGCCAAAGTTGTTAGTAAAAGCATTATGCAACCCCCAGTTCTAAACGACGGGCTGTAATGGCTTCTTTGATTCGACCATTAAGGGCATCGCTGACCGCTTGGTGATATCGGGTTACTGTCCAATCTTGAGGAATCCATTTACCTGTTCGGGTTGATTGAATCGAGATGGTACCGTTTTCGTATTTCCAACGGCGACCGCAAACATAACCAGATGTCTTGGTTGCAAAGCTAACTCGGATATTTGCCCCTGAGTCGGATTTATGGGCTGATTCAAAAGTGTTAAAGTGTTTCATGTTAGTCACTTAACGTTATTGGACTAGCTGGGAGAGAGGTAATCGCTTTGGTCGGTTGAGAACCTCTCTCTTTTGCTGTGTAAGGGATTCAATTACTCAGTCAGTCGCCAACTTACCCTGTGTTTCTCCCGTTCCCGGTCGGTTGCTACCTGTATCATGGGCGCTGAAGCCGCTCCGTAACCTTTCCATGTCCCTTACATCTACTAATATACTAAATCAGTTAGAGTATGTCAATAGTATTCTATATAAAATTATCATGCTACACTGAGAGTGTATATAGAGTGAATATAGGAAAATGATTAGAAATAAAGTAGCTGAGTTAATAAAAGCCAGAAGCCATACCCCGTACAGGTTTTGGAAGATGATTGGCACAGCACAGCAAACCGCGTACAATCTGGCTAATAATCCGCTACAAATCCCGTCAGCAGAAGTATTGGATTCAATCTGTGAAGCTTATGGGGTAGAGGTGTCTGATGTGATTGAATACATCCCAAACGAGCAAGCCAACGAGCCAGTAAAAAAAACAGCAGCCTAGAGAACCGACAAGTAAACCGACAAGTCAATTCCCAAGTAGAAAAACTCCTCAACGTTTAACAACTGGGGAGATTTGCGAAATCTTAGGAGTGACACCCACAGCAATAAAAACGGCAATCAGACAAGGTGATGATTACTTTGCTCAGTATTGTCTCGAACGGTGTGGTCAAGCGTATCGGGCTGTAAATGTTGCTAAGCCAGAGGCTAAGATTCCCCGGTGGAAGTTTGAGGAGATTCATTAGCTCTGCTATTAAAGTCTTAATCAGAACTTTCAACCTTTTTTAAAACACTAATTAAATGGGGCGGTTTAACTCTATTTAATCAGTGTTTAATTAAGTAAAAATTCGGATGTTTTTAGGTGGTGTTTTAGGTTATTTATGGATTAGAAACAAATTCAATGTTTTCGAGGATTCAAGCTATGGCAAAGGGTGATCATATTTATAGATCAGGTAATTTATATGACCATCATGGTATAGATTGCGGTGACGGTACAGTAATTCATTATTCAGGCTCTATCAAAGGCGGAACAGGAAAAATTGAGAGAATTTCCAAAGCTAAGTTTGCTAAAGGACAGCAAATAAAAGTCAAAAAATATAGTCGAAAATATGCTCCTAGTGAAATAGTAAATAGAGCAGAAAGGAGGCTAAAAAATTCACATAGAGAAGAATACAACTTCGTTTTCAATAACTGCGAACACTTTGCTTATGACTGCACTAAAGGTCAATCTGACAGCCTGCAAGTTGATCATGGTGTTGCAGGTGTAGCGGGCGCTGGTATTGTAGGAGCAACTATGGCTACTGCTACCACACAGGTAGCTGCCGGGGGTGTTTTAGGTTGGTTAGGTGTTACTACTACGGTAGCAGCTTTCCCCGTTGCAGCCACGGTAGCGGGTAGTGTTGCCGCAGGTGCAGCACTATATAAAGGCTTGCAATTCTTGGACGATCTAGATTAATCCTTAGAGATTCAATTTGAAAAGCTTGGGGGGATTTGACATCCTCACATAGCATGGGGTTGACGAGCCTTCAATAGAAGCCCCCTTAGATTGTTTTCAGGGGAGCTTCAATCCTTTTTGACGCAATCAAACCTTGACCGCGTCAAAAATACTCATCGCCGTTTGGAAAGTTTGAGGCTGTAGGCGCTCCTTAAACCATTTACGATGTTCTGGGGTACGGCATTTCTTGAGTAGTTCAAAGGCATCTTCAGCAGTAGGCCAGCGATATTTTTTCGGCACATCCTCAAAGGAAATATCTTGTTTTTGTCCGTTACGAGAAATGGTGATACCATCACTACAAATTTCACGAACCTTGTAGGGATTGCCCTGAGAGTCTAGCATAATTTCTCGCTTAGAATCGGGGGCGAGTTCAGCTTGCTCAACTTGAAATAACAGTTCCGATTGCCCGTCATGGTGTAGTTTAGCCAACTCATAAGCCCATTCAAGTTGACGAGCGTGGGTTGCTGCTGCCTTATCCGTTAAATCAGTTGATTCCGGGTGATAAAGCCTCATTAGTTCGGTGTAGTTAGCTTTAATAGATTCCCAATCAGCATCCTTGTCAATCTGCAACACCTCCCACCATTGAAGATTTAGCTGGCTTTGAGAAAACTTATTTTTACCAACCTTATGCTTGTGTCCAGGCTTACCAAATTCGAGCGTGAGATGATGACGCATCCAAATCTTATAAGCTTCTGAAGTACGGTCTTGAGTGGGTGCGTGCTTATCAAGGTAGGTGATGAATTGCTGCCGATTAAAGGGTGAGTCGTTGCCAGAGAAGGTAGCCCCATAAAGCCATTCAGCAAACAAAACTTGCTCATCATACTTATTCTTAAAGGTTCGCCATAATGCATCCGGTGGCTCATTGCGTGTAAATCGGCGCTTACGCTGAGAACGAGAATACCTCACCATTTCAAGGGTTTCCTCATCAAATAGTTCGCCGAACTCCCCTTCAAAATTTTCAGGATCGGGCTTTTCGCCTTGCGGGAACTCATACCCGCACTCTGGGCATATCCGCTCAAACTTCCAAACCTCAGCCCCACATCCGCCGTCTTCTGAGGGACAGGTTTTAGTCATTCCCTCTTCGTCTGGTGGCGGGGCAGGCTCCAACTGAATGGGTTGATTTTTTGTTAAATAGCCGAACCGAGCCACGTTCCCCCCAAAGTCGAGCAAAAGGCAATTCTCTTTTCCTGCTGCGGTTCTCAAGCCTCTGCCTGCTACCTGGAAATAGAGGGCTTTGCTCTTGGTTGCTCGTCCCAAAACGATGTAGCCGATGCTAGGGACATCAAAACCCTCAGTCAGACAGCCGACAGAACTAATACACTGAATTTGTCCGACCGCCAGCTCCTCAAACATCAGACGACGTTCATTGATAGGGGTGTCCGCGTCGATATGTTTGGTTAGGATTCCGGCTCGGTTTAATAATTCTGTTTGCAGCTTCGACTGACCTACCCCGGAATTAAAGATCACCCCAGTCCGTCCATCACAGTGATTTAGGATTTCATCTCGCACCTTTTCACAGACCCCAGCCTCAATCATTTCCCGCTCCATCGGCCCCGTCTTGAAGTCTCCACTTGAGTCCAAGTCAATCGCGGCAAAATCGACCAACCCCCCGTACCCTAGGTAACGAACTCGTGATAGATATTCTCGGTTCATCAATTCCTTGATTGAAGGCCCCTTTACGATGTGATCAAACCATTGACCGAAATATTCTTTGCTCGGCTTAAGTCTCCAGGGTGAAGCTGAGAAGCCGATCTTTTCCGCATCAGGAAAGCTTTCGCAAATTCTGGCGTACTCGGTATACCAACAACAGGTATGGCATTCATCGACAATAACTACATCAATATGATCTGGGTGTTCTCTCCTAGCCAACGACTGAATCCCAGCCAACTGCAACGGGCGATCGCGGTTTTCCGGATACCCCGCCTTAATCACCCCGATGCATTCCCGTGGCACTCCCGCTTTCACCAGAGTTTTGATGGTCTGCTCTATTAGGAATTCCCGGTGCATGAGTAACATGACCTGTTTTCCTTGTCTCAACAAATCTGCTATCTCAACACAGAAAATTGCTGTTTTCCCCGATCCGGTGGGGCCGTAGACTAAGATACGGTAAAAGCCGCTGCTACGAGCGTCCGCTATTTGGGTTCGGATGTCCTGCTGATAATCCCGCAGGATCAGCGGTTCGGGGGGCGGCGGTTGCCAGAGCTGAAGCTGACTCTGCTTTGCCTCTAAGATATTTGATGTCATAATCAAAATAGTTAAAATTATTGGTCAGCCCCGTTGTCAGCGGGGTTTTTTATTGTCTGAAGATGATTAAACACTAACATTAATCCTGCTATTTGTCCAGCTTTCTTGTATTATTATTTATCTGTATGTGTCTCCATAGGCTATCTGTAATTAGTGGTTTTTTGCCGCTAATTCTTGACAACTTAATTAGATATTTAGTGAATTTTTTGAAATTATCCAGGTGTTAATTGCAGAATTTCTTGTTGAAACTCATCCGAAATTGATTTCGGCATTAAACTCAGTAAGGTGGACAAAATAGCGATCACGGTTTCAGCATCAACGCCCCGAAAAATCTTGTAAAAGGTTCGTCTGTCTGGCGGACGCTCTGAGTCGGTCACAGCAAGACTTTGAGCCAGAATTCCCAGCTCTTCAACCATAGTTTCGGGGTCGTATTGTCCCATTGCCTTAAGAACGGTCTTGGCGATCTGGATTTCAAACTCATCCAAGCCGTCAAAATTATTAGTAGATCTATATAGACTATTAAATAGAGGTGCTAATAATTTTTTGAAAAGCCTCCACCCTCCGAATTTACTGGCGATTTGGCTGATCCGACCCTGACTAATCCCAGCCCCGTCAGCCAGATCGCTCTGTGTAATCTTGTCGCCACGCTCCCGCACTGATTCGGCAAGCTGGATGATGTTAGAGAGTGATCGCTGTTCAACAGTTCCGGCTTCGTGGCAATCCTCGAAAATATCCCGCTCGGTCATTACGATCCCCGGCAGACGATCTTTTAAGAAGCTGAGATCAAAGTTGCCATTGTAATAGTAAGTTAGCTGTTCGTTCCGGCGGCGATTGGATCGGAGACGGTAAACTTCCTGTTCAATAATGGCTTGTGCTTTGATGTTGTAGAAGGCTTGGAATTCGGGATCTAATTCAAAGTGTTCCGTGCCGTCAGGTAGAGGGGGAATAATGCCGTGAATACAGGCATACTCAGCAGCAGCGTCACCCATATTCATAAACGGGTCTCCGTATGATGCAATCGCCTCTTTACCCTTAAATTCGTTTGATCCACGAGATTCTGAGAAGTGTTTAAGGTCTCCCGCTTCCCCGGATGCCTTGAACTCAAAGAATCCGATATCATCCCCGTATTGGTCTTTGTGGCGTTGTTTGTCAGCGGCGATCCGCCGTTGCATCTCCTCAGAGCGGTTGGATTTGTCGATATGGCGGCCCCAATCGTAGCGGATTATGGTGAGGTTTGACCACTCAGCCCCATCTTCACAAATCACCATCAATTCGTCTGGCTTAATCCCCAGCTTTGATGCAACCTGTTCCGGCCGTCCGGTTGCATCTAAGTACAGGTTGATTTTTGCCCCCCGGATGATTTCTTGATTTTTCAGATCGGGAATAGATAATGTAAATTGCCCGTTTTTGAAGCTAATGTACCCGTTAATCTTTTGGGATAGCACCTCTAAAAATTCAGGTAACCACTCAAGGTGTAACGCTCTCCGAAAAACATCATCAGATCCAGATTCTTTAAGAGCTTTGATGATGTCGTTCTTGCAAGCCTGTCTGACATCTGCCGCCATGCTGTTCAATTGCTCAGTATCTGGCATGACCTCAATCAAATCCGAGAACTGATAATGATCAAGTCCGTAGCGGCCGTGAATTTTTAAATCTTCCAAGTATAGGCGATTCATTACTGATCGCAAGGACTGAAGCTCATTAAAAATTTTAGGTAGCCGTAGCTCTACTAAATTCCATGTCCGGTTAGCCTCATCTTGATTGATTTCAATGTCTTGCTTGACTGAGAACAACTCATCAAATTCATCCCAGGCTACAGCACATTTTGACCAGTTAAAATCTTCTCCCGGTGCAGATGTGGGGTGAGAGCGAATTTTAGGGGATTTTAGTACATCAATCCGCTCAAAAATATAATACCCAGGGGTCTCAGCGCAAGGATAACTATCCTCGGATTTGCCCAATTTGCACCCCCCTTTACAGAAGATCTCGTTAAAATTCCCAGCAGCCCGTTTATCTCTCATTCCCGCTGCTTTGCAGGCATGGATACAGTTCCCAGGGATAGTGGGAGTCTCCCCATTCTGGGGCCATCGAAGGGGATGTTCCTTATAAGGTGTAAGCCGATCTTGATCCTCTACCAATCCCCCATGTCGCGGCGGCATCAGATGCCAATCTTCAATCGGCTTACAGGTAGGATATCCGGGGCGATTGGAGAGATACCAGAGTTGCTTCACTCCCAATTCATCAGTTTTGATTTTCCCCCAACAGTGCGTTTTTCCACTGCCACCGGGGGAAACATCCAACAAATGCTTAATCCCTTTTTGGGCTGCTTCTTTCCAGATCACAAATCGCTGATTAGGGGCATATTTGATTTTGGGGCAACCTAAAGCCTTGTATTCTTCTAAGGTGGGTAATTCCCCAGGAACATACTTGAATGTCTTAAGTTTGACTTCTGATGATGGTAGTGCTGGCTTCTCTTGGGAAAATCCCTTAAACCGCCGCCGCCGATCCAACTGCCGTTTAATTTTTGCGGCTGCTGTTTTTGCATTTTTCGTTAACCGTCCGAACAACGATCGCACCTGCTCAAATAGTCTGCGATCATCATCGAGTGCATCGATTTCTTCATCTTCTGCTGTTCGGGCTACGTGGACTGCATACTCTTCCTCGTCAGGTTCACCAACAGCGGTAAAATTCTGCTGTACACCAGGTTTCTGGGTAACTAAAGATAGTTTTAAAAACTCGTCAAAACTGATGATTTGAGTTGGAGTCTCTGGGGTGATCTCGTCAATGTCAAGGATTTGATTCTGAATCCAGTGGTGAGCCAAGTTAATACTACTACTCATGCTGCTACCTCCCATGATTCAATTGTCAACTGATACCCCCATTTGCTTAGAAGCTGATGGAGACGCTGATATTGACCCATCACATTCGGATTCTTGACCGCTCCAGCATCGGGACAAAGAATCAACCTTCTGGGCTGAATCCGCATGATTGCCTCTTTCACCTGCTGGGGCGATGATGCAAAATTCCCACCAGCCGCACCAATAAAACTCTTATTCAATCGACGGCCTGCAACGTAGGGCTTAAGGATGCCTTCACAAAATCTCAGATCCGGATCATCATCCACCTGGATAATCGTGATCGGCAGTTCCCCATTTTTAAGATGGCTCGTCTGACCGTTAGGGCGACACTTATTCACACTTGTTAGCCACCGATACTTACCAACTCCAGAGTCTAGACGAACCTGACAGCCAACAATTAGATTCCCATGCCAAACGGGACAAAGATACCCTGAGTAACCAATATTTAGTGATCGCCCGTCAATACTTGCCCCTGGCAATAGATAACTGATTGGCTGATCTAATCGTTGCCATTTCCTAACTGATACGAACATCCCAGACCGGATCTGTTCATCTGTTAATCCCCGGCGTTTGAGATCCTCTTGATGGCTTTGATCCAATGGGAGCTGATTGAGAAGATTACGGAACTGGCGATCGCGTTCAACTAAGTCAAGCCCCTCAGCTCTGCGTTGCCGTTCAATCGCCTCTCTGGCTTTCCTTTCACGGCGTTGCTCCTCAATCCATTCTGAGCGTCGCTGTTCATCTTGCTCATTGGCAATAACAGAAGGAAGCCACAACCCAAACCCTTGGCTATCATGCCCCCTGAAAACAAATCCGACCGGATCAGCATCATGGCGACAATGGATCATGTGGTTTGTAAGATTTTCCCGGCAATCTTTCCGAGCGCCATTACAAACTGGACAAGAACCCTTGAGATATCTAAAACCGTTCATGCCGCCTCCTTTTTCAATGTTAGGAGAGCAATCCGCGCCATTGATTCTGATAATTCCGATGGCTTAATCGGCTTTTTCTTGGCAGCTCCTAACTTCACAGGAGTCCGGCACAACGCCTCAAGCTTGGTCTGACGGGACTCAACCCATCCATGCTCTAAGCAAAACGCCGCATCTAGTCCAGGATATTTGAAAGGCACGTTGCAAATTGGACAGATTGAAAAAACCTCTGAGTTAACCCAGCCCCACAGCTCATCAATTGCTGTTTTCTTGACTAAACGGTCTAGTTTAATGCTATTATGAAAAGAATATGAAATCCTTTTATGATTGCTGTTTGTTTGATTCCCTGCGATCATGGAATAGATCGCGGGGGATTCTGATTTATTATTCATTTTTCCTCGGATCGTTTGTATTTAGCGGACGCTGGGCTACCAACCCAGCTTTTTTATGTCCGCTATGATTCATTATACTCTACGTTTGTAGCATTTAACGCTTTAAATGTTGCATAGAGTGCAACGCTACCGTCAATTTAACGCGACAATTGTCTTGTTAAAAGCGACAGATGTTAAAATAGAGACTACATATGGAGTAGTAAAAATGCGTTGGGGACTGAAGATTGCACTGGTTAAGTACGACAAGACCATAGGAGGTCTAGCTGAGGCTATGGGAGTTAGCCGATCGGCCGCATCAAGATGGGCTAACACAAAAACCATGCCAACAATGAACCAGAAGAAGATCGAAAAAATTGCAGAATATATAGGTTGCACCATTGCTGAACTTGTCGTGCTTGAGGAAACCGACTTTAAAAGTCCCAGGCAAGGAAGAAGAGTAGCCTGATTGAATGGAAACGGTGGCGATCGCATAACTGTAACTCCTAGTAAAAAAAGCATGGCCCGTGTGACCATGCTTTCAATATATCTACGCTGTCCTCGCCTGGAAACCCCCTAGACAAGGCAATATTCAAAAAATGTTAGCTACATTAAGAAATGTTACGGATTAGGCTTGAGGCTATGTGAGCTGAAATCCTTGACGTATTTTTTTCCGTCAACCCAAACTTTATCGTTAGCTGGGGCTGGTAAATGACGTTTTAGAGAATCGATCAAGTTGAGATAGTAGTGTTTATGATCACGTTTTGACCGATAGTATCGAAGAGCTAGTAGAACCTGACCTAAGAGATCCTCATTCAGCTTGCGGGAAAATTCTAGGGACAGCTCAGGCTTTAATTTTCGACCTTTCAAATAATTAATAAACAGTGTCTTCTCTTGCTTCTCTGCTCGGATGCCTCGAACTTTGTGAAAGGCGGCATCATAACGCCGATAGGGAGACATCATCATCAGTTCCATTTGTTCGCGCACTAAAGCGGTATGGAGATCGAAGGGGGATTTATACTTGAAGGGCAATCCATTACTTTCAAAGTAGAATTGTACATCCTTAAAGATAGATTTTAAGCAGTTGTAGAGCGCCGCATCTATGAGAACAGATGGCTTGATTCTCTCAACAAATGTCTCCCCGAAAAAATCAGCTATCATTTCCTCTGGGTTTGCAATGGTTCCTAAAAGATAATGACACTGCATCAACCCTACAGCCCACCATCGCCATTGGCAAGATAATTTTTCTTCAAAAATCTCGTCAGATTCAGCGATTAAATATTCTAGATTCTCACCACTTTTGTCTAAAATAACTTCATTTATAAGCGCATTACTGTCTTTAAACTCTTCATTGTCAGCGAAAAGGACTTTGATTAGTTTCAGTTTAGATCGCTCTAAACCTATATTTTTAGCCTCTTTTATTCCAACCAGGGTCATTGTCAATACCTCTTTATTACTTGGTTCAGGAGATTCTACAGTCAAAATTAGAATATATTTAACATAGGAGTTAGGGGGAATGATTATAGAATTCTGGTTAGTGAACTCATATTCTATTTTTTTTAACTCTCTATAGTTCTGTATTGCCATACGCTATAATAAAAATGAATTAATCGGTGATAAAGTTTTTTCATACCACCATTATTTTACCCCATTAAACCGGGGTATTTTTATGCCTACAAATGATACAATAACACCAACCAAAGGAAATCCTTTATTTAAGATAACCCCTAGAAAAACTAGGGGATTTTTGTTTAAATCTTCAACTAAACTTATTTTTTTAAACTGATAATTTGGTGTGGATAAACAAGCCGCAAGCTTGGCTCAAAGAAAGCATCAATGATTTCGGAGAAAGTCGCAAAGTCGGAATCAAAGAAGAACTGCCTACCCCACAATCCAATATTGTAAGTAAGATAATTTTTCCGCATGAACTCTTGGAACGTGTAGCAGTCCTGGACTGACTCGAATATTAAAGTGTGTTGATACATTGTTTTCTAGAGGGGGCTTTAATGCCCCTATGGATTAACTACCGGATTGACAGATAACTAGATTTTTCGCCGAATTCTGCATAATATTGTGCAGCTTGATCGCCTGCTTTTAATCCATCCCTGAGAGCCTTTTTGTCAGCCTGGACATCAATCTTTAAGAATTCTACTGGGAAATCTTTTAATTCTTGCTTAAGGATGATTGGCGCTTGTGATGCTTTTCGGACTCCTATTGAATATTTAGAAGTCTTAATCTTCTCCTGACCTGTGGCTTCAAAATGTTTGAGTAATCGACCTTTTAAAAAGTCAATCTGCTTTCGGTCACGTTTGGCTAACTCTGCCATCCGTTTAGCTTCACGTTCCCGCATCTCTGCAAACATTTCTAAGTGCTTGATGAGTGAGATATAGTTATCAATTTTGTTATACAAATCAGCTTTTACTTCATCTTTCTGTTGCAATAATTCATCAATTGCTGAGGCCAGTTCAGGGGGTATTTGTTCATCTTCGAGGGATTCGAGGATGTCGCAGATATTCTGAAACTGTTCGGATAATTCGTGAAGTGTTGACATGATTAATTGTTGGTAAAGTGTAGTGGTAGACAATCAAGCTCTATTTAATTAATCCTTTTCGTAAAGATAAAGCCCTAGTCCAAATTTTGCAGCAGCCCTTCTAAAAGCTTGGCTTTCTGCATTCGATGACGGGTCACCATAGGATGAACAATTTAGCTTTTCATTGCCTGTCGCTTCACGGTAAATTAAACCGTTAGCTGTAGGAATTGTTAAACGGCCAATTAAGAACAAATACTCGTTTGTTGTCTTAATTTCTTTAACTTCCCAACACCAACCGGGGCAATATTTATCAAGGATTTTATTAACTCGATGCCAAGGAATATAAGGGATAGCTTGACCCCCTAACTTTTTGGTTGAAAGCATTGATTTAGGAAGTTCCCGGCTAATAGCTGATTGAATTTCAGCAAGTGACCATTCACCGGGAATTGTTGGGTGTTGTTGTTCAATTTGTTGCATTGGTTTAAAGGGGCGGTTAAGCCCCTATTAATTAGTGTTTAGAATTCGTCAAACTCAGAAGAAGGTAACGGTGCAAACAGCCAGTTATCCTCTGGATATGCCCAAGGCGCTTTCGCCCAACGGGCTTGACGTTGCTCTAAGGTGAGGTCGTAATCAGAATCGACTTGAGCATCGATTTCATGCTCGATTGGGTCGGAAGGTTGATCGAAACTGTTAAAGTAGTCCATGATTGAAATTGAAGTAAATTTACATTCCCCTCACCGCTGCAAATAGCATGGAGGGGATTTTTCTTGACCTCAGCCCCTAACCTGTTCCGTCTCTCCCAATGTCAGGGGTAAGTGGTTTGATTCAGTTGTCTAGGTGCTGTATGAGTTTTCTGTTTTCCTTTCCTCATGTCTCTATTATAACAGCTTCCTGTAATAATGCAATACTTAATTATTCTAATATTCTAGTATTAAGTTACATTCATAAGCATAAGACTATCATATAAGCTGTAATTATTTATCAACAAGCTGATAGGATAGAGAGGTAGATAGTAAGGATGGAATAGAATGCAAGTATGTCCAGTGTGTGAAGGTCAAAAAAATATCAGGACTAGGGGAAAAGTAGAACGCTGTGCTTTGTGTGAAGGGTTTGGTCAAGTTGGAGAGGTACAGCTTAGACGCTATTTAGTAGCCGTTGACTTAGCCAAACAACAAACCCCTAACCGTAGCAGCTAGGGGGTGAGAAATTGTGTAAGGTTTGTAGGTTTACATACTGGCTTCAGTCTGGTTTTGAAAATCTTGACACTCACAGGATGCACTTTTTAAATCCAGTTGAACTCGGTACTTTTTAACGTAGAACTTAGAACCGTCTTGATTGACTATCAACTTTGAGGCTTTCTGCTTACGGTTATTGACAAATGCTTGCTTAACCTGTTTATCGGTTATTGGGTGTAACGTCCAGTCTTTCAACTCTACTAACTTAACCCCTGGCTTACCTGATTCCCAGATATGGTCAATTTCAAACACTTTTACGTTTAGGGCGATCGCTACGTTTGTCTTTGTCCATAACATCTCAGTTGCCTTACTCATCTTGCTTACCTCTTGCTTGCTTATACTCCTAGTGTAACAATTACCTGTAACACTGTCAAGATTAGAAGCATTTTACTTTACAGCTACTTGTAATTATGTGTTATTATCCTAATTAAATAGATATGGAAGATAGAAAGATGTTTTGTAGATTAGCCGTGTTGATGGCAGAACGCGATCCTCACCTGTCACAGAGAAAACTAGCTTCAGACCTTGGGGTTAGTCCGACAACGATTAACCAATTGTTTGGGAATAAGTTCAAGCGGATCGATGTGGTGACCATTGAACGATTGTGTAACTACTTCAAGTGTGAGGTAGGAGATTTACTTGTCATGAAAAGTAGTGAATAAAGTTAAAGTGAAAACAAATAAAGTTGAGGCTTAGTTTTTCTAGGTATTTAGAAATTAAGCCCCAACGATCTCTAAAAAATGCTTATTCCTCACCATTTAAGAAAAACCATGCCTTCTAGAAAAAAATATAACTACCAACCTGCAAAGAACTTTTACATCTATGGCGAATGGATCGATGACGAAGGGTGCGGGATGCACAAATATCCCACCCTAGAAGAGGTGCAAACACGCTTTCCTGAAATTTCGTTGGCTTCGATCAAGAAAACTGCCGCTGATGAAAATTGGTTCGCGCAACGACGCGAACAAGAAAAAACTTTAAACTTTAAAGCACGTAAGTACGCGGCTGAGCTGACCAAAACTTCAGAAAATTTATCAGAGTTTGGATACTTAACGTCAGAAATTTTGGTAGAAAGAATAAGAGAGTTGAAGAGTAAACCCAAAATGGGAATGCAAGATACAAAAATGTTGAAGGATCTTGCGTCAGTTTATCAAACGATTGAAGCAACTACTAAATCATTATTCCGAGCTAAGCGGGATTCAGCAGAACAGACAAATCCACAGAAAAAAATATCTCCGGAAGAGGTGCAGGAAAAACGCCAAGAGTTGCTGTCGATGCTAAAAGAATCAGAGGAAATGAAAGAATTAAGCGATCTCAATATGCACGTTGCTTTTGACGACCCCCAGTACATTGCTCAGTATGGCAAAGCTAAATCACGGGAGATGATCAAAAAGCACCCCGATAGAGTAATGGCAGCAATGGTACGCTATCAACCGGGCGGAGATCGCTATCATATTTACCAGCAAGCACAAATGGTTGAGGTTGAGACTTTTGATAATTACGATGACGAAAGCGAGTAGGGGCATTACTCATTTCAAACCAAGTCACCCATTTCAGCCAACTGTTTGAGCTTGTAAGGTTTAATTTCCACGCCGTTGATATGCGGGTAGTCAGCAACGGTCAAGATGAGATAAGGTTTCTTTTCTCTACCATTGGGTTGCCATCTCAAATCATAGAATTCATGTTGAAATCCCTTAATATATTTGAGGGAATCGTCAACAATTATCCCAGCCTTAGAGAGGGCATCATGGATGAACTTGCATGACATGACAACGTTATCGGGGTCACGCCGCTCGAAGTAGTCAAGATGCCATTGATAATGAAACCAAACATGACCGGGGAACTTTTGCTTGTACCGGACAAGATCGATGATCCAGTTTTCCCAGTCCCTCTTAGATTTGGAATATTGCGATCCAACCTGGTCACCTTTGGAATTTTTAAATGTAACCCCTCGCGATCGCAAAATCTTGTTACCTGTTGGGGGCAATGGGAGGGTGAAAGTTTCTTTCAGCATTTAATCAATCCACGAGTCAGAGCTGTTCAATTACGATCTCTACTCCCGTCTTACCTTTTGGGTTATATTCAACCGTTAACTTTGGCACGCACTTGATATTATCGTCTTGTAAAATACCTGCACCATTTAACGTCAGAGCGTCCAGACAAGCCCCGGCTAAATTATCCAAATCTGAATTAGTGCGATGTTTGCCCGTAAAACGCAATGTGATCGCTGCTTTTTCTAGAGGCAGTTTAGGGGCCGGGTTGAGTTCACTAATTTGAATCAATAAATCACATTCTGCTTGTTCACGCCAGTTTTTGTATCGTTTGGGTAAGTAAGTTCCATTACAGGAAACTCTAGGACGGGCTTTAGGAGTAACTGCCCCCTTCAGGTAGAATTCTAATTTTTGCGTCATCTTTCCGTGTCTTGCCTTTTGGACTCTAACTCTAACTGATTAGCAACACTAGCCAAATTAGCTAAACTGTTTGCCAGGTCTGCAATTGCTTTAATCCTGTTCGTGGTTAACTTTCCTGTAATAGGTGACGTTTCTTTTTCGATCACCCTAAACAGCGTCTTAATTGTTTGATTAAGATAATGCTCATTATTCACCCGATCAACCTCCGTTTTTGTTCTTTAATTTGGTTGGACTCTTGAACCAAAACCTGTGCAGCCAGTTTCTTAATTAATCGGGTAAAATCTTTTTTCTGTTGGTCGGTATTAAGTAGCCAGCGATTGCATTTTTTACAGCGCTGATAGTTACGAGGGGAGATTGTTCCGCACTCCCTGCACTGAGTGGGATATGCTGCGCCTCTGTCTCGTTTAATCTTTGACATTTAATTTTTCTCCAGTATTGGGGTCAATTAACGCGCCCCTTTCAAACAGCTTGATCAATCGGGCTGTAATCAGGCAATCATTCAAACAGTAATCAATGACCTCTTGGTGCTTGCCGTCCTGCCAAAGTTTAGGGGCTAATTCACCGCTGCCAGATTTAGCCATGCCATTTACCTTGGCGATCGCTCCCAAGCTATAAGAGGAACCACGGGGTTGGTCTTCCCAATGACTTGACCCAAAGGCAGCTAATCGAATTTGGCAAAGCAGATCATGATTGGTGTAAATATCGATGCCATTGGCGCGACAAAGCTTGTCATCGAAGTTGAGACTATTAAAGCCCCACCATTCAATCAGTTCTATTTCACCTTTTTCGGTGATGGCATCAAAGTCCACAAACGCGCCTGGAAAGTGATTAAATCCTTCGAGGTATTTACCCCGCTTCAAATTATGATCGCGGTCTGAAAAATAATACAGTTCTTCAGTGTCAATATTACACACCCCAATTACAGCAATGCCCATATTTTCAAAATCATTCCAACCCGCACAATATTGATAACCATCACCAAAGCAATTAAACCAAGCTTCACTGTCAGGATAATTATTGCAGGCGACAAAATAATTATCTGGGGGGATAAGTCGAATAATCTCACAGTCATAAATTAATCTCATTTTTCTCTCCTTTCATTGTTGAATTAATCTTCTGCCACAATAGGGCTGACCTTGCCATCTCACTAAAAACGACTGGCTAGGACAATATTGAATTGGGGGCAAGCTTGATGGTTTCCAGTAGGGTAAAACTCTGCCCGTCATTACACTAACAGCCATAGAGTTATTAGCTGAATAATAGCGGGGTTGTTGATAATAAGGTTGAGGTTGAGTGGGTTGATAATCATCCTTAAAGCAACCTTTGCCGCCTTCGTTTCGCAAGCAATTAATCATCTCATCTGTTGGATCGGAGAGATTAGAATATTCTTCCAAGGATAAACCTAAATCATTTTTAGGTTGAGACTGCTCAGGTAAGTTAACAATGACAGGCGGCGGTGAGGGCTGTTCTACAGGTTCAGGCTTTACTTTTTCCTGATTACTATTAGCTATCGGGTTGGTCTTAGATGAGATTGCTGTCAGAGTTCCCACCGCAATAATTGCAACCACAGCCATTCCTAAAAAGAATATAAACCGTGAGTAAGTGGGATGTGTATTAAAGTTGTAGGTGGTGGGATGTTGTTTACTATGTTCGTGATTTATCTGCATAGATATTAGCGCGTACTGCGTTGACGACACGTTGACGACAAATCCTCCGTTGACGACGTTGACGACGTTGACGACAGCCTAAAATCAAGGGTTTAGGGGGTTTTATTTTTTGTCCCCAACGTCCCCCAACACGGATCTACTTGGGTGGATTGGTTCTGAGAATGTGAGAAATTTTACCCGCTGTTTTTTCTTCAATAATGTACTTTGCTAAGCTATTTTCTTGCAAAGCACTGAATGCAGATAGGAGTAATTCATCAGAATAATTTTCAGCCCAGCGCGTGTTTTTTTTCAAATCCCTAAGCGTAATTTCACCCCCTTTGGAAATACACCATTCCAGAATCTTAACCGCCAACGCTTCACCCTCGGATACTTTTTTATCAGTGGGTTCGGGTTCTTTCTCAAGATTGAAATCTGACGGATTGGGAATATGATTAGGTGGTGTTACTTCTTCCTCTTGGGGTGGGGAATTCAATCCGAAATCAGGAATTAAAGACCCCTGAGTAATGAACTTTGGTTGTACAAGATTTTTAGGGGGATTACCCTTTTTCTTATACTTGGTATACTCCCCATGGGTTGGATGCTGTGCAATCTTCAGTGGTAGATTACCAGACACAGCACAAGGGTAAGCTGTATGCTTCAGTGTTTGATACTCTAATGAGTCTTTTTTACACTCTTGAAGCATCTCATACCGCGCTGTTTCACCTACAAGAATCAATGAGAAATTATTCCGAAACTTCCCATCAATACCGATAGCCTCGCAGTTATGAGACTGACCAAAAACAATTAATGTAACTCCAAACTTCCGTCCATTACTCAGTTTTCTAATGCAATAAATTAAGGCTTTAACGCGATCGCCATTCTTCTTCCCGTCCATGTGTTCAAGTTCGGAAAGTAGATCATTTACCTCGTCTAACAAAACAATAATGTTATGGCGATCTTGTTTCTTCCGGGTTTCAATTTCACCAATGAGCCATTCAGCAATATGATAAATTTCACGGGCATCATCCACCACTCTAGGAAAGCCTAAATCTTTCCAGATGCGGTTCTTAGAGGCGTGGATATCCAGAACAAGCACCTCTGCTGGTTCGGATTGGGTTAGCATCCCCACTAGGAATCCAGCGCCGAGTGAAGTTTTACCGTAACCGCTCGGCCCCGCGACAAGACAGCCACTGGCATCATCAATAATGTTGTTCCAGTCGTAAAGTTCTAAGGTTTCCGGTTCCGGTTGAGGTAAAGCATCGACCGTTAGCACTTCACCCATGTAGTAATCCGGTTGAGTTTGTCGGGTTGCGGTTAGTTCCTCAATAGTCTGGGTTCGGTAGACTTCCAACCCACAGCTATAGATGTCATCATTAACCGATTGGGTTTGCTTCTGTCTGCGATTAGAACGGATATCGTCTTGGGCAAGTACAAGACCTGTGATCGCAAAACCCGCACTGATGGGTAATGATGCAATCCGTCCCCAGTCATACCAAGGCCGGGTATACCCATAAATTTGAAGACAAAGCGCGAACACCGTTGAACTAATAGCAATCACCGCCGTCTCTGTTCTACGGGTTGATTGTTCATCTAATAAAACCATTAGAACGCGCTCCCTATAACCGATGCAATAAAACCAACCAAAACCCAAGCCACTCTAAACCCCCAGATTTCAGGGTCAGACCCGGTTTGATTTGCAAGTAGGTTTCGTCCCGTGTGGCTGATTCCAAGGACGCAAGCCACAAGGCTGACAATCATGAGAAAAATAATGATCAGTGTTAACCCTAAATTCTCCGGGTTAAATCTCAACAAAATAGAAGCGCCACTGAAAACAGCAGCGCTAATCACTCCACAAGATAAGTAGTCAATTAATCGCAATTTTTACCCCCTCAGCATTCGTTGCTGTTGTTGCATTTGACCAATAATTTGACGGGTACGTTGTGACCCTTTAAGCCGTCCTGTGCGGTTAGCTTGATATTGGATTGCCGCCCCATCCATGCCATGCAGCATCTTGTTATGCTCTCGGTTTTGGTAAGCGTGTTGCTTTGCAACATAAGGCTTTAACTGAGCAAAGTTGCGGGTGATTTTAGTCTCGTTTTTAGCCAATTCCTTTGTCAGATTCTTGTAATCTGTTGTCACTTCTACTAACTGCTCTGAAGCTTTTACTATTGCCGCTAATTCCCTAACATCCTCTTTGGTCAAGGTGTCGGGACTGTCAGAAAAGACTAACGCTTCATACTTTCTAACAGCGTCCCCAGAGGTATATAAGCCAGGGGTTGAGCGGTCATCTGGAGTAATTGCGCGATCGCTAACTCTCGCAAATTCCCCGTTAGGCTTAAAATCCCCCTGGCTTGTATTAGGCCCGTTGAAGAATTCACTAATTGCATTCCAAAATCCCATTAATTATCCTCCGATTCTTCTTCAAGAGTGGCTTTTATTTCAGCAATAAAGGCATTTAAACCAACAGAAATAGAGACTAAGCGGTCTACATTATTGACATACTCCCTTAAGGTAAACTTTTCATCTCGCATCAAAGTACTGAGAAGGGTTTCAACCGCCCGTGAAGCTTTATCACATTGTTTGGTTAATTCGATAGGACAAATAGACATTAATTTTCATTTTGCATAACGATCAATTTGGTCTTGCAGTCGGAAATATTCTTGTAATTCTGCCATTTCCATCTCACGATAACGCTCTACTCCCTTTTTATCCCCCCGTTTATCAGCCGCATTCAACTGTTGATGATATGATTCTTGAAGCTCAAGAGATCTTTTTTGACAACCTTGTAATCTTTTGATTTCAGATGATGACATTATTTAATTCCTTTTGTCTTTAGTCATTAGGTTTCCTTACTTCATAGGTGGTCGATAACTTACCGACTTAATCTCGCTCAAATATTTGCGGTAAGCGTTGTATTCCGGTGAATTAAAAGGGTAAGGGTTTGTAAAGACTGAAGCCCATTCCGGTCGTTGCGGCTTACTTGGCGGCTGTGGTGGTTGTGGTTTAGTCATTATTAATTTAACTCCCCATTACTTGCAAACTTTTCTACAAAATCCCGATACTCTTGTTCAGACATTTCAGCTAATTCAATTGGGAAAAAATCCTCATCAAACTGTTCTTTATGCAAGAAGTCCCATAGACGATGAACCAGAGCTATAAAGCCCGTGGCTAGAAGTTCAGAACCAATTTCAGTTAACATTGCTTTTCTCCGTTAAGATATGCTGTAATGGACATTTTACAGACTGAAAGATTAAGCGCAATTGCAACCCACAAATCACGGCTAAGATAGCCATAACGAGATAGACCAAAGCCTTAGCTCTATAATCTTCTTTAGGGGTTTCTCCTCTCAGTTTCTCAGTGATTTCTCGCTCCTTTAGTTCCTGCCTGATAGCAGCTATTAGTTCGAGGTTAAAATACTCTGAGTCAACAGTGCTATGTCGGTCATGGTAAAGTTTTAGTTGTTCAGTTGTTAGTTGCTGAATTGGAATTGAGTATGGTTCAATCATCATGTTTTCCCTCACTCTCGTAGACATTAATGGTGATATTTTTAGGTTGCGGTTGTTGCCCTACATTAACGACTTGTGTAACAGACGGTTGTTGACTTTGATTACTGTCTTGAGAGGGTTTACGGTCTGTAATCACAGCTAAAACAATCCCTAGAAAAATGGCAGCGAGTGATAATTCTTGCATGATTTTTCTTTATTTACGGTTCCAGTATTTCTCGAAGTTGTTGGCAATCCTGAGCGCTTCTCCCGACATCTCGTGTAAGCACTTCAATTCTTCAATTGAGGCATTACCATCATAAAAATTTTCTCCGTAGTGCAGACATCCCATCGTGATTTCCCCAATCGGACTTTTTACAATCTCAACCTGAAAAAACTCTCCTTGTATTTCAGTTGAGATACTTATAACCCTGGAGCCAGAAACCTGTTTGTTTTTTGTTAGTTGAAAGCGCATTGTTTAAAATCCTCCAAAAGGGACAACGGGGTTGACAGAAAATTCATTTTTTCCAACTAAATCAAGCATTGATTCTCTGATGGTTTCGAGGATGGTCTTCAAAAGTTTCATGTCAGTTTTTCCTTGTGATTGCTGTTGCAAAAAAGAAGCCAGAAGCGCGTTTGTCTCCTGGCTTTGATTAATGAGTTGTAGTAGAAGAAGTAGTTGCTCAGATTCTAGCCCTTGTTTCAAATCACTATCTCTGATTTGAGATAGAAATTCGTGTTGTTTTTCAAATCCTACCGCTTGAGTTTCCCCAGTAATTGATTGGCATAATTGCTGAATTCGGTGCTGTTGGTTGCCTGCTTTTTTACCCTCACATCAGTTGAATCAGTCGTGATTTCTTGCCCTAACTGAAACAGCCGTTGGGTGTAATCGGTGACATGATTACGTTGCGATTCAGCATGACCTAAGAGGATGCGTTCATACTCGTCAGCTTCAGCTTTAATCCGTGTCACAGCCCGCAAACGTCCAGCCACTGTCCCGACTACTTCTTCATGCAGTAGAGACTCGCTGTCCATCCCCTCGGTAAAAGATTGAGAGTTAGACCGATAGCGATCGCTCACTGAGTCCATATTTTCAATGGATTGTGAGGCTGTTACATCCATTTCGTTGTATTCAGCATTGCTAATACTCATCGATGTAGGTGTTTCGTTCTGCTCTTTAGAAGGATCGAAACGGGGGGATCGTTTATCCTCCCCTACGGCTTTCAACGCTTTACCAGAGCTGCTTTTAGAGTGCTTGGTAATAATGTATTGAGCCACAGACTCATCAACGGATTCCGAAAGGGTATCGATCATCCCTTCCCATTGAGGCTGTTGACTAAGCTTGTTCAAGAGCGTATCGAGTTCTGTTTCGTTCAGTCCGGTTTGATTTTGCAGTTCGGTGCGCTTCATTCTTGTATTCCTCGTAAGTGTATTTGTGGTTTTCGTTGCGGATAGCGATCGCAATTTGTCTGTTATTAGCAGGGTCAAACTCGTAGTAATCCTCATGAACTCGAATGATCGTCCAAGTTTGATAAGGATCTAATTTTTTTCTAGGCTGTCGTTGGAAGTCGGGGACAACCTTGTTGATAATTTTGATCCGCTTTCTTAAAGTAGGTTCGGTCAGTATCCAACCCGGCTTATTTTCCTCCTGACCTTTCGCTTTAAGGAAACAGCACAGCTTTTTAACGGTAATGCCGTACTTGTCAGCGTCTCTGTCTGGAAAGGAAAGGGCGTTACTATTAACGTCTCCTACCTCAATTGGATTAAAAACAGGGCGATCTAATTTGGTAGCAATACATTCAACCATCGGCAAGCCTCCGAATCTGCTTTACGACTGCGCCGGGATAAGCGGTATGAATTGCGCTACTGGCGGTATATCTGTCCAGTTCCCGGTCACTCAAGATATCCACAGGCACTTCAAGTACAACCCGATGGAGAATTTTAGGCTCGGTGCAATTAGCGAAACGATCTATGATCGTATTAATTCGATGATTCATTTTTTTTGGTTAGTTGTGGTCTTGCCTTTAGAGAGCGATAATCGGTGCTTTTTGAGGCAAGGCTTTTAGTAGACAAAACTCTCGTACAGCATTCTCAACCCGCTTGTTTGACGCGGGGTACATATTTGCCGGAATCTGTTTATGGCTTGCAGTACTGTATCGGTTATTTTTCCCCACAACCAAATCACCGCAGTGCTGTTTAACAAATTTCCCCAGCATGGATTCATATTTTTTAGGAACCGCAAAACCCAAACGGATTGCAACATCAACCGCGCCCTCATACTGCTGAACCTTACAGACTGAATTCTGTGGGTTAAATTGCTGGGTTCCGTGCAGAATAAAGTTACCCAAATAAGACTTAAGCACTTGAGCCAGTTGAATGTCCCCTGATTCTTCAAATTGTCGGATGCACAGTGTTACATCTTTAACCGAGTCACCAGTCGGAAGTAGGTTAACTGGTTGTGAGGGTTCGGACTGTAGCTGAGTTGGATTGTCTACCTCATACTTACCAGTTTTTCGGATGGTCGGTAGAACTTCAGCAGTAATCCACTTGCGGAACGCTTTTGCTGACTGTTTACGACTACGCAGAACCAGCGTATACATTCCGGATTCTGAAACTATTGCTGTATTAGGGTTTCCTGGGGTTCCGTCGGTTAAAGCTACAGTATTTTTTTCATCGCTGTCTAAACGATTTAGTGCATCTCGGTTATTTCGGATTTCCAACACATTACACAAATCCTTAGCCACAAACCAAGGCTCATTATCAATCACCACAATCCGTACCTCAGTTTGCTTGAACTGAAATAGTTGAATATCATTCATGGCTGAAATTCTCCTAAAAATTAGACACGAAGAAAGCCCCCAGTCGCTCCTCACAAGCTAAGCAAAAGGTTCATGATGTTACTGGGGGCAATCCCTCACCACAGAATCGAACTGTGGAATCACCTCAATGTTCGGGTATAAATCCAAAGCAATTGCACCTGCTGAGGGGGTTTAATTTTTAAGCAGCTTTACGCCGCCGTTGGTTGTTTGATTGATTCTGTGAATTTTGAATCACAAATTTTTGCTGTTTCTTGACCTGACGTTTACGTGCTTTATGTACGCGATCGCAGTCTTTCGAGTCGTAATAACTTATCATGGTTGATATACCTAATTTTTTGGACATTATGTGGGTCACTTCAATACCCACATTTTTTTGTAATTTCAAAACTCGCACTAAGGACATCACACAGCATCTGTAGGGAGATGAGGCAGCGTTGCCCGAACTCTAACCCGTATCAGTTCCACGGGAGTCTTCTCAGACCAATGGTGTAGTTGTATCGGTTTAGCTCCGAGGCTTTAAGTTCCGTTGTTTCAGGAGTTTCAACTGTCAAGGTTGTTATCTCTAACTGAAGGATTCGGTTATCGCCTCTTGCTTAATTAGCATTATAACCCTTAAGGGGTATTTGAACAACCCTTTACCCCTTTAAGATATAAAATCCCATGGAAACTCGTGATAACATGGGGTAAATACCCCAGAGGAGTATTGTAAAGGTGTCAAAACACGTAAAAGTCAGGCTAGAAGACAACGATCATGCTGAATTTAGGCGATCGCTGTTTGATTCAGGTCAGACGATGCAAAGCCGAATTGAGGATTTTGTAAAAGCTGATATAGAACTAAGGAAAAAGGGCAAAGACATACTGGCGATCATTACTAAATTTTTACAACCTCAAAGCAAAAAAGGATCTAGCAGCGTTGAGCTTACTTTAGGTGCTGAAAAGCTGATAGAAAAAGCAATCAGTGGTGAGCCATTAACAGATTGCGAGTTAGCGGTACTTGCCGAAAACCTGAACTTAGATCAAAGAGATCTAACTCAAGCCCGCAATAAAAACAGATTAATTGTTATACAAGAGGGAAAACCTGATGGATACCAGACCGAGCATCATTAAAGATTGGAAACCAGCGGTTAGTAAGACCGCTTTGGTTTTTCATGCCCCTGAAAAGATGGATATTTCGACCGTTGCACAAATCTACGAACAGATTGAAGATTGGTTAGGGTCTGTCGCTAACGAATGGGGAGAGGTGCGGTTAATGTGGGACGGGGCTAAGCAAGGGCTAAGAAAGTTTTCAGCTCAGATGCAGTCATCTATACCCAGTGATGACAGGGGTTTTATGGTAATCCCCGAACTGGATTTAACATTAGATGAACTGTATAAAAACCCTAACCCTTGTTATTTAACAGAGATGTCAACCCAGAAAGTCATCTGGATGAACCCCGCAGCAACTCAAGTTAATAACTTGACCCGCCCATCTCAGATGCTTAATTCCTCTTCCGCTAGCTTGTGGGAATCCGACTCAATGGAACAAATGATGGCAGTGCTTCAACGTGATCGTAATGTCCCAAGCTTTGAAAATATTGGTTACCACTGGGGGCAAAACGGTGATGGTGAATTGTGGCGGCGGGAGAAAGTAGCGACTATCAGCGATTATCGCCTAGTTACTGCCTGGAATGTGACTTGTAGACTTTGTGAAACTTTGAGTAACGAACCCGCTTAATTTTTTCCACCACACAGAGAAATGAAACACTAACTTCCCTTTAATTCCCCACTAATCCCCGGCATTGTTCGGGGATTTTTTGTTATTAGGAACAAAACACTGTGACACCCAATCCATAATATTCACCGCATTTAGAAAAAACAACGTTAGTCATGTGACTAACGTTGTCAATCGCAGTCAGCGAGGGAGTTGCAACCAAGAAATATTTCGCAGTTAAAGCCCGACAGCGCGTTGAGCAACTGGTGCGGAAATTGAAACAAAAAACCTTGGAATCCCTATACCACGAGGGTTACAAGGTGGTGCGTTATTTGACGAAAAATTAATCCGTAAATGGAAAGGTGCGGAACAAATTGAGACAAAATCGGCTGAAGTGCCTACCCCTGGCGGGTTACAAGGTGCGGACTTATTTAACGAAAAAGCAATCCGCAAGTGGAAGACTGCAAACCTATTCAGCGAAAAAGCTGCCCCTTCTGTTTTGGTAACCGTCACGCTTGTTGATCACCAAGCCAGAGTAGCTCCCAGACTACATCAAAATTTAACTAAACCGTTGAGTCTAAAATAGTGGCTGCAAATGAAGCCAGATTGCAACGGATTGAAACAACCTCTAACCCATGCTTAGTAAGCGATTTAAGTATTTTGCAGCCATTGCAGCCGTTGCAGTCGGTTCAATCTCAGGCAGAGGGAACTACACCTAAAAGCTACCCCTTCGGCTTGCTCGATTCGACATTTGAGGATTGTGGAATCCTTGCTGGGTAATGATTTGAAGTCTATTGAAGCGTTTTTTTGAAGAACGTCAAATTGCTGCACTATTTGTCCCGTCTACGCGACATTTGGGGATTACTAAACCCTTGCCCAGTAAAGCTTTAAAGTCTCTTGCAGCGTGTTTTTGGGGATTACTAAATTGCACATTTGAAGATTACCAAATCCTTACCGAGTAAAGCTTTGAATTCTCTCGAAGCATTTTTTTGAGGAATACTATTGCTGCTTCATTTTGCAGCAGGCTTGCAGCGAATCGAAACACCCTTAAAATTTTGTCCAGTATAGGTTGTAGGTATTTTGCAGCAAATGAAGCAAATGCAGCGGGTTTAATCTCAGAAGGGGAAAACTACACACTAACTACACACCTTCAAACCACTATGCCGAGAGGGATAGAACCTAAAACTACACACCTACACGGTTTAATCTCTGGGGAGTCTCAAAAATCCATCAAATTATATTGAAACGGGAATTCCCGTAATTAAAATTGATTCGTGTTACGGAATCAATCGCCGTTACAAGAATACCTGTAACAACTGAAATTGATTCATAGGGTGATTCAAATAATGCGAGTCAGACGCTGTAAAGCTTATGCATAAAAGGGTTGAGGGCGATGCAAATAATTAAAAACGCATCAGGTTTAAATTAGCGCTGATTGGCGTGTTGTTGAGTTCAACCATGGATTAGCCTTAAGCCACTTCTAGTCGGGTTTCCTTGGATCTGTAGTCAGTTTGACGTTCTCCAAAATCACGCTTTAAGAGACCTTAAAGCCTTACTTGGCAATAGTTTGACGATCTCCAAATGTCGCATTGAAAACACCCGAAACGACTTTCAAGCTTTTTCCTTCAATTCGGTTCGAGGTTAATTTCGATTAACGCAGCACTTTTCATCTCAAAGGGTGCAGTTAGTATCCGCATCCTTGCCTAGTTCTCCCTACGGAGACTGTGGTTAATCTCCCACAGAGAAAGGGTTTCAGAGATAGTATCGGTTTAAACTATGCCAGGGTGTCATTTTAAATGACACCATCGAATAAGGGTGTAGATTTAAACGACCCCTTGAGTTTGAAAAAAAGATCGGTTGAACCTACCCCATTGAAGTTGTGACAAAAATGTCACTACCTCGAAGTCCTCCAATTTACGGATAACCCAGCAGCGCATGAGGTTATCCCCGTTACGAATATTATTCATAACAGCATAAATTGTTCTATAGGGTGTTCCAAATCTTGAGATTTAATTGCTGTAATGTTTAGCCTTAATAGTGTTGAGGGCGCTCCAAATAATCAAAGACGCAACAGCTTAACTTGATGTATAGGGTGGTCGGGATTATTTAAAATGTACCTGTTTAATTTGATGTATAGGGTGACCGGAAAAACAGTGTTTAAACGCTGTAATGGTTGTATTGTAGGGGGGTGAGGGTGACCGAAATAATCAAAAATCCATCAATAATACCCGTTTGGGGATTGTGTATCAAAAGTCGATAATTTTTTTTTAATTTTGTATCAAAAGTCAATCGTCCTTGTGAAGCTAATTTAAGTAATCAGGTAACCGTGGTCTGGATTCAATACACCCGGCATAGTTCTCATAGAGGGTCTTAACATCATGCCCAGTAAACTCAGCCACCATGACTGGATTCCTCCCCAATTCAAGGGCATGGCTGATGAAAGTGTGACGGGTGTTGTAAGGCTTGCGGTAGGGGATGTTATTTTGCTCAAGGATTTTAACCCAAGCCCGATTCCTAAAATTATGGTCATCAATCGCGCCGCCAGTTTTGGAAGGAAACACTAAATCATCAGGCTTCGGTTTACTGGGTTTACGGTTCAGTAATAATTTTTGGAGACGAGAATCAGGGTCGAAGGTGATTGTGCGATCGCGGTTGGTCTTGGTTGCCTTTCTCACTCCTCTGGATAATGACTCACCAATCCAAACTGAGGAGCAATCATCATTAAGGTGTTTCCATCGTAGACCGATAGCTTCTGATGTTCTGCACCCGGTAGAGAAAAGAAACTCGACATAATCGGTGTAGTAGCTGTAATAACGGTTATTGCGGAAACCTTCAATAATGGCTTTAACTTCTTCAATGGTGAAGGGTTTAGGTTTCTGCTTTGGGGGAACTTTAATGCGATTGGGAATTTTTAACCAAGGATTCTCAGGTAAGTAACTTTTTTCTACAGCGAACGCCCAAACCTCACGGATAACAGTCAATCGTTCTTTAATTGTTCTGGGTTCAAGATTACGAGTTAGAAACCAGTCGTAAAATTTTTCAACTGACTTTTCATTGATGGATGCGATCGCACAATTATCAATTTTATTCCCGTGAAAGTTTTCTAAGTGTTTCAGGGCTGAGGTGTATTTTTCTACGGTTCTGCCTGAGATCGATTTTGATTTAATCCTCAGAAACTGCTCAAACAGCTCAGGGATGGTCATCGATGAGGGTTCGGCAACATGAGGCTTGTAAGACACTAACGTCTGATCAAATTTTCCGGCGTTAATGTCTAACTCTATGTCTATAGCCAGTCTCTTAGCTACCTGGCGATTAGATTTTGTATCCGGTAATCCAACGGCTATCACGTAACGTTTACCCTGATACCGCCACCGCAGCCTTAAGCGTCCTGAAAATTCCTCTACTGCTACTGTCCCTTTGGGATTCCTTTTTGTACCCATTTTGTACCCATTTATGGCTGAAACTGATATATCACGTTGTGTCAGTTTCAGCCATTGATTTTACCGTCATATTATAGCGCTTAGAGGGAAGTCTTATGTATAGGGACTTTGAGGGATGTAATTGAAGAGAAAGTCTACCTCGTTCGGGACGAGGGGGTCGCAGGTTCAAATCCTGTCATCCCGATTTAATTAAAATCCTTATACCAAGGGAGCTTGCTGACAACTCTCTCCCCAGTTCTATCAGTGGATGCGACCTCCACTCCCTCTCACTGATGGGCCATTATGTCTCATTATCAGGCTATTATTGGTGAGAAATTGGTGAGACAAGTTTAACGGAGGTAGAGACGAGTGAGCCGTTCAAAAAAAGGTTCCGTCAGTATTGGTGCGGATAAAGGATTTTTGAGGCTTTACTGGCGATATCAAGGTAAGCGATATTTTTTTCCCGTTGGCTTACCAGATACTACCCTCAATCGCTCCCTAGCCCAAAGAAAAGCAACTCAGATTGAGTTAGATATTCTCTCAGGCAACTTTGACTCCAGCCTCAAACGCTATAAAACTGGAGATAATTCCTCATCTATTGCCGTCGGTGTCTTATTCGAGCAGTTTACGCAATACAAGTCAGCATTCGTAGACTCTCGCACTTTAGAAAAGTATAGAGCTTGCCTAGGATACATCAGTGACTTTCTTGGAGAACGAAAAGCCTGTGAAGCTAGTGAAAAACTGGTAATCGCCTTCAGTCAATGGTTACAATAAAAAATGACACCCCCAACAGCTAAAGAACATTTGTCATTATTGAAAGCAGCGTTTGACTATGGAATTAAACAAGAGTTAATTGAGGTTAACCCTTGGGCTGATGTGGTCAAACGTTTTAAGCTTTCACCCAAACAGAAGCCTAAACCTTTTACAATTGATGAGATTCAGAAAATTCTGCAAGCCTTCAAAAACAGTCGATATTACAGTTATTATACAGACTATGTAGAATTTTTGTTTGGCACAGGTTGTCGTACTGCTGAGGCGATTGGTTTGTGTTGGAAGCATGTTAATGATGATTGTTCAACCTTGTGGATTGGTGAGTCGTTGAGCAGAGGGAAACGGAAAGCCACTAAAAATAATAAAGCCAGGACTATTACCCTCACTCCCCATCTCCAGCAAATTTTACTAGCTCGTCGAACTCAAAAATCTCAACCGGACGAGTTAGTATTCACATCTAAGACAGGATCTGCTATTGATGTGATGACCATAACTTTAGAAACCGAGCCTGGGTTAATGTTCTTCGGGAAGCTGGAGTAGAATATCGTAAGCCCTATAACACCCGTTCTTTTTTACGAGTAGCTTCAAGTAGTCTCTTTTCCAAATCTGACAATTGAATGAGGGCGTAACACATTGCTAAATCTGGATAGTTTGTTGCCCGTGCTAACTGTAATAATGCTTGCAATAGTTGCTGAATAGCGGGTTCAAAAAATGGGTCACCACCGGAGGCATTCTCCTTAATACTGTTTTGATACAACACCTCATATCATGTCCGGCTGAACACTATACACATCTTCTGGAAGTCGGGAGTCGGGAGTGGGGTGTGGGGTGTAGGAGCAAAGAAATTCAGTTCATCAACTTTCTTCTTTTGATGATCCCTCATGATCCGGACTTGATCTGAATTCTACATCCTCATTATACGTTAAGTATTCAAGCGGATTTCATATAATATCGCTAATAAAGTCTCCCCCTGGTTGCACCTCGGTGGTTTGAGTTTGAGCTAGAATTTTCATTTTCATAGTTTTTTCTCCCTTTAACGTCGAATGACGAGAAGATTTTGCTTTTCCACAATTTGATAGGCTTGCCCGTCAAAGCATTCTATTGTCCGATGTTGAAGATTATTAATGGGAACAATTTGGTCGAACTGTAAGCAAGGCAATTGACTTTGAGCAATCATTCCGTTAGGTGGTTCTTTTAAAAGGCTGATTAGGGCGTGTCTGCAAAGTGTTAAACTGAGTAAAACTATTTATAACGAAAAGAAAAGAGAACGTTTTAACAAAGGATTATACAGAGAAAGAAATCAAGTAGAACGGCTAATCAATCGTCTCAAACAGAAGAGAAAGATAGCAACTCGTTATGAGAAATATGCGGTCAATTACTTAGCTATGTTAACGTAGGTGCAAGAAGACTCATTGAGGATGATCCATCTATGAATTCTCAGCAAATTGAACTCTATCAACGAATTCAGGCTTTTTCATTAGATCAGGTCGATAATCCCTTTCCCTTTAGCAAGCGTTTAGCACGAGATAATCGTTGGTCACAAGAATTTGCCCACCGAGTCATCGAAGAATATAAGAAATTTACCTTTCTGGCTGTTTCAGCAGATCATCCAGTAACACCATCAGATCAAGTGGATCAAGTTTGGCATTTACATTTAAGCTATACTCGTTCCTACTGGGAAGAATTTTGTCCTCAAGTGTTGGAAAGGTCTTTACACCATGATCCAACTCGGGGTGGTGAAGCAGAAGATCAGAAATTTGAAGACTGGTACAATCGAACGCTTGAAAGCTACGAACAGTTTTTTGAGCAAACCCCACCTACAGATATTTGGCCTGCTGCAAACATTCGATTTGGACAAGACGTGCAGTTTGTCCGGGTCAATACTCAACGAAATTGGGTACTGCCGAAATTGTTACTCATACGGGGAGTCATTGCCAGTATCGTCATTGTTCTAGCCGTTATCCTAGCAGGGTTTCAGGTTCAACAACTCCATAGTCTAAATCCGGTCACAAGTATTGTAGTGGTTGCAATCCTAATTTATGCTGGAATAAACTTTACTCGCTTTCTTGCAGTTGCCTTCACTGTGATGAAGAATCCCAGGCTTCATGGGGATATCTCCTACTTTGAGGGTATTGGAGGAGGCTTCGGTTGTGGAGGCTTCGGTTGTGGAGGCTGTGGAGGCGGTTGTGGAGGCTGTGGAGGCGGTTGTGGAGGTGGTTAGATAGTTTGGGACTCTCTTCATGACTCAAATTTATGAGGATTTTTGGCGATCGCGTAGCGTTGCGTAAGCCATATCGCGCAACATCTGTTCAACAATCATCTCAAGGTTTTCATTGAGTAATATTTATCGAAAGTCAGAATATTAAGAAACTGAAATCAATAATTTTCTTAACTCAATTTTCCTAAGTTTGTTGATTTGGAGATGTAACTAAACTGCGCTTCGATGACAGATTGACGACTTCTCTACCACTTTCTGCCTGTTTCTTTTGTAAATCTGCAATAATTGCTTTTATGTCATAATTAAAAGATTTAGCATAGCTTTCACGAATTCTATGAATTTCCTCTACAATTTCATCTTTCCACATGGCTTATTTTCCTAGTAAGTTCTAATTTTTCATTGTATTAGTTTGTGAGCGCGTCGCGTGACTTCAGCCGTATCACGTCGTTTCTATTTAACAAAATTTTAAACGATTATTCTGTTGTTTCCCTACGATCCTCTTCAGGAGGATGTCGATTTGCTTCTACCCAGAAACGTCGAGTTGCTCGAATAGAATCTTCTTCATCATAGCGATTATCATTGAGATCAAGTCGATCACAGGTGGCTCTACCCATCGGAGTAATTCCAACAATATTAATACCATCTGCTGTCCAGGTAAAATGATCTGACCATTGTTGTTGACGAGGGTTAAAAAGGGGAACAGTTTCCTCAGTTTCCCAATCAAATCCTGTTGTAAAATTAGAACGACGTTCATTACAGCGGCGACAGGCTAATGCTAGATTTTCGGGTAGATCCGAACCACCGAGAGAACAATGAACACGCTTTTGAGTACAACTTATCAAGCTATTTCTCTCCATCTTCAGGATGCACCTAATAACTCAGAAGCCGCTCGTTTGGCTTTAACAACTATATTACGTCGCAAAGCTCGAATTCTCGATACTGTCACCAATGAATTACAACTGATTCGAGCAAATATCACCCCTGAAAATCAAAAATTGCTGGATGAATTAAATGCTGTTCAATCACAACGGAGTAATTTACTTTACAATCCTCCTGAAGATTTACCACCAGAACAATATCGTCAACTCACAGATAATTTAACAGCAGAAGCAGAACAGTTAGAAGCACAATTGGCTCAACGCAGTGCAGAATTTAGAGTTGAAACTGAACCGGTAACCATTGAAAAATTACAACAATTGATTCCCCAAGATGGGGCTTTAGTTGAGATTATTCAGTACTATCCTCTTGATGTAAAAGCTAAAACAGGAGAAGGTGTTGGTAAACCTCGTTATGCGGCTTATATTATTTCTGCGAATAGCATTAACTGGGTGGATTTAGGAGAAGCCGAACCTATCGATCAAAAAGTGAATGAATTTCGCCGAGATTTAGGAGAAAAACGGACGAATGTAGAAAATTCAGCGCGGGAATTAGATCGGATGGTGATGCAACCGATACGGGAAAAGTTAGGGGATAAAACCCATGTTTTAATCTCTCCCGATGGTCAACTCAATTTGATTCCGTTTGCGGCGTTGATGGATGAAAATAACGAATATTTAGTCAAAAATTATCTGTTTACTTATCTCACCACGGGACGAGATTT
>Ga0209594_1000041_pt1 | contig 100387 bp, 79 predicted proteins | sample AshMeaCrysSpring_FD_184126 | JGI IMG/M metagenome (GOLD analysis project Ga0209594, IMG submission 184126) | Groundwater microbial communities from Big Spring, Nevada to study Microbial Dark Matter (Phase II) - Ash Meadows Crystal Spring... | ecosystem: Environmental > Aquatic > Deep subsurface...
TCAGCTAAATTTCAGAGCAATCATTTAACCTATTAGCTACTCTAATAGTCTCAGAGTTTCCACCCAATTTTTCTTGATGCTTATTGTACCATTAAACTTGAGAGTGAAGTCACTAAGTTTTAACGGAATTTTCCAGCAAAGTTTGCTACAGAAACTCATGACAGATTTGACGGCATTTGACGACATTTGACTACATTTGCGTACAACGTTTATGATACTTCTGACTTCTGACTTGATTTATCTCCTTTTCTCCTCCTTTGCCGGATGGGGTAACCCTGAAAAGTCCTCAAACCAGCCTTTACGCCAAAAGTAGGTGACTAAAACGGCTGCAATGATTGCCATTAACCCCAAACAAGCGGGATAGCCCCAATACCAATTAAGTTCTGGCATATTGAAGGGTGAAGCTTCGGGATTAAAGTTCATGCCATAAACTCCAGCAATAAATGTCAACGGAATGAAAATAGAAGAAACCACCGTTAACAGTTTCATGATTTCATTCATTTTATTGCCCATAGTAGAGAGATAAATATTCACTAAATCTGAAGAGAGTTCTCTATAGGTTTCTAGCATATCTCGGATATTAATCGTGTGATCATAACAATCTCGAAAATAAACCCGTGCTTTTTTGCCAATCAGTGCTGTTTTTTCTCGGGTTAAATTGTGAATGGCTTCTCGTTGTGACCAAATAGCCCGCCGCAGACTTAATAAATTTTGCTTAATTTCGTAAATTGTGGCAATGGTATCTCGATGGGGCTGGAAAAACACCTCATCTTCTAATTCTTCTAAACGTTCACTATAATATTCTAAAACTGGAAAAAAGCCATCTACAATGGCATCTACAATGGAATATGCTAAATAATCGGCTCCTTGTTTACGAATAATACCTTGATTGGCACGGATGCGATCGCGCACGGGCTGCAAACAATCATATTTCGGTTCTTCTTGAACGGTAATTAGATAATTGTTTCCTAAAATAATACTGACTTGTTCTTTATGAATTTCTTCGGTTCCCGGTTTCAACAACACCATTAAAGTGACAATAATAATATGATCGGGATTTTCATAAAAGACAACTTTTGGGCGTTGAGGAACATTGACCACATCCTCTAATGCAATGGGATGAAATTGAAAAATTTCTGACATTTTGCGCCAGGTTTCTAGATTGCCCAATCCTTGAACATCTAGCCAAGTGACGGCATCGGAACGAATATAAGGAATACATTCTTCGGGATGAGTTAATACCGTTCGAGTGGCACGGGCTTCGTTATACTCAATTAACACCATCGCTGGGGGTGGCGCATTGGGATCAAGATCCAATGTTCCCGGTAATGTCCCCGGTTCATCATAAAATACATCTAAATTAGATTCTTCTTCCTCCTGAGAAAACTCTTCTTCGATAGGGGTAGATGGAGGTGTGATACTGTGGGCCATAAAATCTGACTAGGTTGATGAAATACTCACGGATAACTTAACACTCTGCTTTGTTAAAATACACAGAACACTCTTGAGCAAGCCAACCCAAATGCAAATTAAGGTCGCAATACATCCAGCGGAAGAAGGCGGTTTCTGGGTAGAAGTACCGGCATTACCGGGCTGCATCACTGAGGGGGACACAATGGAAGAAGTTTTAGCAAATCTTCAAGATGCAATTGAAGGTTGGTTAAAAGTTGCCAGCCATTCCTATATTCCCTCACTTAACAGCCAAATTGTGGAAGTCACCGTATGAAGTCTGTTTCTGGCAAAAAATTCTGTAAAATTGTTGAAAAAAAAGGATGGGTTCTGAGTATTTTACAGGAAGCCATCATATATCTGAAAAGCCAGGATATCAAAAGATCCTATCCGTTCCGGTTTACAAAAATCAAGACTTGAAGAGAGGAACCCTAAAAGCATTGATGAAAATAGCAGAATTGGAAGAACCAGATATCCAGTAACGTAAACTTACGTCTTTTTTAGATTGAGACAAAATGTTGTTGAGTCAGGGCGTGTAGTCCGTCTAAGATGGCTAGAGGCTGACTATTGCTGGCTAAACTCACAACAGTTTCTCCCATCTGATTAAACTGCCATTCGACTTGTGAAGCTGTTAATCCATCCATTAAACCGATTAAATCTTCACTGAGGTCAAAATCTGTAATTCGATCAACTCCTGTGGTTGAACCTAATATAAAGCGATCGCTATCACTACCCCCAATCAGGATATCATCTCCTAAATCCCCATACAAGCTATCATCTCCCTGCCGCCCCAGTAAAACATCATTCTCTTTACCGCCATATAAAATATCGTTACCGACTTCTCCCAACAGGGTATCTTCTCCCTTCTCGCCGGAGAGAGTATCATTGCCCTCATCACCTCTGAGATCATCATTGTCTTGACCGCCGTGTAGCCGATCGTTACCTAAATTCCCTTCCAGTTGGTCATTGCCTTGATTGCCAAAGAGAACATCATTACCGTTTTCACCTTGTAGCCAATCATCCCCACCGTAGCCAAACAGGGTATCATCTGCTGGTTCGCCTGTTAAGGTATCTGCGGTTTCAGTTCCTGTATTGTTACTCAGATTATCCCGATTTTCCCGAACCAAGCCATTGTCTGTATTTTGGCTGGGAATGAGTAACTGTAACGCAGCGTCGGCTTGTACCAGTCCTGCACCGCTTTGATTATCCATGCCGGAGGCTGCAATATCATTCGCGGTTTGTTGGAGTAGACTCCGAACTTCGGCTGGTGTTAAACTGCCTGAACCGCCAGCGGCTTGTAACATTAAGGCTGCCATCCCCGCCACGTGAGGCGCTGCGGCGGATGTACCCGAAAAGGTTTCAAACCCCTCAACAGTGGTACTAACGCTGTCTGGAGCCACAATATCGGGCTTGAGGCGCACTTCTGGAGTACTCATGGTATTACCATTTTCATCCAGTAAAATGGGTGTGCCGCCAACAGAAGAAGAAGATTTCACTTCTGAAGGGGTTTGATACCGAACCGCACCGACAGCAATCGCCCCGGCAGCATTGGGATGACCGAAAACAGTGGGGCTATCATGACCATATTCAAAGTGATCGGCTTTACTGGAAAAGCTAATGTATTTAATTTTCTCTGGATGGGAAGCAACAGTGTTTCGTTGACCAATCAGAATGGAGAATTGATCTGTATCAGTGTTATTGGTAAAGGAGAGGGTTTCTAAGGGATTGTTGCCAATATTATCATCGCTGCTATGGGCAACAATATCGGGATTGGCTAAGTCGCTATTGCGAACCACAAAAATATCGAGATCATGAACGGCGTTGTCAAAATTGTCATCCCACTGAAACGTTAAGGTTAAGGTTGTGCCTTGGGGTAAGGTAAAGCGATTAAATACGTCTCCGTTGCCGTTGAAATCATGGGCAATGTAGTCTTGGTTATCGAAGCTGAAATCAACCGCATCATTTAAGGGGCGAAAGGTCTCTTCATAGGAACGTTCCCCATCATTACCGGCAGCAGAGATGTAGACTACGCCTTTTTCCACCACTTCATCCACTGCCTGGGCAATGATACCATCCTGAAAAAAAGATTGATTGACAAATCCTAAATCATCCACAATAATATCCGCGCCTGCCTGTTGTAACTTGCGGATTGCACTTGCCATTTCTGTGTTACTCACAGCAGAGTGAAACATTAATTCTGCACCGGGCGCAATGTCGTGGATAATTTGCAGCATGGCGCGACCTTCATCTTTGCCATAAGGATTTGTACCATCAGCGAGTATATTCACTGGAGTGGTGTAACCATTGGGGTTTCCGACCCCTGGCAGTTCACCCATTTCAATGTCTTGAGTGGCTCCAGAACTCCGGTTGTAGCTATCGGAGATCACTCCAATTTTAATCCCCTGACCTTCTAGGTCTTGAGTATCAATGCTTAGAGTTTCACGAACCCAATCGGTCTTGATTGTTTCATCAGCCTGAGTGGTGACTGTTCCAATACGAGTGATGGGATTTAGGGATAAAAAAGATGACATTAATAAAGTTCTCCTCGGGCAAGTCAGTGAGCAGCTTAAAGGGACTCATCAAAATCAAATTTGATGAAAGATGTAGATAAAAATGATTAGAAAAAAAATGCCCTGCAGGGAAAGTCAGTTGTTTTTAGTGATATCAAAATAAAATGTCAACACATATTGTGTAATACCGTAGATTAATCTCAATAGATTAATTCAAACTAGATAACACTTGAACAACTGTTTTGTTATTTCTATAGTTTCATAAAATAACTGAGATTGTCATCAGGTATAATACTGAAGTTAAATCTTGATAGAAGTGTTTGCTATTAGAGAAAATTCTTGAGATTCTGATGAGAAGTTTCAGTTTATTTTTTACCCGTAATATCTCTTATTTGCGTGAAAAAACGGATTATAAAAGTTAGAGATTATCTTGAAATTTACTGAGCTTTTTATTGACAAATGACTCAATATGTCCGCAGCTTTACGGAGGATTTTTCTTGACAAGTAAAACAATTTATAAAACAAACTTTATAGTCTGCTATAAATTGCTGATCTCAAATGAGATAGTATGCCCCTCAAAGGCTTGATTACCTCTAAAGTCCATAATGGAAATCCCCAGCCGCCAAGGAGTAGGGACGAGGGGACACATCAATTAAGAGGGGGATTATGGTACAAATCTGAGCCATTTTCGGCTACAAATGACTACAAAACCTGAGGTGTTTACAATATCAACAAGCTACGATTTATTCGAGATTTTGATTAATAATTATCTGTTGTACAATCTGAGGGTATTTTGGCGTTCTATAATGATCGAGATATCAACTATGGATTACAACGAGACACACACAACCATCATTGGTGAAACAGATGCTAAGGCTAAAACCCGTTTATTGTTAACCCTATGGGCACTGGGTGGATCACAGGGCAAAATCAAAAAAAGTGAACTCACCAGCAAAGTCAAACAAAAGCGGCAAGGTAAAAAAGTTGGTGTTTACCAAGGCCTCTACGAGGATCTCAAAACAGAAGGAGCTATTCAAATTGAAAAAGAGAACCAAGTCCCCATGGTATCCATGACTCATACGGGTAAACAAATGCTGCTAGAAGCCCTACGTAGCCCTGAATTTGAATTTGAAGGAACCGTTGTGGCAGCGCGGATGGCAAATGGCTTAGTCGAATTAATTCGTGAAATTGAAGGAGATATTCGACCTGAAACGGCATCGGAACAAACCTCCAGTTGAACTAAAACTGATTCACTCCAGAATAACAATGATGATTGAGAGAACCTTGAGATTCATTTGATATTAAATCTTAACTCCTCCTGAACTCATGCCATCATGAAGCCTGTCTCATTGCCACTGAACTCATCAGTCTGATTGATTCAACCCTGACATCACCCCAGATCATGGGTCGATGTTCATCACCCTATCGTTTAATTCCCATAACTTTTAGTCTTTCGCTTCTCACGCATCCATTGCACCTGATGACGCTGCACTTAGATCACAAACAGCATAACTTCCAGGGCAATACTAAGACTCCCCGACTGTAACGTGTCTTTTCTCACTTCAGCCCTTAACCAGTCAGGGTTTAAAGGTCTCTTGCTTTCCCGCAGGGATCTTGATCTCAAATCGGGAGTTCAACACAAACCATTAAGTCTTTTGTAACAATTCCAACGTCATTGGATTGTTTTGCCACAATGAAATGAGTAATCAATGCTACAAAATCAGGAGAAGAGACGATGGAAGTCGAAGAACTGACTCGACGCTATGAAGCCGGAGAACGGAATTTTCGAGATGTTGATTTATTTCGGGCAGAACTGAGCAATGCCAACTTAAGTGGTGCGAACTTATTCCGGGCTAATTTATTCCGGGCTAATTTATTCCGAGCCAACTTACTGGGCAGCAGTCTTTATAATGCCAACTTAATTGGTGCTAATCTATATTGTACTAACCTGAGTGGGGCGAACCTCAGTGGAGCCAACCTCACCCGCGCTGACTTACGGGGAGCGGACTTGAGTGGGGCAGACCTCAGCGGAGCTGATTTGAGTGGGGCTGACTTAACGGGAGCCAACCTGAGTTATGTCGATCTCAGTCGCGGTACCCTATTCCGGGCTGAATGTATAGAGACGAATTTCACGAATGTTAACCTCACGGGTGCTAACCTCAAGTGGATTAACTTAACGGGTGCAACGGTTCAAGAAGCTGTATTCCGTAAAGTTAAGGGATTAACCCCAGAGCAAATCAGCCAACTGCAACAACAAGGGGCTATCATTGAAGGTATACAGCCTGAACGGGCTACAGTTGGGGTGTAACTCGGTGGTTTAAGCTCAATCAATTAGAAAAAAGAACTGTTTTACAATTTTCCCTCACCTCTTACTCAAGACAATTCAAAAGCGTTAAACATCTCAACTGTAGGGTGCGTCAAGTCACGCACCTTACTAACTTATTAATAGCTTTTCAGAGCAGATTTGATTGAAATTCTATTTTTCAGTGTTTTTACTGACAACAAGCTTTAATTTTAGAACTAGAATAGAGTTAAATTATAGTAATGCTTAAAAATGGTTAAACAGCTTAAAAATCAACAAGATTTACTACAACTCACCAGACAATGACATCCAAAAGTTATTGCAGCAATTATTAACAAAAACTTGAAATCAAAAGGGATTACTGTTAAAGTATCTCTCAAAAAAGATTGCTTACAACTGATGTTTGAAGCTACTCAAGTACCCCCTCAAAAGCCTTTAGTTCAATGGATTGAGAAATTTATAACAAAACTGGATAGTACTGCTATCAAAAAAGTTAAAATTTATGGACGAAAAATCGAGGATGATTTTCCTGAATGGCAGCAAGAATTTGAATTGCCAATAAAAGCAGAAATTAAGGATGAAACTTCAAATGCTATTGTGGAAGCTGAAAGTCCTGAACTCAAACAACATTCAACTCAACAATCCTCTTTTTTTAACTCACTCTTTGGCTCTGTTACAAACATAGCTGAAAAGGTAGGAAATACTGCGATTCAAGCGAGTCAAACTGTAACAAAAGTAACTGTTAACGCGACAGATACTGTTAATCAAGTTGCCACTCAAACCTATCAAATTGTGACGAATACAGCCAACAGTACCAGCCAAACTGTCCTACAAATAACCAATAATGCTGGAAAAACAATCAGTTATGCTGCAACACAAACAACAGATAAAGTTGGCTCAGTAATGGATTTAGTGAATCATAGCCCCTTACTCAAATCCCTAACAACAGCATTAAAAGTGGAATTGAACAAAATATTTAATCTCCCCCAACCTTGAAAATATTACTGGAGAAAGTCAATAATGACTTTGCAGTTGCACTTTTAGCACAGTGTCACAAAATTGCTCAAGTTGATGGTATTATGACACCTGAGGAGCAAAATTTGATAGAGATTATTATTCAGACACTTAATCTTGAAGGGGAGTCACTTAATTTATAAAATCAACTCTTCACCTAATCTAACCTAAAAAATATAATATTTTATTATAACTATAGATATAGAATAGCTTTCAAGAAACTCGTTTTTTCAATGATGATGACTCTACCCATTCACGAAACCTTTCAACAAACCATTCAAGGGGAAGGATATTGGGTGGGAACACCTGTAGATTTTATTCGTCTGGCAGGTTGTCCAGTGCAATGTCCTTGGTGCGATACGGGATACAGCGATGGGGGAATGGGTTTACCCCGTCATATTCGTTCAGTATCAGAACTGATTTCCGAACTGCGTTCGCCGCGAGTGGTGATTTCAGGGGGAGAACCGATGATGTATTCACAATTGCCGGATTTCGTTACAATGATAGAGGTCACTGGACGGCAAGTCTCTATTGAAACCTCAGGCGCTTTCTGGCAACCGATTCCTAATTCAGCATGGGTGACCCTAAGTCCGAAAACCCACGTTAGCCCTCAATACCCTGTGTTTGAATCTATGTGGCAGCGTGCCAATGAAGTTAAGCTTGTAATTGCAACGGGTTTAGAATTAGAGTTTTACCAGAATTATTTAACCCCTCAAACTTCAATTCCTATTTTTTTACAACCGGAGTGGACAAAAATTGATGAGACTCTACCGTTAGTTTTAAAATTACTACAACAATATCCAAATTATCGTCTTTCTCTTCAGTTACATAAATATGTGGGAGTTCTTTAATTTCAATGAAATCAGCCCGTTCACACTACCCTCTACATCTGAGACACACTTCAACCCCAGCCTATCGTCATATTTTACCCGTCTCAGTATCCACCCAATCTCAACCCATCACTTTTTTGTATACCATAAAAACCCAGCTCCATCGACAACATTTTAATCCGCCGATTTGGCATGATCCCCATTTTCATCACTTTGAAATCACCTTAGAACTGAAAGCGGCTTGTTATCCTGGAGATCTGTATGGTTTAGATATGGTTGAGGTGGAAAATCAACTGAAAAACTGGGCAGAAATGTTACCCCATATTATTAATGACCATCCTTTGTGTCCCCATGGAACCACTGAGGAAATGTGTGTTTATTTCGCTCAAATCCCCCTAGATTCTCATATTCAAATTCTACAAGTGAGTGTCTCAGAAACACCCAACCGAGTCACCACTTTGCCCCTACATCCCTGATCATTTATAAGTCAACCCGCCAATGACAAATAACCAAAAACAAGTAACGAATCCCAATTTTTGTTATAATAAAAGACTGACTTTTAGCCGTGCCGCCTGAACCGATCATGTCTCTGCCGATTGTTGCCATTGTTGGCCGTCCTAATGTGGGAAAATCCACCTTTGTTAACCGTTTAGCTGAAAATAAAGAAGCGATTGTTCATGACGAACCTGGAATCACCCGCGATCGCACTTATCGTCAAGCCTACTGGCAGGATCGAGAGTTTGTTGTCGTGGATACAGGAGGACTCATTTTTGATGATGATACTGAGTTTTTACCCCTGATTCGAGAACAGGTGATGGCGGCGTTAGCAGAAGCAACTGTGGCAATTTTTGTCGTCGATGGACAACAGGGCGTGACAGGGGGAGATGAAGCCGTTGCCAATTGGTTGCGGTCTCAATCCGTTCCGGTTTTATTAGCCGTTAATAAATGTGAATCCCCCACCCAAGGAGTAATTCAAGCCGCCCAATTTTGGGAATTAGGGTTAGGAAATCCTTTCCCAATTTCTTCAATTCATGGCAGTGGCACGGGAGATTTATTGGATGAATTGATTCAATATTTACCCCCCGTTGAAACGATAGAAGAATCAACTGAAACTCGCGTGGCGATTGTCGGTCGTCCGAATGTGGGGAAATCCAGTTTATTGAATGCATTCTTAGGGGAAAATCGCGCCATTGTTAGTCCAATTTCTGGCACCACTAGAGATGCCATTGATACGGTTGTAGAACGCAATGATAAAACCTATCGCTTGATTGATACAGCGGGAATTCGTCGCAAGAAAAATGTCGAATATGGGGCGGAATTTTTTGGGATAAATCGGGCGTTTAAAGCTATTAAACGCGCCGATGTGGTGTTGCTGGTGATTGATGCTTTAGATGGAGTCACAGAACAGGATTTAAAACTAGCAGATCGGGTGATGGAAGAAGGACGCGCCTGTATAATTGTCGTCAATAAATGGGATGCGGTTGAAAAAGATACTTATACGATTTTAAGCTATGAAAAAGAGGTGCAATCCCGACTCTACTTTATAGACTGGGCAGATATTATTTTTGTCAGTGCCTTAACGGGAAAACGGGTTGAAAAAATTATTGATTTAGTCGATACTGCTGCCGAACAACATCAACGCCGCGTCTCAACGGCTGTGATTAACGAAGTGATTGAAGAAGCCGTCAGTTGGCATAGTCCTCCCACAACTCGTCAGGGAAAACAAGGAAAAATTTACTATGGAACTCAGGTGAGTAGTCAACCGCCAACAATTATTTTGTTTGTGAATGATCCCAAGCGCTTTGGGGATAATTATCGCCGTTATATTGAACGACAATTTCGTCAGCAACTCGGGTTTAAAGGCACACCGTTACGATTAATTTGGCGCGGTAAAAGTTTACGAGAAGCTGAACGAAACTCTAGTAATCGAGCCACAAGGGTTTAAAATGAATTGCAGCAGACTGAGTCATTAATCAGCGCATTATTTGTCATTAGTTGTTAGTCATTAGTTATTAGTTGAATAACGAATAACTAATGACTAACAACTAATGACAAACAACAAATAACCAATAAACAAATGGATTTACTGCGATCGCTACCCATTGGCTTATACTTAGAACAACCCATCACCTGGCTGCATCATCTAGATGCTCGGGTGAAATTGTTGTGGTTAATGAGCTTTTTAATTACACCGTTGCTTTCCAGTGCAATTTGGCGGTTAGCCTTGGTTGTGCTATTAATTTTAATTACCCTTGCTGCTCGAATTCCGCTGCGGGTTTGGCAAAAACAAATGGGATGGCTGTTGATATTTTGTAGTTTGATGTTTATCATTGCTTGTTTATTGCCTGATGGACTCACAGTAGAACATCAACCCCGCCTTCCCAACAATGAAATTGCTTTTGTTCAACCTTCACTCCAACTCTCTAAACCCCCTAAATCTCAACCCTGGGATCAGTTTAGGCAGTTATTGACGGCTTCTGCTCAACCGACACTCCCTCAACCCACAAATTACCGCTATGTCCTTTTTCAACAAGGGCCAATCACGATTACTCGTCGTTCCTTTGACTTAGGAATTCGCCTGAGTGCACTATTCTTTACTTTGGTTTACAGTACGAATTTGTACTTATTGACAACGGCTTCAGAAGAGATTACAGTGGCGATTGAAAACTTGATGGAGCCATTGCGACGGTTCAATATACCGATTACTGAAATTGCCTTAACATTAACCCTTTCTTTACGCTTTTTTCCATTGGTTTTAGAGGAAATCCAAAATTTAATTCGCTCAGTCCGAACAAGGGCAATTAATTGGAAAAAATTAGGGTTTCGGCGAGCCACTCAAGTTTGGTTAATTGTCGCTGAACGGTTATTAGAGAATCTGTTACTCCGAGCAGAACAAATCGCCAGTGCAATGAATGTGCGGGGATTTACTCGCCCTAATCAACACCGTGTGGAGTGGCATCAACTTCGACTTCGTCCCACAGATGGGATCGCATTGGCAGGTTTAGCAATTCTCTGGATCATGCGGCTCTTCTGGGGAATAGATGCATAATTTTTTCAGATATTCTGTTAATTTTAATACTTTTTTCGGGTTCAGTCTTTTAAACCATTGAGAATCTAATTGAACCCACTATATTTTTTGATATTGATAGTAGTGCAAATCACCTTTATAATTAGAAGACTAAAGCAGTTAGGTGGATTATTCTCTCGCCAATGTATTAGGTGTGACAACTTAGAACAAACGGAGGTAAAGAGAATGATTATTATCTAGAAAAAACCCAAGCCCGTTCAATTTCTGAAGCTGCCATTAAATCCCACAAATCTTGCTATTCATTGCTTAATATTAGGTTGAATGACCACAGAAACTTACATGAATCATCCCAACTTTGGCCTACTCTTTAAAGTCTGCCCAGTTGAGGACAGTCAAGAACTCTTTACCACCCTATATGCCCAGCGATTGTTTTTTCTGGTAACCCATAATAGTAATGGCTTGAAATTTGAGCCATTGAGTCGTTCTGACGCGCGGTTAATGGTGGAAATTCGACTCAAAATGCTGCGTCGCACTGGTAAACTGGAAGAACTTCAGAAACTACAGACTATTCATCGCCAGACGTTCCAATAATCTTGAATTGAATGACAGATTCAATCATCCAAAGAATCAGCCAAATTCGCGCCACCTTGCCCCCAGAAGTCCGATTAATTGCCGTGACAAAAACGGTTCCGGTTGAAGCGATTCGAGTAGCTTATCAGGCAGGAATTCGTGATTTTGGCGAAAATCGTATCCAGGAAGCCCTGGAAAAACAAATACAACTGCAAGATTTACCGGATGTGAGGTGGCATTTAATTGGCCATTTACAGAGTAATAAAGCGGTTAAAGCCGTGGAACAGTTTGACTGGATTCATTCTGTCGATAGCCTCAAACTAGCGACTCGTCTAGATCGATTAGCAACAGAAAAACAGCGTTCACCCCAGGTCTGTTTGCAAGTTAAAATCTTGCCAGATCCCGATAAATTTGGCTGGAGTGTTCAGGCGTTACTGGAGGATTTGCCCCAACTCAATGAGTTAAAGCAAATTCAGATTAGGGGGTTAATGACCATTCTCCCCCAAGGCTTAAATCAATCTGAAACCAAACAAGCCTTTGAGCAAATCCGTGAACTCAGTGAACAAATTCGGCAACAAAATTGGTCACAGATTCAGATGCAAGAACTTTCAATGGGAATGTCTGGAGATTATCCCTTGGCAGTGGAAGCAGGTGCTACTATGATACGACTAGGACAAATCATCTTTGGTGCGAGGAGGGCATAGCTCAAGATAATATATTCTCTAGTCAGTCAAATTGCAGGTGAGTCGGGTCACCCACTCGCCCTATAATTAACCCACTCCGGCTTCCTCTGTTAGGGGATGTAGTCGAGGTTATAAGTGATTATGTCAGACAAGACGACTTGCACAAGTGAACAACTGATAGCAGTCTGTAGGGATACAATACTTTGTGTCTGTACAACTAAATATGTCTATAGAGACCTGTTGTATCAGTTTTATGGAGTAGATTAAACCGTGAGCATTTTTGGTAAACTTCGGGATTTTGTCGGCTTGAATGACTCAGCCGAGTATGATTACGAATATGAAGAGATGGAAGGGGATCAGTATCAAAGTACTTATCCCGTTCCTCAACCTCAACCTGCCGCTGCTCCTCCAGAGGAAGAGCGGCGTACTTCTACTGCGACTTCTCGTCGGCCACGAGAAAAAGCAACCGTTGGATCAGTTAATACAGGTGGTGTCATGTCCGAAGCAGTTGGATCAAGCGTGGGTAATGTGATTGGAATGCCCGGCGCATTAAATGGAATTTCTGAGGTCGTGGTGATGGAACCTCGCACCTTTGAAGAAATGCCTGCCGCAATTCGTGCTTTAAGAGAAAGAAAATCTGTGGTGCTGAATTTAACCATGATGGACCCGGATCAAGCTCAAAGAGCCGTTGATTTTGTAGCGGGGGGAACCTACGCCCTCGATGGTCATCAAGAAAGGATTGGAGAAAGTATTTTCTTGTTTACGCCAAGCTGTGTTCAGGTGAGAACTCAATCGGGTGTGGTTCATGAAGTTCCCCCTCAAGGACGTTCACCCCGAATTCCTTCTACGATGTCTTCTGTTTGGCAAACGGAGAAAACCCAAGCCGCTCAGTAATTTGAGGGTGCAATTATCAGGTAGAGGACAGAGAACAGGTGTTCTTTGTCCTTAATTTTTTGATATTTAATGAGTACATTTCTCAATAATTTTCATTAACTCTTTCTTCAACCATGGTTTAGTAATATAACCATTTGAACCTAACTGTTTTGCCAACTGACGATAGCGATCACTAGTTCGAGAAGTTAACATTAAAACGGGTAATTCTTCCGTATTAAACTTGCGGCGGCAGCGACTGAGAAATTCAAACCCATTCATTTCTGGCATTTCTAAATCACAAATTACCACTTGAATGTCGGGATGTTTTTGAAGTTGCTTTAAGCCTTCTTTGCCATTTTTAGCTTGAACAACCTGATAGTCAGACTGCTTTAATACTGTACTCAGAGACTGACGAGTCGTAATTGAATCATCAATAATTAAAACTTTTGAAAGCTGTTGGGGTTCATCTTGAATCTGGGTTGGAAATAGGATGAATTGAGAGGGAAAGGAGTGATATTGATTGTGCCAATGTTCTAATAGTTCTGAACTATCCACCACGGGAACTAAGCGACCATCTCCTAAAATTGTACAGCCATAAAGATAGGATGGCGCACTTAAAACAGAACTAAAGGGTTTAATGGTTAAATGTTGTTCCATAATGACTTGATCAATTTTCAAAGCAATGGTGTTTAAGCCTTGAGAAATCACCAATAACATCATTTTCCCTGAAAAATGGTCTGAATAACTTCTTTCTAATTCTATGATCGTTTGTGGTTTTGAAGGAAATTGTCCAGAGTAGTTACATTGAGTCAGTAATGATTGAACGAGAGGGATTTTTTGTCCGTGCCAATTATAAAACTGTCCTTTTCTATTTTGTTGTATTTCAGGTAAAGAAATTGAAATAATCGCCGTCAAGGTATCCATCGGAATGGCAAACAAATTCTGTTGAATTCTAAAGATTAACAGTTTGGTAATAGTTAAATTCCAAGGGAGCCGAATTGTAAATGTTGTTCCTTTTCCCCGTTCTGATTGTAATGTTAAGGTTCCTTTTAACGCTTCAATTTGATTGCGGGCTGCTTCTAATCCCACACCTCGCCCAGAGATTTCACTCACTTTATTTTTTGTCGAAAATCCTGGATAAAATAAGAAATCTTGTAATTGATGAGTCGATAAACGAGCCGCATCTCGTGCAGAAATCAGTTTTTTATCAATGATTTTTTGACGGATTTTTTCGGGATCAATACCTCGTCCATTATCATGAATTTCTAAATAAGTATGGTTTCCTTGATTGTAGGCTTTTATTTCAATGTTGCTCGCTTCTTTTTTTCCATTTTTTTGTCGTTCTGCTTCCGATTCAATCCCATGATCGAAAGCATTTCTCACCAGGTGAATCAGTGGATCATGAAGCTTCTCTAAGATAGCTTTATCCACCAATGTTTTTTTGCCAGTCAGGATCAAATTAACAGGTTTATGATTTCGTACTGATAAATCTCGAATCATGCGGGGAAATCGATTGAGTACTGACTCAATCGGGAGCATACGAGTCGCAATTAAATGCTGCTGAACTTGTTGTAAGGTTTGTTGACGAGTTTTGATTAACTGTTGATTTTGTAAATTCTGTAGTTTCATCTCATAGATGAGATTTCCTGCCTCATGCATTTGATGAGCCGTTTGTTTTAAAATCTCATTAAGTGATTCTAATTCACTGGGTTTGATCTCTGTGCGATCAAAAAACGAACTGGGAAACTCTGTAAATTCTTGGACAATATTTAAAAATCGTTGAAAGCTTTTCCAGCTTTTTTCTAAGGTTGCTAAAGCCTGACGATTTTTTTGATTTTGTAAAACTAAGCTATTATCTTGGGTGGCTAAATCTCCTACAGACTGATTAATAGCATTAAACCGCTCCAGATCCACTCGTAACCCTAAATTGGCTTCAGTGGTTGCAGAGACCATCTGATCCCCCGATTTTGAGGGGTTAACGGCTTCTTTCTTCGCTTCAACCACAGGAGTAGGCGTAACGGGTTGAGTGACGGCTTGAGCCGTTTTTGGCGGGCTAGCGGTTTGACGCTTTTGGGGCAGTGCTGGGGGTTGAGCCAATTTCACTAATGCTAGACTCGGCGATCCCCCCTCAACTCGATCCCCCTGCATGACAGCAGCGTGTCCCGCCCAAAAATCAACTAATGCCAATTGACCAATATGCCGATAGTCTTGAGGATGGAATTCTAACGCTTTGAGGGTGGTTTCGGCGATCGCAGTAAACCCCGGTAAGCTCAACATTCCCCCTAATGTGGCAAACACTTCAGCTTGGGTTTTTAACTCAGTGATAGTATTTGATTGTTCTGGGTGAGTCAATAAAGACTCCCAACGTCTTAGTCCTGCTGGAATTTCTTCCTCAAACAGGAAAACCGTCATATCCGTTTCCATGGGAACTTCTGGAAGTTCTGCCGCTTCTTCTAAAGACCGTCCCAGTTTGGTTTCAAGCTGCTGAAAAATGGGCTGTGAACGGGTGATAGCCGCCTCTTGTTCACAACTTCCCGTCTCAATTTGTTGTTGCAGGGGCGATCGCAAACAGTCATAAGCCTGCAATAGCAGTTCTTCCAATTCCACATCAAAGGTGATGTCATCGGCATATAAAGCACGAATGCCATTTTCTAGATCGTGGGCAATCTTGCCAATGCCAGCCAACCCAACACAGGCAGCCCCCCCTTTAATGGAATGGGCTGCACGCATTAAGGCGTGTAATTTCTCTAAATCATGCTCTTGAGAGAGGTTTATTAACCCCGTTTCCAATTTCTGCAAGAGATCAGATGATTCTTGAATAAAGAATTCGTAGGCTTGATCGTCCGTTTCAATCGTGGTCATGGGTTATTCGTTATTGGTTATTTGTTATTCGTTATTGGTTATTTGTTATTCGTCATTTGTCATCTGTTATTAGAGGCAACAGGGAATTTTAGATTGAACAATTGAGCGACTTAGAGCAATTCCAAATCTAGGTGTCTAAAATCATCTGAAACTCTCCCTATTTACCCAAGAACGAACAACGAATGACTAATAACTCATGACAAATGACTAAATCCTAATTTTCTGGAGTGACACGGAATTGAGAGATCCCATCTTGGAGTTCTCCAGCAACGCCCAAGAGGCGGTTAAAAGAACTGGCAACAATTAGGGATTGTTCTGAGGTTTCATTAGAAATTGCCGCAATTTCTTGCATGGTCTCGGATAACTCACTAGCGGTTTCCGCTTGGGCTGTGGCAGAGTAGGCAATTTGTTCCACCCAATCCCGAATTTGATGACTGACTTCCATTAAATCGGTTAAAGTTTCCCGGGTTCCTTTCACCAGTTTGGTGCCGATAATCACTCGTTTCATGCCAATTTCCATGGCTTTCATTAACTCTTTGGTTTCAGCCTGAATTTCCTCGACAACTTGCTCAATTTCCTGAGTTGCCGTCGCCGACTGTTCCGCCAGCGTCCGGACTTCTGTTGCCACCGTAGCAAATCCATGATCGGAAGCACTGGCGCGACTGGCTTCAACAGAGGCATTTAATGCCAACACATTGGTTTGGTTAGCAAACTCACTAATCAAACTCACCACCCGTGAAATTTTCTTAGAAGCTTCCCCTAAATTTTTCACCTTGCGGGCAGTAGCGTGAACGGTTTTTTGGATCACCATAATACCCTCAACGGTACGGTTCATACCAGCATCTCCTTTCTGCAAGATTTGATCCGCTTGACTGACTTTAGTTGCCGCTTGTTGGGCATTTTCCGCCACCGCTTGAATAGAGTTTGCCATCACCTGAATTTGAGTCAGGGCGCTGGTAATGGCTTCTGCTTGCCGTAAGGATTCATTGGAGAGTTGCTTAATATCCTGTTCACTACTTTGGGCGGTTTGGGTCACCACCGTGGCAGCGGATTGCACTTGCAACACTAACTGCTGCAAGTTTTCAATGGCAGCATTAAAGAAATCTGCCACCGTTCCCATCACCCCTTCTGTAACTCGCGCCCGAACCGTTAAATCTCCATTAAAAGACTGTTCAATATCCGTCAGGAAGCTCTCAATTTGTTGTTTGAGTTGTTCATTTTGCTCCCGTTGTTCCTTAGAGGCTTTCTCCGCTAACTTACGGGCTTGTTGAACTTGCCGCAGCAGCAGCGCCTGTTCTAGGGTATAACCTACTTGCTGTGCCACCTGTTTGAACACTTCCACTTCTGACTCTTTCCAGGTTCGAGGTTGGTCACATTCATAAGCCGCTAACACCCCATACAGACTTTGATTCACCAAAATCGGAATCAAAATCCCTGCTTGAATGTGCCATTTCTCCAACTGTTCTGAAGGATGAAGTAGCAATTCTGCCGATTGAATATTTTCAACAATCTGGGTTTGACCTTTGCGGTAGAGTTCCACCACTTCGGGGGGAACTGCAAAAGTCTCTGTCTCCATCTCCGCCAGAGGTGAATATTTCCCGTGAGTCACCTCCGCTAAAATTTGAGCTTGAATCCCATTCTCCTCAGTTTCCTCGTGAATCCGATAAATTGCCACCCGATTGCTTTTCATCAACGGCAACCCGGCTTCTACAGTGGTTTGAAAGATTTGTTTGGGGTCAAGGGTCTCGCGGATACGGAAACTGATATCACTCAGGAGTCGGGCTTGTTGAGTTGCAAATTTTTGCTGTTCTAACAAAAAGGCTTGGTCAAGGGCATAGCCCACTTGAATAGCCACCTGTCGCATTAGCTCCATTTCTGATTCTTTCCAATGACGAGGGCTGGAACATTGATGGGCAATTAACAACCCATGTAGCTTTTGATTAGCAACAATGGGGGCGACTAAATTGGCTTTGACTTCAAAGGGTTCAAGTTGTTTGAGGTGACAGTCTGTTAGCCCCGCTTCCAGGATATTATCCGTTGCCTTCACCCGACCTTTCAGATAAGGACGAATATAGTTTTTAGCAAAGCAAGGATCAGCGATTTTTGCCCCTAACGCTGGGGGATATCCGACACTGACCGATTCTGCGACAATTGTCCCTTGCCAATTGGCATCAAACTGATACACAATGACACGCTCAGCAGCAATAGCCTCTTGAGTATCCTCCACCGTGGCGTTAAAAATGTCTTCGGGGTTAAGGGATTGACGAATGTGGGAGCTAATTTGATTGAGTTGGGTGGCTCGCATCACCGCCTGTTGCTGTTGATGAATCAAATGCAGTTGATCCAACGAAACCCCGACTTGTATCCCCAGTTGTTGAATAAAGTTAATTTCGGAGGCTTCCCATTTGCGAGGGCCAGAACACTGGTGAGCGATTAACAGCCCATGCAGGCGAGTATCGGCGATAATCGGAGCAACCACATTAGCCCGCACTTCAAAAGGTTCCAGTAACTTGGTGTAACATTCCGCCAGACCCGCGTCATAAATATCCTCATGATAGGTGACCCGACCCCGAAAATAGGATTTAACGTATTGACCGGCAAAACAGGGATCAGCAATTTTCTTACCAAACGTGGGAGTCCAGCCCCGTTCAACGGATTCAGCCATCACCGTGCCAATCCATTCTTCATCAAATTGATAAATAATCACCCGGTCGGCTTTTAAAGCGGTTCTCGCCCCTTCTACAATGGTGTCATAGACATCTTCAGGATTACGGGCCTCCCGCAATTTACCGGTGATTTCATTGAGAAAACTGGCTCGGAACGCTGCCGCTTGTTGAGATTCCAACAGATAGGCTTGATCGAGGGTGTAACCCATTTGTACAGCGACATTGCGAATCACATCAATATCCGTCTCACTCCACTGTCTAGGCCCAGAACATTGATGAGCAATCAACAATCCCATTAATTTCTGATGCACCAGAATAGGAGCGACTAGATTAGCTTTAACCCCAAAGGGTTCGAGTTGTTTGAGGTGACAGTCTGTTAACCCAGCATTTTGAATATCGTTTGTGGCTTTAACTCGTCCTCGTAAATAGGGTTGGACATAACGCTCCGCAAAACAGGGATCGGTAATTTCCGCCCCCAATGCCACTGGCCATGGACTCACCACGGATTCGGCAATAATGATACCGCTCCAATCTGGATCAAATTTATAAACAATCACCCGATCTGCTGCCAAGGCTAGGCGAGTTTCTTCGACTCCGGTGGTTAAAATATCGTTAACATTCAGGGATTTACGAAGTTCGGTGTTAATTTTGTTAAGGCGCGTAGCTGCTTCACTGGCTTGACGAGTTGAACGCAGCAGCAGCGCTTGATCGACGGCGTAACCCACCTGAATCGCCAGTTGTCGGAAGAATTCAATTTCTGAGTCATTCCACACCCGAGGTTCAGCGCAGTGGTGAGCAATCAATAACCCGATGAGTTGACCGTTTGCCAAAATGGGAGCAATTAAATTTGCCAGAACATCGAAGGGTTCGAGTTGTCCAATATGACAATCGGTGAGTCCGGCTTCGTAGATGTTGCTGATGGCTCGAATTCGTCCTTTTTGATAAAATTCCGCATACCGTTCTGTAAAGCAGGAATCGCTAATTTCAGATCCCAACGTCGGCGGCCATTGGGGATCAACCGATTCAGCAATCACGGTTCCTTGCCAGTTTTTATTAAATTGATAGACCACAACCCGGTCGGCTTGCAGGACACTACGGGCATCTTCTACCACCGTTTTAAAGATATCTTCAACTTCAAGAGATTCACGAATGTGGGAGGTAATTTCATTAAGGAATTTAGCTCGTTCAGCCGCCGCCCCTTCCCGTTCAATCAAGCTTTGCAGTTGATTAACGCGGGTGTCAATATTGGCTCGTAGAATGGAGAGTTCTTTAGAAAGGGCTGTGGTTTTGGCTTTCAGTCCCATCACCGACTGGCTGGAGGTTGAGAGAGAGTCTAGCTCTGCTTCTACAGAGACAGAGGCTTCAACCGGAATAATCGTTGTGTTGTCACTCCTTAAACTGCTTTCTTCAGCGATCGGATTGAAGGATTGACGGTCAGTTTTTGAATAGCGGCGTTCATTGGAACTGGGAATGCGATAATTGTTTCTACTCATAATTGATTAAACTCAGGGGTGATGGCATCGGATAGTCACTTGGTATTTTTTAGGTTAAGAAATTTGGGAGTCAATGCCTGATTATCGTCGGAAATCCTTTCTCCTGAAGACTGACTCTTCTTCAGAGAAGTCATTCCTACATTGGCTCTCTGGGTGCATACTCCTCAACTGCAGCCGTTTTCCAGAAGGTGGGTGGGTGACAGGACTCAATCGGTCTCAAGGGTTCAGCCGACATGAATAGAGGGTTCAAAAGAGCGCATTTGATTCGCGATCGCTTCTGTATTGATAATGGGAATGGGTTTTCCTTGGGGGTTGATCCAGATCCCTTGTTGCCAAGTCTCTGGCAGGGGGGGGACTGTAGACGGGGAGAGGGCTGTGGAATTTGGGTTTTCAATCGCCGTTGAGTTGATTGCGATCAGGTTACCCACTTGCCTGACAAAATATCCCACGTTACCCCATGGACTATTCACTTTCAAAATGCTACATTGTGTAGGAAGTTTTGTTAGGTTTAATCCACTGAGTTGAACTAAATCAACAATCCATAAAAGTTCCTCGGATGTTGGGTATACGCCAATCACAGTCGGTGGCATTCCAGGGATTTCAGTTATGGAACAGGAATCGACCTGAAAAATTTCAATCAGTTGTACCGTTGAGAGGAGTACCCATTGGTCTTGACTCAGGGCAAAGCTGAGAAATTGTTGCTGGGGTTGAATATAGAGTACCGAGTTCATTAAAGGTTGGTTTTAAGAATTAATAAACTTACCTTTAATCATAGACTTTGATTTTTCAGATGGGGCTGTTTCTTGACAATCCTCGGATTAAAAATCGCGGGGAATCTTCTTTCATAGTAGGCGAATTAATTCGCAGGGGCCGCTTCTTGAAAACTAGAGCGCGCTCCGCGTATGGCTTCGCTAAAGGGGGGAGGTCGGCCGACACCGCCTAGTTTTCGCTTTTCCACCCCGGTTGAAAAACACCTTGCTCTCAAGCTCCCCACTTTGTCTCGTATTTTGTATTAAAATTAGCTAAATGTGTCCGTATTTTTACGTTTTTGTATAGCGCTACCCAAATCAGCTTAGGACACCATAGCTGTTCCCTGTTGCCAGTTAAGCGTTCCCGCTTCCCGTAGCGCTATATCATCTAAAATTCCTGATTGCCTTTAATGAGATAGTAATTCTGAGTTGAATGGTAAATTGGTGTCAGTCTCATGAATTACATTAATTCAGAGCTTTTACTATGACAATCTACAATTCAAAATTGATTCAGAATTGCTATTAATAAATATTTAATTTTTAAATCTGAATAGGGATGTGAGAATAAATGGATTTTGTTTTTTTTACCGAAATCAAGTCTTGGTAGGTGTGAAACTGATTTTTAGCTTTTTAGAGTGGAGGAAAACAGAGGGTTAAATCGCTTGAGGATAGCGCCACAACTGCGGAAATTGATCGGCTAAATATTTGCGAGTCATGCGAACTGTGATTTTCGGATCGGCGGGTTTGGATAGAAACTCAGAAGCGCCTGCCAGTTGAGCGTAATTACGATCCACCACCGTATCTCGACTGGTTAAAATAATCACAGGAGTTTCTTGGAAAATGAGAGAATTTCTCAAGAATTTGCACACGATATAACCGTTGGCATTGGGCATTACTAAATCTAGGAAAATTAAGTCCGGTTTATATTCTGCCACCTGTGCCAGTCCCTTCACCGGATCTTCAATGTTCACAATCTGACATCCCAAAGGCTCTAAAATCCGTCTTAGGGTGTAAGCTGTCATCGGGTCATCATCAATACAAGCAATTAAGGGTTTGGAACGACGCATCGGCATGGGTAATTTCCCAGGAAACTGAGTCACAGGTTTGGGTTGTTTAACCTGAGCCGATTCGGTTAAGTCCGGCAGATGACGAAATTGTAGCAAGCCTTTTTGCATCAACGGTTTCAGGGCTTTTGTCACACTAACCACTGATTTACCCATTTCTACGGCAATATCCCACAGGGTGTAAGTGCCATTCAGATAGGGATACCAATGAGCCAACCGCTTGGACTTCACCGTCCGATCTAGGATAGGGGCTAAGGTGGGACTGAGATTACTTAAGTTGGCTTGTTGCCATTGAGACTGCATTTCCAGTACTTTATCAAATAAGCTTTTGAGTTCTCGACGCGACAAGCTTAAATGACCCAACAGTAAGGCAGGATTATCTGTATACTGAGGTTCCCAGTGATGGGTTAAATCAATATAACAACTCAAAGACAGCAAGACTTCTAAGGTCACTCGACCAATCACTGCTTTGGCTTGGGTTAAGGTTAGCTGTTTTTGTAAGACCCCTCGATGCAGCAATTGATATTCCCACAATTGATCGTCGCGCAATGGCATCATCGGTTCAATCTGCCAATCCGGGCAAAATCGTTCGATCGCTCGGTTCCATCGTCTGACTCGATGGTGTTGACAAACCGGATAGAGCAGTTGACCTTTGAGTAGGTGCAACCGTGCCGCCTCTGCATGAGTGGTTAAAATCAGATCGCCGGCAATCGGCTGTTGGATTAAGGTTTTGAGGATTTCATTCAATCGAAATAATTGAATGGGTTCTGTAGTTCTCATGATTGAGCTTTAGAGTGAATGGGACTATAGAATCAAACGGCTTATCTGTTTTGTATAGTAGTGTGATAATCGCTTTCGATATCAATCTGGGTTAGGGTTCAACATTAAAGTCAACATTTGTTAACTTTTTGCTGAACACTATCTCGCGTCTATTCAGGATACAGCTTGGATTCAGATAGATTGCACTTTGCCGTGTAACACCCTGAGTGTTCCCCCAATCCTTCTATAAAGCTGGGATACCTAAAAACCCAGTATGCTAACCTCAAGCATTTTGATTGCTTAGGCTACAGCAAACCTACAGTTTCCGCTACAACCGAGAACGCAGATTTGTTCATGATTAACCGAGATTCTAGTTCTCCCTTGTTCACTGATCAGCCGCTGATTCAGGCGACAGAGAGCAATAAACTGATTTTGTTATGGTGTCTGTTATAAAATATAACAAGCTTTAAGAAATTCTTGTAGCCCGTTATACAGGATGTCAATTCTTACGGTAAATATTAACACAATCTTAAGTCAATTGACTACACCCTGAGAAAAAATTTATAGTATGTGCTCCCATCTGGGTGCAGCCTGTATCCTTAAATCCTTTAAGTTACCGTGGCGATGCACAGACAGGGTTAGATGACGGATCAAGGGGGGATAAACGGTGGTAACTGGAAGTTTCATCCAGAATCCCATCTAACAGAGTTGGTCATGGTTAGGTAACGTAATGATAAACTCTGTAAACGCTTCAGGTTCAGTTTGAATTTGAATTAAACCTTGATGTTGTTCCACTAAAATTTCATGAGTCAAAGATAGGCCTAAACCTGTCCCTTCCCCGGTTGATTTTGTAGTAAAAAATGGATGAAAAATTTGATCTCGAATCGCAGCCGGAATGCCACAGCCATTATCCCGAATCCGAATTTCTATCTCCGTTTCATGATTCCGAGTGGTGACCCATAAACTGGGAACAAATTCAGTTTGATTTTCTAGGGTTTCCTGCTTTTTTTTCAAAGCATAACAAGCATTTTCTACAATATTAATAAAGGCTCGACTGAGATCGGCTGGAACTGCATTAATCGGAGCCAGATTTGGATCATAATCTGTAATGATATTAATATTTAACTCTTGACATTGGGCATATTGATTTTTATAAGCCAGTTGAATTGATTGATTGAGCAAAGAATTAATGTCAGTCTGTTGCGGTTGACCCGGTTCGGTTCGCGCTTGCATTAATAGATGCTGAATTACCCGATTGGCGCGCTCACTGTGCTGTTGAATTGTTACAGAATTTTCGATTAAATCTTGGATTAACACTTTCATTTTTTGGAAAGACTGTTCTGTTAAAACTTCAGATTGAGCTTCAAGATTTTCCATTAGCTCATCTCCTAATTCGCTTGATCCTTCTGCGTAGTTGATAATAAAATTAAGTGGGCTTCTCAGTTCATGGGCAACCCCAGCAATTAGGGTCCCCATTATCGCTAACCTTTCTTGAGAAATTAATTGCTGTTGAGTGACTTTTAGCATATTTAAAGTAGCCGTCATTTCTTGATTTTTTTGGACTAATGTTTGGGTTAAAGTCCGAAGCTTTAAATGAATATGAACCCGTGCTAAAACTTCTTCTTCTTCAAAGGGTTTTGTAATATAATCTACAGCACCTAATGAAAGTCCTTTGACTTTATCAACGGTTTCAGAAAGAGCCGTCATAAAAATAATGGGAATATCTTGAGTGAATGGGTTTTTTTTCAGAGCTTTGCAAGTCTCAAATCCATTCATATCTGGCATTAAAACATCTAACAAAATCAATTCAGGGGGGTCATGTTTTACCTGCTGTAAAGCCATTTTCCCATTGGTGGCAACCGCTACATCTAATCCAGAGTTCGTTAACGTTTTCGCTAAAACTTTTAAGTTTGTTGGGGTATCATCCACAATTAAAACATGATTTCCAGAATCAGAGAGGGTGTTAAAATTTATTGTTTCTTGCATATTTATTCAAAATTTGTATGATGAAATTAAAAAAAATTGGCTCTCCCATCCTTATGGCGATCATAAAGCTTATATGAATGTAGGATGGGTCAGGCAGGTACGGAATGAGTTTTAGCTTCAACCTTTCTTCGACAAAAACCGCAATTATATAAGCAACTTTTGAGAAAAAACTTATGATTTTTGATTTTTGCCGCAAACTCTTGCTTAAGATTGTGTATTGTTTTATACTTTCTCTTTCTCCATTTTGGGAGAGCAAAAAAATCTTCAAGAATATTTATAGTATAGCTAACCCTCAATCATTTGTGAATAAAGCTCAGCCTGAAAACCAAACACAGCCAGGATGAGATTTTATAATTTGTTAAGTTTAGCTAGACTAGGATAGGTTGGCGTAAGTTTAGAAACCCTTCAAGAAAGCTTTATAGCGCTACGTGCTAGAGAACAGGGAACAGGCTTACTCCCTATTCCTGACTCCTGACTTGCAGACTGACCCGTAGCGATACCAGAGAGCTGATTTCGATCAGCCATTCAGTAAATGATTTAGTTGTTCAATTTCAAAATCCTGAGCTAGATGGATCACTTTTTGAGCAAAATCATAATATTGGAGGTCTAGTTGTTTCAGTTTTTCTGCTGCAGCTTTGATCTGTATGATTCTTCCTTTCTGAATTAACTGTTTTAGCTCATATAGCTCTGCTAAGGGAGGAACTATCATCTGAGGCTTTTGTATAGATTCTGCTGGTTTTTGAGGGTATTTATATTTCCATTCTATAGATAATAACTGAGAAATTGTACGATACAGTTCCTGAGCTTGAATGGGTTTTGGCAGGAAATAATTACAACCAGCTTCTAGACTTTTTTGTTGATCAACTTCTGAAATAGATGCTGACGTGGCAATAATTGCAATTGAGTTCAGTTCTGAATCTGATCGAAGTTTTTGAGTGAATTCTAAGCCATCCATTTCAGGCATAATCACATCAGTAATCACTAAATCGGGTTTATTGAGCAATGCTTGCTTTAGGGCGGCTTTCCCCTGGGAGGCTTCCATCAGTTTAAATCCCAACGGTTGTAATAGATCGCGAAGGACGAATAAATTTTCTGGGCTATCATCCACAATCAAAATGGTTTTTGCTTCTTCCGTATAACCCACAATTTGCATTTCTGTTTCGGGTTGAAAATTAACTAAATCTTCTAACTCACAATTTAATAACAATTCAAAAGAAAAAACACTGCCCTGCTCGGGAACACTTTCAACCTGGATCTGGCTGCCCATCAGCTGAAGAATTTTTTGTGTAATGGCTAATCCTAAGCCTGTGCCTTCCTGCTGGCGCGCCAATTCCCCTACTTGTTCAAAGGGTAAAAATATTTTTTTCAATTGAGAAGGTTCAATGCCAATTCCTGTATCTTTGACTTGAAACTTCAGAAGCATCTTATTTTCTTCAGGTTGATAAAATAATTGCTCCACCTTAAAGTCAATTGAGCCGGTATGGGTAAACTTAATACTATTTGTAATTAAATTCAATAACACCTGCCGAAGTCGTTTTTCATCGGCGATAACACTACTGGGTAAGTTAAGACTGGGGTGATACAAAAATTGAATTCCTTTCTGTTGCGCTTTAATACTGCAAATTTCAACCACCCCATGTAAAAAGCTTTTAAAGTTGAACGGTTGGGGATACAGCTGCATTTTGCAGGCTTCAATTTTAGATAAATCCAGGATATCGTTAATTAAGGTGAGCAAATGAGACCCACACTGATAAATCACTTGAATACCTTGCTGTTCTTCTGGTGTTAAGGTTAGGGAACGTTGCAGAATCTGAGCATACCCTAAAATTCCATTGAGGGGTGTTCTTAATTCATGGCTCATATTGGCTAAAAATTCACTTTTTGCCCGGTTTGCCACATCAGCCGCCTCTTTCGCCACTTTTAACTCAGCCGTTCGGCTTTCCACTCGATTTTCTAATTCGCTATTAACTTGACGCAAAGCCCGTTCGGCTTGTTTGAGTTGATTAATATTGCGGGCAATGAATGAAAAATTCTCAACTTCTCCGTCGCCATTGCGATGAGCAATAATCACTTGAGAGACTGGAATTTCTGCTCCGGTTGTATTCAAAACGGCAGTTTCTCCGATCCAAACCCCTTGTTTAATAGCCTGGGGAATGCCATGATTGAGAATCTGATGTAAAGCCCACTGAGGATAACAGTCACTGATTTCCAGTAGGGAAACATCTTCCAAACCCGACAAACCATAAAGCTGTTTGGCTTGAGTATTTAACCAGAGAATCTGACCTTGAGGATTACTGATGAGGACATAGTCTGGGGAAGCCTCTAAAATAGCAACCAGTCTTTTTTGATTTTGCTCCAGTTGTTGACGCTGGGTCATATCTTCTGCAATGCCTACAGTGCGATAGACTTGACCTGTTTCATCTAGGATGGGAAACGTCCGATCTCGAATCCAACGTAATTCTCCATGGGGTTGAACAATGCGATACTGTACATCGTATCCCTTTTGATAACGTTGTTCTAGGTTGTCTTTAACCCGTTGACGATCTTCGGGATGGATTGAATCGAGCCAACACTGAGAAGATTGATAAAGTTCCTCACAGGATCGACCCCAAATTTTTTCATAGGCTGGACTGACGTAGAGTATGGTTTGAGTGTGGGCATCAACCACCCAAAATACTTCTTCAATGTTCTCCGCTAACTGACGGAATCGTTCTTCACTCTCCTGCAATGCTTGTTCTGCTGCGGTGGGTTTTGGCGGGGGCTGACGTGGCTGAAGCTGTTGAATATATTCTGTTTGATACAATGATAGGCTTAATTGATCCGCCAGTTGCTGAATTAAGTTCAAGCGCTCCCTGTGAAATTTAGGTTCTGTCGGATAATTTTCTAAATAGAGAATGCCCAGTAATTCGGTTTCATAGCATAGCGGTAAGCACAACAGGCAATCAACGGGGTGTTGTTGGAAATAAGCATCAGCTTGCCAGGGTGTCGATTGAATCGAATCAAGGATTAACTGTTCCTGAGTTTCCATCACCCGATGAATGACACTCAAAGGCAGAGTTGAACTTAATGATAGGGGAATATTAAGCGGTTGGCTGAGTTGATGTTGAGATCCTTGAATGCGAAGGATCAATTGATCGCCCTGGCGACAAATGAGTGCGAGAGTGTTTGCCGCTGATACTGTCAGGAGAGTTTGGGCAGCACTGAAGAGGATCTGATTGAATAATTGTGGGGGTGAAACGGCTGAGGTGATATCCATATCTCAACATAGATTGAATCAGAGGCTCAATGCAGATTAGTCTGACTTTAATCTAGAATAACTGATTTTTTCTGTGAGCCATCGATGAACGGATTGTGTTTAGGATGGCAATATATTAAATGAATAATCCGGTTGCAGAAATGAATCAGCCCCCTCTACCTGTAAAGGTTGTGACAGAAAATAGCCCTGACCATAATCACACCCTAATGCTTGTAATTGTTCAAGCTGCTGTAAATTTTCTACCCCTTCTGCAATCACATTCATCTTTAAACTTTGAGCCAAGGAAATAATCATTTTAACTGTTTCAAGTACCTCCGGATTGGTATCAATTTTTTGAACAAATTTTCGATCCAGCTTGAGGGTGTCAATTGGAAATTCGTTTAAGCAGCTTAACGCGGAATAGCCTGTGCCAAAATCATCAATACAGAGTTTAATTCCTAATGCTTTTAACTCTTTTAAGACATTGACTTGACCCGTGACATTATTCAATAGATAACTTTCATTCAGTTCCAGTTGTAAGGAATCACCTTCGAGGCAAGATTGTTTTAAAATTCCTTCAATCTGCTGCACAAAATTGGTTTGTTTAAGTTGAATTGATGATAAATTCAGGTTGAGCATTAAATTGGCATGACCCGGACATTGTTGCCAATGGTGCAGTTGATGACAAGCTTGTTGAAATACCCACCATCCTAACGGTGTAATTAATCCCGTTTCTTCTGCTAAAGGAATAAATTTAACCGGAGAAATCATTCCTTGGGCAATTGATTCCCAACGAACCAGAACTTCAAAGCTATGTAAACGTCCTGTGAGCAGTGTTAAAATTGGTTGATAATGCAGACAAAATTCTTGGCGTTCCAGGGCCGTTCGTAAGTCTTTTTCCAGCTTTAAACGCTCCATGGCGCTGGCTTGCATCTCTGGATCAAAAATCGCGTACCTGCCTCTTCCTAAACGTTTGGCACGATACATGGCTGCATCTGCATCCCGTAACACTTCTTCTGAGTGTTGATAACCAATCGTACTCAGTGCAATACCAATACTTGCTCCGGTATGAACTTCATAGTTTTCTAAATGAAACGGGTAGCTTAACTGTTCTTGAATCCGTTGAGCCACACGAGTCACATCATGAATATCTCTGACTTCTTCTAATAGAATAACAAATTCATCCCCGCCAAATCGAGCCACTGTATCTACGGAGCGAATACAGTTACTTAAACGCTGAGCCACACCTTTTAATAATTGATCTCCAATAGAATGTCCTAAAGTATCATTAACAATTTTAAATCGATCTAAGTCAATAAATAGAACGGCATAAACATAATTTTTATTCCGAAGCGCTAATTTAATATGATGTTCTAGCAAACTCACAAACCATGAGCGATTGGGTAAATGAGTCAGTAAATCATGGATAGCGTTGTAGACTAAATGAGACTTGATTTTTTGATGCTGCTGTTGCTTGTGACGAGCATTTTTCGCTGAAATTAAAGTCTTGTTTAATGTCCTCTCTAAGTCCTTAAAGTCAATGGGTTTTGGGATGAAGTCAAACGCCCCATAGTTCATTGCTTTTCTAATTTTAGTGAGGTCATCATGAGCAGATAACACAATTGTTTTAATATGCTGATCAATCTCATTGATTTTCCTGAGCAGGGTTAAACCATCCATTTCAGGCATATTGATATCCGTCAAGACAACATCTACTTCACGCTCATTTCTTAAGATTTCCAGGGCATTTTCCCCATTGGTAGCAAACACAAACTGAAATTCTTGAGCTTGAATCTTTTTTCTAAATCGTTGCTGAATTAACCGCTGTAAGTCTATTTCATCATCAACAACCAGGATCTTTGAAGTTTTATAAGGTATTTCATCTGATGGCCAGGTAGGTTCAATCTGACCATAGTATTGTATTTTCTGATTAAAATCTGGACTACTGTTGAGCATGGCTACGCCCCTTACAATTCGCTCAAAATCACTCCAATGAGTTGCAGTGATTGGGAATCCCAAATAAGTTTTAATTAAATATTATCATTGTATTCAATAAATTGTGAAAATTTTGTTAAGTTGCCCTTCCCTCGGGGTCGATGATAATGGCTCGTGAATGACAATGGTTCGTTTCAGCATAATTAAATACTACAAAAAATATAATAGATGAGTTAATCTTTAAAATTATCATTGATGCAATCAGTTTTAATATTGATGTTCAAGTAATTGATTAATCCACAAAAATAATTTTTACCTTATTTTCAAAAAACCTAATTAGCTTCGTTATTCGTTACTCTAGGTTTGATCAACAGAGAAATTTAGGTCATCTTCTGCAATAGTCGCTCACTTCATTAATGACTCTCGATGGTGTGTTCTTACTCAATATTCAGTATTTCGTTACTAATAGGAGTTAATTCCTACTAACCCAAGTTGCTAGTTTATACCTTTTCGATCCCCCGCGCATCCCTATCCCCCCTTGATCCCCCCTTAAAAAAGGGGGTTAGGAAACTGGAAATCTCGTTTCCCCCTTAACAAGGGGATTAGGAAACTGGAAATCTCGTTTCCCCCTTAACAAGGGGATTAGGAAACTGGAAATCTCGTTTCCCCCTTAACAAGGGGGTTAGGAAACTGGAAATCTCGTTTCCCCCTTAAAAAAGGGGGTTAGGAAACTGGAAATCTCGTTTCCCCCTTAACAAGGGGGTTAGGAAACTGGAAATCTCGTTTCCCCCTTAAAAAAGGGGGTTAGGAAACTGGAAATCTCGTTTCCCCCTTAAAAAAGGGGGTTAGGAAACTGGAAATCTCGTTTCCCCCTTAACAAGGGGGGCTAGGGGGGATCAAAACCTTCATTTGGGTCAATAGCAACTTGCGACTCGCAACAGTTATCCAAATCGATCTGTCACTGGAATGAGCTTGGGTTGGCTGTTTATAGATATCACAGGTCAACCCATACAATCTGTTATTAAAGTTACATTTTATCAGACTCTGCTTTTCCCTGAGAATGGGATGGAATGCCCTATGTCTCGTTGTTTCTGCTGGTTTCAGTCAAGCCTGATCTGATTGAGAATGATAACGGAGTTTACCTTGCTCCACACTGATTAATTGATCGGCCGTTTGAGGTTGATCAGCCAAATTAAAGGTTTCTCCCGAACGTTTCTGCCAAACTCGATAATTTTTAAAGGTTAAAGGCGTTTGAGGTTCACATTGTTCAGGAAAATGTTCTGCTAGTATGAAATAAACCGATCCTTTTCCCGTGACTTCTCCTAAACCCGCTTGATTAATGATTAAAGAAGTTTCTTCATCAATGCCAATTCCTAATGCAATTTTTGTTTCACCATCTCGAATTAATCGAGCTAAAAATGTCATTAAACGCCCCTGGCGATCGCGCTGTTTAAAGTGGGTATCAATCACTGTATTTTCTAAGTATTTCCAGTCAAAAAAATTAGAGGTTAAACTAATATCTTCATAAGGATTAGATAAGGCTTGGATGGAATTAACACTCTCTCCACAAGCATTAAACACAAAATCACTTTGAATCATTGCCCCAGCACTGGTTCCGCCTACAGCACCCCCCCTAGCTATCACAGATTTTACCGCTGTCTCAACCCCAGTCTTGCGATAGTTGCGAACATAGTCACACTGATTTCCTCCGGCAAAAAAAATTACCTCAGCTTGCTGAATTGCCTTGATAATATCCGGGTTGTCAGCATCCTGTCGCCGAGAAATGATAAGGGTTTCTACAGAGTCTACCCCATCCATTTGCAGAATCGGTTGGTTGTAACTATTGCTACCTGTATCTCGAATCACCACTACATCAACTGTAGTCTGACAATCTGTACAGCCTCGTACGGTATTAATCATCCATTGAATGGCTAAATCAACATCTGTCCCGCCGCCACCTAAGTTATACACAGCGCCAGATAAGGGGGGATTCATATCCTCTGGATTTCCACTAAAATAGCGGTTAAATTGTGCGGGAGAGGGAACAGAGAAATTGATGATTATTGTAAATAATGATATCCCGACGATCATAAAAAAGGAGTTTTTTGTTGAGGGAATCCTATTCATTAATCGGTTTTTGTTGTCCACTCTGACTGATAACACAAATTTAATTTTAGGTTGTTGTTAGTCATTAGTCCTTTGTTATTGGACTCTAACAGTTATAGCGCTACGCGCTACGGTTAGGACATTTTACTATTCCCCATTCCCTGTTCCCTATTCCCTCTAACAACGAATAACTAATGACCAATGACGAATAACTAATCACTTAAAATCTGTTGTTTCCATTGATTTAATTCTTGTTCAAATTCTGGAGATTGTAAACCACCTCGCCATAAAATCAGAGCATCTTCGCCATTATCTTGATAGTAACGTCGTCGCCGTCCTGCTGTTTGAAAGCCAAATTTTTGATAAAGTGATAAAGCAATGTGGTTGGAAGCCCGAACCTCTAAAGTCGCCCATTTTAACTGCCGTTGCCAACCACAGTATAAAAGTCCCCACAGTAAACCTTTCCCTAAACTCAATCCTCGATAAGCGGGATGAATCGCTAACACGGTAATATGAGCTTCATCTACAATAGCCCAGACACAAGCCAGTCCGATAATACAGGGCAATTTTTCCAGGGCTTGGGTGTGAGGAATGGTGACGGATAACAGAGAGGGGTGTGGGTAGGTTGGCGTTAAAGGATGTTGGGGGTTTACCCAAACCAGTAAATCACTATTGGGACTTTCGAGTTCTCGACGGTATCCTTCTAACGTCCAGAGTTGTCCGAGGCATAACTGATCCAGTTCAACCGCCGCATCTAACAACTGTTCTGTTAAGGGTTGCAGTGTGATAACAGCCACAAAAATATTCGGGATTTGATGTAGACTCTATTCAGAATAGACGAATTTGAGCCAGATCGCGATACGGCTAATGCCAAGCTCCGCGATCGCCTGTGTCGTTTTTCTGTTATATCACTACGTTCTATGGTGTTTGACACTTGACTACACCCGACACCCGACATCCTACACCCCTAGATGAGCTGATGGAATCGGATTTGATCTCAATTTCTATCTATCACAACTTCCGCTAATATCAAGTCCGGATTATTAGTGAGCATCAAAAGAAGAAAGTTGATGAACTGAATTTCTTTGCTCCTACACCCCACACCCCACTCCCGACTCCCGACTTCCAGAAGAGGTGTATAGTGTTCAGCTGGACATGATATAACTTTCAACTCAAAAACTGTCACATGAGTTACTTTAACTGGGAATATTACTGTATACGATATAAAAAAGGCGAGCACCTCTGCTCGCCAACATTGCAAATTCTAGAGCTGTGTTATTTTTTTAAATTTCACGGCTCTAACTAGATAAACTCAGTATTGCTGAAGCCTAAGTCACCGAACTCTGTATCTTTTAAGATAAGTTTGTAGCTAGAAGCCCCGAAAGTAAAAGCATCGCCAGTAAAGACTAGATCACCACTAGCAGTCTCTTGGATAGTTCCGAAGAATTGCTCATTGAACAAGAAGTCAGAGACGTTAGAGTAACCAAATCCGTTAGGAATGAGTAATGTATCTTCATTACGGTTGAAGTCTACAATGACATCCTTCTCACCCGCGAGAACATCAGCAGCATTAATGCGGAATGTATCCAGACCTGCACCGCCAATAAACCGATCACTGCCTGCAGCACCGATAAGTTGATCATTACCACTACCGCCGTTGAGCACATCATTCTCGGTACCGCCGTTGAGCACATCGTTACCGCTACCACCACTTACTGTATCTTTGCCAGCATCACCAAACAGGCGGTCGTTGTCATTCCCTCCGAGGACTTTGTCATTACCCTCTCCACCGAGCAGACTATCATTACCAGCATCACCGAGGAGTTGGTCATTGTTAGTACCGCCTTCTATTGTGTCGTTACCGCTTTGACCCGAAAGGATATCGTTACCCTCTTCACCTTTGATCAGGTCATCACCGCTACCACCAAAGGCTTCATCGTTCTCAATGCCTGTGTTGATAGTATCGTTTCCAATACCCCCGTCAACCGTGTCCTCTCCACCATCGGTACTGATTTTATCATCACCAGTTTCACCGAAGACTAAGTCAGCTCCTGCACCACTTTGGAGAGTATCATTTCCATCACCACCGAAGATCAGGTCATCTCCATTCTGGGTAGTAACAGTATCATTGCCAGCAAAGGCAGAGATACGATAGTTTATACCTGTATTTCCTACAAACTCATCATCGAAGTTGGTCAGAAAAATATCTTGAAGCATTTGTTTGTCCTATTGAATACAGTGCCTATTAGTTGAAAGTAGAAGCAACCTACCTGAGTTCCCTGGCGGTTTAAGAACGCTTCAGGAGAACTTGAGTTGAGGTTATGCTCGCTTTCTTTGTTTTAAATGGTATAACGAGATCGATAGTCGGATCAACATGATTGTGTAAAAACATCTGAAAAAAGATTAAAGCTTTTGTAAAGGGGGAAACAATATCATTTCAAGCAGGATTTTGGCCGGTACTGAGCTTAAAAATGAATTGATCAAATGGATGGATTTTATATTCCCCTTCACGAGGGGAATAGGGACAGGGAATCATACCGCCATTGAATCACGCTAGATTTGGGTTAATCTATAATTTTATGAATCCCAAATAGAATTTAATATTTTATTTATAAATTGATTAATAAAATTCTCCGAAATTCAGTCACCTCTGATCCATATTGAGGTAGGTTAGTTTAAGAGACAAAGTCCTCCGGTTATCTTTCCCACTCAAGCCAGATCGGGAGGCTTCCGTTCTGGTATCATCAAGAGTCTGTATCTAGTAGAACAAACGCTCATGTTGCGCTACTATCAAGAGATGTCTCAAAACCTGTCTCAGTAAGTCGGGTCATAGAACGAAGAATCCCCGGTTTCTAACCGTGGGGAGTGTCAATCAATCAAGACTGAATTGCTGGATGGGAATTCTTTGAGCAAAGCCCCAGCCTGTTGCCTGGTTGATCGCAGCATTAAAACTGTAATTTAATTTGTATTGATTATCAATAAAGTGGATAACTCTGGACTTCAGTATCTACCCAACTCTAACACTGCTGATTCTGAACTCTCACCGAATCAGGAACTTTTACCCCTCACTGCTCAAGTGAATGAGCATGATCATCTAGAAATTGGGGGCTGTGATGTTAAACTGCTGGTGGAGCGGTATGGCTCTCCCCTCTACATTTTAGATGAACATACCCTGAGAACCGCTTGTCGTCAATATAAACAAGCCTTTGAACAATATTATCCGGGAGACTCTTTAGTCCTTTATGCCTCAAAGGCATGGAATTGTCTTGCGGTTTGTGCCATTGTTGCGGCTGAGGGACTGGGAATTGATGTGGTTTCTGGGGGGGAACTGTACACCGCTTTGCAAGCGGGGATGAACCCAGAACAGATTTATTTACATGGTAATAATAAATCTATCGATGAATTGCAACTCGCCCTTGACAGTGACTGCACGGTTATGGTAGATAACTGGCTAGAGTTACAGAACTTAGTTCAACTGACCACTCAACAATCTACCAGTTCCCCGACTCGCATCATGGTGCGGTTTACTCCAGGAATTGAATGTCATACTCATGAGTATATTCGTACCGGTCACCTCGATAGTAAGTTTGGCTTTGATCCCAATCAGTTAGATGAGGTCTTTCGCTTCATTAGCCAGCAGCCCACGTTGAATTTTATTGGGTTACACGTTCATATTGGTTCCCAAATTTTTGAACTCCAACCCCATCAGGATATTGCAGGGGTAATGATGGATGCAGTCGCAAAAACCAGTCAATTTGGTTTATCCATCACTGAATTAAATGTAGGGGGGGGTTTAGGTATCCGATATACAGAATCTGATGATCCTCCTAGTATTACCAACTGGGTGAAAACTGTGTGTGAGGCAGTTATTCAAGCCTGTGAACAGCGACAACTGCCCTTACCGAAGTTACTCTGTGAACCAGGGCGATCGCTGATTGGTTCTGCTTGTGTGACCGCTTATACGGTGGGTGCCACCAAAACAGTCCCTGAAATTCGCACTTATATTGCTGTGGATGGGGGAATGTCAGATAATCCTCGGCCCATTACCTATCAATCTATCTATCGTACCGTCATTGCCAATCGCATGTCTACCCCATTGACAGAAACGGTTACTGTGGCTGGGAAACATTGTGAATCTGGGGATATTATCATTCAAGCCGCTCAACTTCCCCCCACCCAAGCCGGTGATATTCTGGTGGTGATGGCAACAGGTGCTTATAACTATAGCATGGCATCGAATTATAATCGCTTACCCCGGCCAGCGGCTGTTTTGGTTCAAGATGGAGAATGTAATCTAATTTTAGCCCGAGAAACCTATCAGGACTTAATTCGGCACGATCGCTTACCGCAACGACTTTCCTTGAGTTAGGTAGTGGGGTGTAGGGGGTAGGGGGTCAAAAGAAGAGATGGGGCTTGTAACAGTTACCTATAATCTGGCACAATCTGGTAGAATCTGTAATTGTGTTACTGGGATTCAAAACAGAACTAAGGGTAAATAATAGGCAGCGAACAATGCTGGCTAGGCACGCTGGTGTCGCTCGTCATGCTTATAATTGCGCTTTGAGACGGTTGAAAGATTTGCTCGAACATAATCGAGAGAATCCAGATGACAAAATCAAGTTTCCCAGTGCAATAGACCTACACAAATGGTTGGTGGCTCATGTAATTGAGGACTTGAATGTATCAGGAATGTTAGCGAACCACAAGTTAGCTAAGGCAGTTCAAGATATGGGGTTTTACGAGTTCAGAAGACAGCTCGAATACAAGACCGAACTCTACGGCTCTGAACTCATAATTGCTGATAGATGGTTTCCCAGCTCTAAGACTTGTTCTAACTGCGGAACGATTAAAGAGTCTCTATCTCTGTCTGAGCGAGTATTCATCACAGATGAATATGGATTTACGCTTGATAGAGACTTAAACGCTTCAATTAACTTGATGCGCTACGGCGGGTAGCTTGCCCGTGTCAGCCTGCGGAGTGGGTGATGCCGACATCTCCAAAGTGAAACAGGAACTGAGCTAAGACACTTTAGATAATTTTAGATTTTCTAAGGTTCTTGTAGGTTTTAGAGAGCGGAGACTGGGGTATGATTTTAGACTCCTAGATTTTCGATTAAGGATTGGGGAACTCTAAACTCTAAACTCTAAAATGGCTTGTTGCCTACATCCCACACCCCACACCCTACCTCCTATTGCCTCTAATAACGAATGACAAATAACGAAAAACAAATAACCCACAACCCCCTGAGGAGAAATTTCACAATTTTCAGCGGAGGGATAAGCTAAACAGCAATAATCTACTGTCTTTCAGTAATAGTTGGGAGTCTTTCGACAAGAATCCCGTAATTTCTTGAAAGTTGAAAACTGCCTAAAAATGTATGGACGTTTGACTCGAATATCCTTACAATTGCTAATGAAGGAGAACCTGGAGAAGGGGATTAATTTTTTGCTCAATTGAGGGGTTGAATCCCTCAATTCCAAACTGGATCTCCGACAATCTTGCTGACGATTCCCCTGAACGGTGTTCGCTCATCGATCATCGCGTTCCTTTTCTTAATTGTATAAACGTTCAATGAATTTGGGTCCAAATTACGACCCTGACTGGATGCAGTCCTGGTTAGTTCATAGTATTGATATTGGGCTGGTCTTCGCGGTTGCCTACATTGTACTGGTGATTATCGGGGAGCGTCGTACCTTGTGGATGGTGCGGGGTTTTATTATCCTGATGTTGGCGACCGCTATTAGTAACTGGGCAAACTTAAGGTTATTGTATATTGCCCTGAATAGCTTAGTCACCGGATCTGCCGTCGCCATGGCAGTGATGTTACAAGCTGAATTTCGTCAATTTCTGGAACAACTGGGCCGAGGGGAAATTTTACAACTGTTTGGTCAAGGGCGTAAGATGATACCAGAGCCAGACAGTGTGATTGATCAGATTGTCGAAGCGGTTAAAGAACTGTCTCAAAACCGCACGGGTGCTTTAATAGTGATTGAAACGGGTAGCCCAATTGATGAACGGGACTTTTCCGTTCCTGGGGTCAAGATCAATGCAGAAGTTTCCAAAGAACTGTTGCAAACGATCTTTCAACCCAAAACGTTGCTTCATGATGGTGCGGTTTTGATTCGGGCTTCTCGTGTAGCTGCGGCTGGGGTGATTTTACCCTTATCAGAACGCACAGCATCTCGCCAGTTAGGGACTCGACATCGAGCGGCAATGGGAATTACAGAACACGTCAGTAAATGTTTGTGTATTGTAGTTTCAGAAGAAACTGGCTCAATTTCTCTGGCTGAAAAGGGAGTCCTGAATCGACCGTTAACTAGCAGTAAACTAAAGGAGTTACTAGAGGCTCGAACTTTTCCATCTGGTCATGAGAAAACCCCAACTTCTATTTCAATTGGTCATTTCAAACACCAGATTGGGCTACAGGTTCGGGGCTTGATCTCACGAGTCTTTCGTCTTCGTTCATCCGCTTCTCGGGAAAAAAAATGACTGCCAAGCCAAAGGTGTTAAACGAGTTACCAACCGACCTCGATCCCAATCGATTACCCCAACACGTCGCTGTGATTATGGATGGTAACGGTCGTTGGGCCAAACGTCGGGGGTTACCTCGGACAATGGGCCATCGTCAGGGAGTTGAGGCGCTGAAAAGTTTGTTACGATGTTGTCGAGATTGGGGAGTGGAAGCCCTCACTGCTTACGCATTTTCAACGGAAAATTGGAGTCGCCCTCTAGAAGAGGTGGATTTCCTCATGGCGCTGTTTGAGCGGGTTTTAATGCGGGAATTACGGGAAATGATGGAGGAGAAAGTCCGGATTCAGTTTGTCGGGAATCTGGCTGCCTTACCCGCCTCCTTACAACGAAAAATTGAAGAGGCAATGGAAACGACTCGCCATAATTCGGGGATCTTATTTACCGTTGCCACCAATTATGGCGGTCGCCAGGAGATTCTGCAAGCCTGTCGCGCCATTGCCACTCAAGTTCAGCAAGGACACATACAGCCTGATGATATTGATGAAGCCTTGTTTGAACAACATCTCTATACTGCGGGTTTATGTCATCCGGATTTATTAATCCGCACCAGTGGGGAAATGCGAATTAGTAATTTCCTCCTTTGGCAAATGGCCTATGCTGAGATTTATGTTACAGATACCCTGTGGCCGGATTTTGATCGCTCTGAATTCCATTGCGCCCTCTGTTCTTATCAAAAACGAGAACGACGCTTTGGGACAGTGGGGAATGGTCAGTAAGGGAATAGGGGGTGGGGATTAGGGTGTAGCTAATAGAAGTCAGAAGGCAGAATATTTTTCTCCCAGTCTCCATTCCTTCCCTACTGCCTACTGCCTACACCCTATCCCCTACCCCCCCCTCACTATCTATGGCCCTGAAAACACCGCCTTTTCTACATCTTGACGACTGAGGGAGTATTTAAAGGATCGCTGGATATCTTGGCCATCGACACCAGCCCCTAGATAAACCACCGTGAGTTGATCCACATCTAACCAGAGGTCAGCTTTCCAGGCTACTTTATCTACGTGCCAATGGTGAAGTTCGGTTTGATCCTGCTGGCAATCTTGCGATCGCAACCAAGATTCAATTTCGGGTAAGGGATGATTGTATAAAGGGGTATCTACGGTTGGAAGTGCCATGAGTAATCTATTAATTCAATAATCAATAATGAATGAAATGACTTAAGAACGCAAACGATTTGATCCCTGCTATGAATGCAGGGGGTAAAATCGGTTCTACCATAAAATCTGTGCGAGTTAAACCGATTGCGATCGCCAATAACAAACACAAAATTAGACTAATACCTAAACTCAATAAGGCAAACAATTCTCCGGCTGAAAGGGGGCGATCTGTGGGATCAAGATAAGCTGAAGAAGAACGATACTGCTTTGCAGCGGTGGGTTGATTTAAAGCTGTTGAAGGCTGAATCACATTGTAGCGAGAATAACCAATGGTGAGATCATAAGCGGCACGCCGTTCTGGATGAGACAACGTGGCATAAGCTTCGTTCAGTTGTTGAAATTTCACGGTTGCAACTGGCTGCGGTAAAAGAGTGGTATCGGGATGATAGGATTTACTCAGCTGACGATAAGCCCGTCGAATTTCTACAGCAGAAGCAGAAGGATGAACCCCCAACAACGTATAATAGCTGGCGGTTACAGCAGGATGTTCTGAAGCGTTGAAATGGTCTTGGTTAGAGGTTGAACGATGATTCGCCACTACAATTAATCACAGACAACAACGTCAGTCTATCCTTTGTATTGTGCCATTGTCCCAATGGATGTGCAAGGCAGCGCCAAGAGTTGTTAGTCATTTGTCATTGGTCATGAGGGGGTAGGGTGTCGGGTGTTGGGTGTCGGGAAAAGATGACTATCCAGCAAAACTATACTCTCTATATTGCCTGTGTTCTCAAATAACAAATAACCAATGACTCATGACAATCCCCTTGACATCATAATTTTATCAAATGGCCCTGGAGAAATTACCACTTGGGTACGTCCGGTGGTTCAGGCATTACGACAACAGGAAAAATCCCTCAATTTCAACTGGCGAATTTCGGTGGTGTTATCTCCCTGTCCTCACGCCATGGGAAATGAAGCCACTGTGGTGGCTGCTTATCCAGAAGTGGATCGGGTGCAGGGGGCGGCTGATTTTTGGCCGTTTTTGCTATGGGGAAAAACCGCAGAAGCTTGGGACTGGTCACCGACTGGGGTGGTTTTGTTTCTGGGGGGTGACCAATTTTTTACTGTTGCGATCGCTAGACGTTTAGGATACCGTACCGTGGTTTATGCCGAATGGGAGGCCCGTTGGTGGCGTTTAATTGATCACTTTGGGGTGATGAAACCGGAGATTATCGATGGGGTTGCGCCTCAATATCATGATAAATTGAGCGTAATTGGGGATTTAATGGCGGATGTCTCTGCTATTCCTCATGCTTCATCCGAATTACAAGACATTGACGGTACTCAACCCGAACTAGAACTGATTGGGATTTTACCGGGATCAAAACCGATGAAATTAGCTTTGGGTGTACCGTTGACTTTAGCGATCGCCCAACAGATCTACAACCGTCGCCCTCAAACCCGCTTTGTCATTGCCGTTGCCCCCACGGTAGACTTACCCACATTAGCCCGTTATGCCGATCCGCAATATAATCCGATTATCCAACAAATTAACGGATTATCCGCGACTTTAAAACCGGATAAAATCCCCTATCTAGAAACGCCTGAAGGTTTACGGGTGCAACTGTGGACGACTGCCCCAGCATACGATTTATTTCGTCAATGTCATCTCTGTTTAACCACCATTGGCGCGAATACAGCCGAACTCGGATCTTTAGCAGTGCCTATGGTCGTCCTCATGCCCACCTATCAGCTCAACGAAATCCGGGTTATAGAAGGCGTACCGGGAATTTTTGCCAATTTACCCCTATTGGGGTCATGGTTCGCTCAACGCATCAATAACTGGGTCTTAGGACAGGGTAAACTCTACGCTTGGCCGAATATTTGGGCACAACGAGAAATTGTTCCGGAATTAGTCGGGCGACTTACCCCCACAGAAGTGGCTGATTTTGTTATAGATTATTTAGAACATCCTGAAAAATTAGCGGCAATGAGCGATCGCCTGCGTCAGGTTCGCGGTAACAGTGGGGCGGCTGAGAAATTGGCAAAACTGGTAATTCAGACTATTAGCACAAGTTGCTAGTTATCCCAATAAAGGTTTCGATCCCCCCTAGGGCGTGTTTTCAAACTAGTGTAGGTTGGGTTGAACGAAGAATGTTGGGTTATTGGCGATGCTGGGCTAAGCCAACGTCCCTCAACCCAACCTACAATTGATACCAATTTGGGGTGGGAAAACACGCCCTAGCTTCCGCTCTTGTGCTAATCTCTTCCATAACTTCAACATCACTTGATATTTTACTACCTCGGTGGCTAAGTTCACTTTATCGTTAATGAAGACTCATATTATTGTTCCAGAAGGGTTGGCAGCCATTGATAGTCATCCGGAAAAAACATTCTATTTATCCGATTATTTTGAAGCGGTACTTCAACAGGTTTTAAAAGCTGCATCTTCAACTGACGTTGTTATAATTACTCCCGGTAATTCTTTTGGTTATCCTCATTCCGAAGAAGAATATGCCAGCCTTTATTTACAACAGAGTAACCCAGAATTAAATGTTATCACTATATCCCAACCAAAAGATAGTTCTTATTCAGATACATTTGATAACGCCCGTTTACTTCGGCAATATTTACAACAATATAAGCTAATAATGACAAATCCAATTATCTTGTATTGTAACTTACCTCATTGTTTTCGCAGTTGGGCAATGTTTCGCCTCTGTGGATTTCAAATTCAGCAAGTTATTAAATGTCGTCCCCAACAAATTCAACGTCCAATGGTTAAGCGACTGTGGTTTTATGATTACCTTCCGATACAATTGCTTTACGAATGTACCGCCTTCGTTTACGATTTTGGCAGATGGATTGTATGGAAGGCTAGCGGGAGTTTATGAAACATCTTGTCACAGGCGGTTCTGGCTTCTTAGGAAATTTAATTGCTAGGCGGCTATGGGAAAGAGACGAGGAGGTCAAAATTCTAGATATCTGGGAAGATCAAACCCGTCCAGCAGAAATTGAATTTATTCATTGTGATATTCGGGATGCTGAAGGGGTCAAAACTGCCATGCAGGGAGTGGATATTGTTCATCACAATGTAGCATTAGTTCCCTTAACAAAGTCTGGTGAAAAGTTTTGGCAAGTTAACGTTGAAGGCAGTAAAATTGCAGCAGAAGCAGCGGCAAAAGCAGGGGTTCAATGTTTTATTCACATGAGTTCTAGCGCCTTATTTGGGGATGCAGTTTGTCCGATTACAAATGAGACAAAACCTAAACCGATTGAAATTTATGGTCGGGCAAAATATGCGGGAGAATTGGCGGTTCGAGACGTTTGTGAACGCGAAAAGTTACCGTTAATTGTGATTCGTCCCCGGACTATTTTAGGGGAAGGACGACTGGGAATTTTTCAGATATTATTTGAATGGATTAAAGAAAATCGTAATGTTTATGTGATTGGCAGCGGAAACGTTCAATTTCAGTTTGTTCATGCCTTAGATTTAATGGATGCTTATTTATTAGCTTTAGATTTAGGTAAACCCGGAATTTATAATGTTGGCACAGATCGATTTGGCACATTACGGGAAGGTTTAGAACACTTAATTCAGTATGCGGGAACTCAATCTCAAGTGAAAAGTCTTCCTGAAAATATCACAATTGCAACATTGAGATTGTTAGATTTAGTCGGATTAAGTCCACTAGCGCCTTGGCATTATCTCACCTATCATAAACCGTTTTATTTTGATGTTGAACCCTTACTGCAACTGGGTTGGCAACCTAAATATTCTAATGATGAAATGTTTCAAGAAAGTTACGATTGGTTTCAAAAAAATTATAACCAATTAACAGCAGAAAAGGCGGGTTCAGCCCATCGCCGCCCCGTTAAAGAAAAGTTACTTTGGTTGGTCAAGCAACTCTCTTAGGTTTGATCAAATGGAAATATACTGAGGTCTGAATCATAAGTTATGCTTTCAAACAACCGAGAAACGCGATTCCATATTATCCTGTTAATCAGCTGTTTTTTGCTCAGTTATTTAAGCTACTTTAATATTATTAATTCTTTCTTTTTGGCAGATGATTTTAACTGGATTCATCGAATTAAAACAACAGGTGCTTTCGGAGTCTGGACGACTGATGCTGATGCTTTTTTCCGTCCAATCATTTCCCTAACCTTATTTGTTGATTATAAAATTTGGGGCTTAAATCCCATCGGATATCATCTCACTAATATTAGCTTTCATGCCCTTTGTGCGTTTCTATTATACCAAATTTTATCTCATCTTCTCCATCAAGCTCAATTTCAAATTCAGCAAATTAAACTAATTTCTATCACGGCTACACTCTTGTTTATTATATTACCCAGTCATGTAGAAGCTGTGACCTGGATTTCGGCTCGTTCTGACTTAGTTGCAACTTGCTTTTGTCTCGCCTCATTTTATTATTACTTATCTTATAAAAATGAACATCAAATTTATAAATTGGCATTCTCCTACCTTTTCTTTTTAATTGCCTTACTTTCTAAGGAATCCGTCATTATTTATCCTGGAATTATTTTTGCTTATGATTTATATGTTTTTTTAAGTAAAAATAAAGACAAAAACAAAACCATTAAAACTATTTTTTTAAGTCCTTTAACGTATGCTTTATTAGTTATACTTTACTTTGGAATACGTTACTTAAGATTAGGTATAATTATTGGTGGATATGGTACAAGCGTTCATCTAAAGTTTGATTCATATACTATTTTACGCGGTTTAGGATCGAGCCTCAGAGTTTTAATTCCCCCTATTTATCAGTCAAAAGAACCGGACTGGCAACTCGGTTTTTTGATCTTGATAGCCGCCTTACTACTCTGGATGTTCACTTATTCTTGGGACAACTTTTTTTATCAAAAAATATCAAGACTTTTGCTATTTTTAATTGCAGCTTTTTTGATTTCTCTTATACCTGTTATTAACTTAGTAGTTTCAGTTCAAGACAATCAAGGGGAGCGATTTTTATATTTTCCCTCTGTATTTGTGGTGATGATATTTACACTGACGATCAGTACGATATTATGGCGATATCAATTTATCTTGTTAGCCAGTCTAACTGTCCTAATCTTATTTTTCAGTCATCGTCTCTATACTTCTAATCAAAACTGGCAAATTGCGGGTACAATTTCTCAACAAATTTTAGAAGATATCAACTCAATTGCTCAAACTGAGAGTCTATTTGTGATTAATCTTCCCGATCATTTTAATGGTGCTTATATTTATCGTAATGGTCTGTATCCAGCTACTCAACTCTTTTGTGAAGATAAAAACATTAAATATTTACCAATTGTATTATTTCATAATCTCATTGACCCAGATGATGAAGTTGAAGTGACAGCATTAGGTTCAAATCGATATCATGTTAAGCTATTGCAGCCAAAAGCTTTCTTTTACAATGTGAGTATTGCCACAGAACAGATCCTTGAAACTCCGCATTTCAACATTGTAGAGTTTGACTGGACTAACCGCCAATCCTTCACAGTTGAGGTAAAAAGCCCACCCTTTCAAGACCAAGTAGTGTACTATTCTGGAGGGCATTTATCGAGGATATAGTTATCTCTGTAAAGATGATCAACAGTTATTCTAACACGGACTAAATTACAATGAATTCAATTCACTTCAATTTAAATGCTTGGGGTTTACTGTTCATTGCTGCTTTGAATAATAGTTTAGGCAGTTTATTATTAAAAAAGTCAAGACTGGTGGCATCTGACCCCAGTTTATTGGCATTACTTTTTTCCCCCTGGTTTTTAGCTGGGTTAGGGGTTTATGGCATCAATGTAGTACTCTTTGCAAAAGCGCTGGAAAAATTGCCTGTATCCCAAGCCTATCCTATCTTTGCCGGTTTAGGATTTGGGTTTATTGCTTTAGCAGGAAATTACTTTTTTGGAGAACGTTTTGTATTTCAGCAATGGGTTGGTTTAGCTTTAATTTTATCGGGAATTATTATTATGTCTCGTTAATCGAGAATTCTATTATAAAATTAATTCAAGTTGTGTGAGGATTGAGTGGTGAAACAAAGATACCAGCCAAAGCAGGGAAACTCTTCCCAAACGATGATGCCGGATACTACAGCAACTGCTGAATATCCTTTGCAGCCTAGATATAAACTTGATTATCTTTTAGCACTGATTAAACTGCTGCGTCCTCATCAGTGGATTAAAAATGGCTTTTGTTTTGCCGGATTAATTTTTGGCGGCAGACTGTTAGAATTTCAGGCTATTTCATCAGCCTGCCTGACATTTTTGATGTTCTCTATCGCAGCTTCTGCGGTTTATATTTTCAATGATATTCAAGATATTAAACGAGACCGTTGTCACCCCAAAAAGAAGTTTCGTCCTTTAGCCAGTGGACGAGTGAATGTAAAAGTTGCAGGTTTAATTGCGATATTCTTAACAGTTACAGCTTACTTAATTACGGCTCAATTCAATCTTGCAACTTTAGTCTGCTTGTTACTCTATCAAGTGAATAATATTGCTTATTCCCTAAAGTTAAAAAATCTGCCTTTATTTGATGTCAGTTGCATTGCTTTGGGTTTTGTACTGCGATTATTGGCGGGAATTTATGCCTTAGGAGATATGCCGACCGCATGGATTACCCTGTGTACTTTTTTCTTAACATTATTCCTGGGATTTGCTAAACGACGAGCCGAATTATTAACGCTTTTAGCTCAAAGTTTACCCTCTCATTCTAGTTTAGAAGAAGACAGTGAACCCTCTTATTTAAAGTTATTTTATCGACGGGGTCATGTCAATTTACAGCGTCCCGTTTTATCTCACTATACTCTTCCCTTTTTAGATTCTTCATTAAATAATACCGCGACAATGACAATTATGTGCTATGCACTTTTTACAATTACTTCAGGTAAAAATCCCTCCCTGGTGATGACGGTTCCGTTAGTATATTATGCTGTTATGCACTATAAACGGATTGTCACGGTGTTAGAAACTGGAGAAGAACCAACACAAATTTTGTTAAGAGATAGAATGATTCAAGCCTGTCTAATATTGTGGTTTATTTTATATTTAGCAATTATCTATTTTGACCTCAAGCTTTTTGTTTAAGTGACTTATTTTAAGAGAGAAAATTCAATTATGTAAAGTGATGATGTGTCAAATATGAAGTGAATTAATCTCCTTGAAATCGATATTAATTTTACTGATCTAACAACTAAGTAAAATCTTGTAGATTTCAGTGATTTCTCTGAGGCGTGAGTAAGAATCTTGATTGTATACTCGATTAATAAACGCTTTTAATATCATATCCGGCTGAACACAACACTATACACATCTTCTGGAAGTGGGGTGTAGCGTGTAGGATCAAAGAGATTCAGTTCATCAACTTTCTTCTTTTGATGCTCACTAATGATCCGGACTTGATATAATTAAGAAAGCTTATACAAAATAGACAATAATATGATTGCTCATCAACAACAAAGTTATTTCTCTTGTAAACCTGATTCTCCTGAATTAGCATATCCAATTACAGGTGCTGTTACGGGTGCAACGCTATCTGCAACTATTGGTAATATAGGTTTAGTTGGAGGTTTTGGCGGAGTTGCGATTAGTGCTGTTCCGATGGTGACGACTGGTTCTATTGTTGGATGTGCCGCTTATGGTGCGAAAGAAGCCATAGAAAATAGTGATGTAACTGCTTTATTTCCCGTAGCGACAGGTGCAGCAATGGGTGCAGGTATTTCTAATATAATAGGTGGAATGGGACTGACTGCTGCCGGCACTGCAATAGGTGTTGGTGCCACCACTTTAACCCTTGCTGGAGGAATTGCTGGATTAGGTGTTTATGGTGCATTTAAGTTATTGGGTAAAATGGGAAATGGAGAAACAGCAATTCAAGCATTTGCTCGAATTGAAGATCAATTGATTAATCCTGATGTAGCTTTAGAAGAGGAATTTAAAGCCTTAGAGATTGAAGAAGAATTACAACAACTGAAAGCGAATATTAAAAATCGTCCTCCAATTCAACAATTTAAGTGTGAAGTTGAAATACAAGGTTGCTATGATTACCATCCTCACGTTCCGATTCGTCCCCAGGAAATTCAGAGAGAAATTATGAAATCTCTTAATATTCAGTTAACCGATTCAAATATTAGCAGATTCAATTATCGGGATGAAAAAATATGGGTTAATCCCTCGGAGAAAAATATTTTTGGAAATCAATATCTTTCTCCTGAATTTTCCAAAATCGTAGATTTTAAATTAACTATTCTACTCACATTTTCCAGCTATCAAATCAAACCTGAAACCCTGAAAACCATACTGTCTCAAAATCTAATCATTGAAGAAATTAGCAATTTAATTCAATTAAAACAAATCACAATTTTTTGATTGAGACAATACAGGCTTATTGCTTGACTCACTATCACTTCAGTTTGTTAAAGAAAAAGTAAGTTAGATTGAACTTGTTCTACAGAAACTTGACTGACAAATCCTAAAATTTGATTCGACAAATTGTTTCTAACAATCACACCAGTTTCTCCCTCTAAATTCCACAACTCCAAACCCATAGAATCAAGAGCTAATTCAGGTGTAATGCCAACTAAATCTGTGGGAGTAAAATCTAGTATTTTATCCGCTAGATTAATATCGCTAACGGCTGAAGTATTTGATAAAATAAATAGATCGCTGCCTTCATTTCCGATTAAATTATCCTGTCCATAATCTCCACTAAGGGTATCATTTCCCATTCCACCAATGAGTTGATCATTTCCTTGTCCACCATATAATTGATCATTTCCATTGTCTCCATTCAGAAAATCGTTTCCTAGATTTCCCAATAACAAATCATCTCCTTCTCCTCCCTCAATAGAATCGTCATTTTTCCCCCCAAATAATGTGTCATTCCCCTCAAATCCTATAATAGTATCATTCCCTTGATTTCCATTGAGTTGATCGGCTAAACTTGTGCCTTCAATTTGATCGTTTCCTTGATTAGAAAAAGCAATAGTTGCTTCAATCCATTCAGCATAAATCGAAACACGAGTATCACTAAAATACTCTCCAAAGCTAGTATCATTACTGGTAGTTACATCAATCCCTAATGTACTTGGACTTTGACCAAAAGAACTTAAACCGGCAATTTTCCCTTGAATAAATCCGGGAGATCCAGAATCTCCACTACTAATGCCGATTTCTTCAATTCCGAGTCCTAAATCGGAAATATTGTATTCTATTCCAAAGGCATCGTTTTCCGGTAAACCACTATCAAAATCATAAGCTAATTGAGTATAGGGAATAATATTACTCTCAGGATTTTCATTAAATACTTGGCTGAAGCTATCATAGCGATTTTTTCCTTGACGTTTAATAGATGAAGAATCATTGTTATTTTCTCCCGTTAATCCAGTTCCACCTACCCCATATCCCACTTTGACAAAGACTTGACCTACTTCATCAGAATCTGTATAAATCGGATAGCGATTAGCTTCTGCTGGTGCATTTTCTGCTAATTCAAGAAGGGCAATATCATAATTATTATCAAAGTCAGCCGTCCAATTGGGATGAATAAAAACCTGTTTAACGGGAACTGCAACTTGCCCAAAAACTAAATCAAAAAATACAGTATAATTGTCGGGGTTAGGATTAAGATTGGCTGTGCCATCTGCCTGGTTAAAACAATGGGCTACAGTGAGAATATGGCGACCGGTATATAAAAGGGAACCTGTACAATTGATGCTTTCTGCTTTACCAATTCCAACAATGCCATCAAATCCGGTATTGGGTTGAATCAGAAATTGGGTTTGATTAGGATTATTTGTGGCAACGGAAAGACGGGAACGACGATAGAGTGTATCCGATTGAGCCATAATCAATTCTCTGCCCTGAAAATGGAAAATAGGCTAAATATTATCTCCCATCATAAAAGAAGTATTTAGAGTGAGGCTATCAATCTCTAGAAAGAATGATACTGATTTGCATCTTAATCCCCTAAACGTGAGAAAGTTTAAGAGTGGGATCAATTGACCTTAATTCTGAGGCGTAACTGCCAATCCCAGAGCGGGTGAGATGAGGTGACAGGGGGACGAGTCACTAAGGCGGTGAGAAGCATCGATGCCTTAGAACAATCAAGCCGAATATTGTGATTCGTTACCGTGGCAGAGAGGGAGAAAAATTATATAGTAAAATCGAACAAATTCTCGCTGTTTCACATCGATTTGGAACGAGCGAGAAATCCTATTCACTGAATAACATAGAGGATCAGAACTATGCAAGGGTGTACCGTTACCGATCTGAAAATTCACAGCAAGCACAATTGCTACAAGCTGGATGCTGAAACCATGCGAAAGCTGCAGGAAGAAACTGCTGTTTCAACCGAGTTGCAACCTGGAACTTACGTGATTAGAATCCGCAATGGTGCGTTTAATTACCAAGCCTCGGCTCAGCAGTCCGGTGAACCGTTGGTGATGCTGTGGATTTATGGTGGAACATTTATTAATAAAAAAACCAACGTCTCTGTCGCAGCCACTTGGTCTACTTTAAACGGAGATGACGATACTTTAACCTTAGAAGTTCTAGAAACCACGACCCTCTGCGCCTTCTTTTTTGATTCTTATCTGGAAGATAACGAAGGGGAAGTGACTTTGTCTGTGGTCAAAATTTAATCTGAGGTAACTTTATCGCCTGATTTGAATCCCTATCATCCACTTGTATAAATCTACCCGCTTGAGAACCATGTCTCCTTCTAGAAAAACATTCATTCCCATTTGGGCTATTTTGCTGGCGTTTGCAGCCACACCCAAACTGCTGGCAAACTCCTTATCCTCTGTCGTGGCTCAATCCCCAACACAAAGTTTTACCTTGCCGGAGTCCCTCCCCAATGAGACCAAGGTCACTGTCAGTGGCACCAGCAGCATGACGACAGTGAATGAGGCTTTGAAACAACGTTATGAAAATCAATTTCCCAATGCTGAAGTTCAACTTCAAACGGGGAATAGCGATGAGGCACTTGAAGCCTTACAACGGGGTGAAGTGGATATCGCGGCGGTGGGTCGTCCTTTGACAGATGCTGAAAAAGCGGCTGGACTGGTGGCAGTCCCGGTCGATCGCGGTAAAATTGCCATTATTGTCGGCCCAGATAATCCGTTCAAGGATAACTTAACCTTTGAACAATTTGCTCGGATTTTTCGGGGGGAAATTACAGACTGGTCGGAAGTGGGGGGTGAACCGGGGCCAATTCGCTTGGTGGATCGACCCGAATTTAGTGATACACGACGGGCGCTCAGTACTTATGATGTCTTTAAAACCGCTCCCTTTGAAACGGGCAGCAATGCTGCTCCCGTCTCAGGAGACGAAACAGAAACGGTGATTGAGGCTTTGGGTAGCGATGGAATTGGTTATGCGATCGCCGATCAGGTGGTTGATGCTGATAATGTGACGATCATCTCTATGCACCAAACCCTACCGGATGATCCTCGCTATCCTTATTCTCAGATTCGGAGCTACGTTTATCAACAAGACAACCCTAGTCCGGCAACCCGTGCGTTTCTGGGTTTTGCCACCTCAGAACCGGGACAAGAAGTGATCGTCGCTGCTGCACCGGCTGACGGTCAATCCCCTGAAGCCGCCTCAACTGCCACTCCTGGCGCAGCCCTCCCACCCGGTACGTCTACCACGGCATCGACTCCCAACCCGAATCCTGCAACCAACGAAGGATCGGCAACTCCCCCTGGGTTAGTCACCCCACCCGGTACATCAACCGCCACACCCACCCCAGAAACGTTAGCAGAAGACCCCACAACTGCAACCAACGAAAACGGGACTGCTGGTGGCGTTCTGCCTCCGGTTGGCACAACCACGCCAGGAGATGGAACAGACACGGAAACAGCTCTTGTACCCGAGGCTGGCGCAGCCGTAGCCACAACCGATCGGGGATTTCCCTGGTGGTTATTGTGGTTATTAGCCATTCCGTTATTAGGGGGCTTACTCTGGTGGTTACTCAAAGGACGAGGTGGTGAACCGGCTGGCATCACTTCTATTCCCCCTGGAAGCGGTGCAACTGCAACCCCGCCAGCGACGGGGACAACCCCAACTTCTCCAGCCACAGGTGTAACCGCTGCAACCCCTGAAACCCCAGTTGCCGATCCAACTGTTTCCCCTATAATTGGAACAGCAGTCGGTGGCGTAACACCAACCCTGACATCGCCCGATAGCAATGTCGCTACCCCAAATGTAGACGCAGCCAGTCCGATCGCTTCGAGTCCCCCCAATCTCAACTTAGGAACTGCAGGCCTTGCTGGTATTGCAGGGGCAGTGGGGGCGGCTGCTGGGGCGTTTGCCTGGGCTAGAAGACCCTTAGAGAGTCAAATTACCCTGTCTCATCGAGAACCCCAAAGTGTCTACGGGGTTTGGAACGTTCCTCAAGCAGACAGGGATGCAGCGAAACAACAAGGAGGACAACAGTTACAGTTTCGGGTCTATGATGTCACCGGTATTGATCGGGAGACCGATCCGCCTCACAGTGTACAACAGTTTGATTGTGAGGAATCCACTCAAGAATTGCAAGTGGCAGTGCCTCAAGGCGATCGCGATTATCTCTCAGAAGTGGGTTATATTACCGATGAGGGTGAATGGTTACCGTTGTGTCGGTCAAACTCCGTTTATGTTCCGGCTTCAGAAACAACTGATTTAGGTTTAACTGCCCCTGGCATAGATATTCCTGTAGTAGATAGTCCAGAAATCGAACAACCGACTTTAACAGATACTGAGTGGGGTGTAACTTCCCCAGATATTCCTGTAGTAGATAGTCCAGAAATCGAACAACCGACTTTAACAGATACGGGGTTAGATGTGACTGCACCTGCAATGGATATCAGTGAAACAGACCGTCCAACCGTTGACGAGACTGCTGACATAGAAACGCCTACAAACGGCATTGGTTTATCAGGAATAGCTTTAGGTAGCGCAGCCTTAGCGGGTGCAGCCCTTCCCTTTCTGGGTTCTCCTCACACGCAACTGCATTTAACCCCAGGTGCAAATCAAACCGTTATTGCCGATTGGGATATTACCCAAGATGATATGGATGCGGTCAAACAACAGGGGGGAGAACAATTACAACTGCGGATTTATGATATCACCGATATTGATATTGATACCGATCCGCCTCATAATGTGGAATTGTTTGATTGTGATGAATCTACAGATCAAGTTCAAGTTCCAGTACCTCAAGGCGATCGCAATTATGCCGCAGCGATTGGTTATGTGACGGCGGATAATCGCTGGTTACCTTTATGTCGATCCAACTCCGTTTATATTCCGGCTTCAGAGACCACTGGGTTGGGTATGACTTCCCCAGATCTCACTGACATTGAAGAACCGACTTTAGCGGAGACTGGGTTTGGTATCACTTCTCCTAGTCTAGAATCACCAAATTTAGTTGATACCGATTTGGGTGTAACTTCTCCAGAACTTGATTACACAGAAACACCCCAAATAGAAGAACCCACTTTTGTTGATGAAATCCCTGAGACCGAAACCTCAAATGGCGGAATCGGTTTCCCTGGGATAGCTTTAGGTAGCGCAGCCTTAGGGGGGGCAGCCCTTCCCTTTCTGAGTTCTCCTCGAACCCAACTGCGTTTAACCCCAGCAGAGGATCAAACGGTGATTGCGGATTGGGATATTACCCAAGATGATATGGATGCGGTCAAACAACAAGGGGGACAACAGTTACAACTGCGGGTTTATGATATCACCGATATTGATATTGATACCGATCCGCCTAATAATGTGGAATTGTTTGATTGTGATGAATCTACAGATCAGGTACAGGTTTCAGTCCCTCAGGGTAATTGCAATTATGCCGCAGCGATTGGTTATGTCACCTACGACGATCAGTGGTTACCATTATGCTGTTCTGAGTCAATCTATGTTCCAGTTTCAGAGACGGCTGAGTTCGGCATAACTTCCCCAGAGATAGCTGAAACAGAACCCCCTGAAATGGAAGAATCCCCTGTAGCTGATACGGGGTGGGATGTAACGTCTCCAGAACTTGATTACACTGAAACCCCTGAAGTAGAAGAACCCACTTTTGTTGATGAAATCCCTGAGACCGAAACCCCAAATGGCGGAATCGGTTTCCCTGGGATAGCCCTTGGGGGCGCAGCCTTAGCGGGGGCAGCCCTTCCCTTTCTCGGTTCTCCTCAAACACAATTGCGTTTAACCCCAGGTACCAATCAAACCGTGATTGCGGATTGGGATATTACCCGAGATGATATGGATGCGGTCAAACGACAAGGGGGACAACAGTTACAACTGCGGGTTTATGATGTCGCCGATATTGATATTGATACCGATCCGCCTAATAATGTGGAATTGTTTGATTGTGATGAATCTACAGATCAGGTACAGGTTTCAGTCCCTCAGGGTAATTGCAATTATGCCGCAGCGATTGGTTATGTCACCTACGACGATCAGTGGTTACCATTATGCTGTTCTGAGTCAATCTATGTTCCGGCGGCAGATCTCACGGAAACAGAAATTTCCGAAACCGAAGAACCTGCAACAGTGGACTCAACTCCTGAAATAGATGCTGAGTTAGGGTGGAGTTTATCTCCGACAGAGACAGCAAATTTAGATATTGCTGAAACAGAGACTCCAGAAATGGAAGAACCGCTGTTAGCAGATCCTGGGGTTACTGATACCAATTTTCAAGACATTGCAGACCCCACTTTAACGGATACTGAGTTAGGGATGACATCCCCTTCTCCAGATTGGGTTGAAACAGAAACTCCATTATCAACAGAGGGGGATGAATTAGAAGCCGATCAGATTGCTGAGGACGAACCCTATACCACCCATGAAGCGTTAATGGAGACAGAGACCCCAACGGTTTCTGTGGTCAGTCCGCCTCCGAGTCAATTAAATTTAGTGGTCATCGCCGATCAAATGGTAGAAGCGAATTGGGAGATTCCTCAAGCCGATCTCGATGCCGTCAAACAACAAGGGGGACAACAGTTACAATTGCGGGTTTATGACGTAACGGATACAGATTCACACACCCAAGCCTTAGATACAATCCAACAGTATGACTGTGATGAATCCACCCAGGAATTACGGGTTTCAATTCCTCAAGGCGATCGCAATTATGCTGCTGCCATTGGTTATGTTACGGATGAGGATGAATGGTTACCGTTATGCTGTTCTGATGCTGTTTATGTTCCGGCATTGCAACCCGTGGAAGTTGAACCTACTGAAGCGGATATAGAGGTTGAGGAAACACCAGAGGATGAAACCTCTACCCCAGTAAATTTAACGGATGTAGCATTAGGAAGCGCGGCTGCATTTGCCAGTTTAGGGACAATTGCTGACTCTACTGAGGCTGAGGCAACCCCTGTAGAAACAACTCTCAGTGAGTCAATTTTGCCCGATCATTGTGAAATTCAAGATCTGACGGTTCACAGTCGTCACCATTGTTTTTTGTTGACCGCTGAACAGATGACAGGGTTAAAAGAAACAGCAGTTTCCCACAAGCTTGAACCCGGAATTCACATTCTTCAGATTAAAAGCGGTACGTTTGGCTATGGTGCGGCTGATTCTTGTCGTGAACCGGTGGTGTTACTGCGAATCGATGGGGGTAAAGTCATTAACAAAAAAACTAACATTCCTGTCGAATCCACTTGGTCAAGTTTAAATGGGTATGACGAAACCCTAACTTTGGAAGTGCTGGAAACCAGCACACTCTGTGCCTTTTTCTTTGATACGAATCCGGATGATAATTATGGAGAAATTATTCTTTCTGTGATTCAACTTGATGATTAGATTTCACTCAGATTAACCCATCATTAATGATAGTTGTTGACCCGGCTTTCTAAAAAGCCGGGTTTCTTGATGAGAAAGGTATGAATAATTTTGTGGGATTCTCCCCGCTTCACCTCAGGCAAAATGCAGAGCAGTAAGCATAAAATGCCCCAGTTGGGCCAACCATTGTGATTAAAATTACACAATAAAGGCTGACTTTACCAAATCTTTACAAAGTCATCTGTTTACTACTTGAAAGTTTTACAAAACTCTCTTTACCCATCAAGAAAATCAGCCCTATAGTAAAGTACAACAAATTTTATATGACTGGCAGCTAATCTACTACCTTTTGCAGAGCCGTCATTCAAGTTGCCCTGCAAATTGTGAAACATACATCAAGTAACGCATACAGGGGAATGATCAGATTTCAAGCTCAGGGTTTGCTCACAGAAAAAAGATTGGCTCAGTCTCAAGTTCAGTCCTCGGTTAAATCCTCTCATGACTTTCTGGAGAGTGCTTTATCCAGCGAAAAAAAGCTGAGAGTCTTGTTTCTCGCACCTCATCCGTTTTATCAAGATCGAGGTACCCCCATTGATGACAGCCTTTTCCTTAAAGCGCTGTCAACAGAAAAATATAATGTCGATGTATTGGCTTATCCAGAAGGGCAAGATATTGACTATCCTAATGTTGAGATTCACCGCACTTTAAAGCTCCCCTGGGTTTCTAATGTACGACCCGGATTTTCGTGGAAAAAGCTGGTCTATGATGTCCTGATGCTTTTCAAGGCAGCTCAACTGATCTCTCGTCGTGATTATGACCTCATTCAAGCGGTTGAGGAATCGGTGTTCATTGCACTATTATTCAAGCTGTTGGTCAAGATTCCTTATGTCTATGACATGGACTCTTCCATCGCTCAGCAAATGGTGGAGCAGCTTCCGTGGTTATCTCCTCTGGCATCTATATTGAACTGGTTTGAGAAAATTGCAGTCAAGAATGCTAAAGCTGTTGTTCCCGTCTGTGAAGCCATTGCTGAGGATATCGCTCGGTATTCTCCTGAAAAAATAACGGTTCTTCCAGATATTTCCTTGCTAGAAGAGGAAACCCTTGAGAATAAAGAAGATTTGCGGTCTGATCTCAATCTTCAAGACGCTTCAGTAATAATGTATGTTGGGAATTTACAGAGCTATCAGGGAATTGATCTGTTGCTAGAGAGCTTTGCGATCGCTCAACAGCAGGATAAAAACTTAGTACTTGTCATCATTGGTGGAGAAGCCACTGGCATTGAATATTATCAAAAGAAATCTCAAAACCTCGGTATTGACAACAAAGTTTATTTTGTCGGCCAGAGACCAGCAAAATATCTCAGCAGCTATCTACAGCAGGCTGATATTCTGGTTTCACCTCGAATTCAAGGTAAAAATACACCGATGAAAGTCTTTTCTTACCTCGATAGTGGCAAGCCTTTACTGGCAACAGATTTGCTGACCCACACTCAGGTTTTAACCCTGGAAGTCTGTCTTTTGCGTCCCGCAACTCCTGAAGCATTTGCAGCAGGCATAGTAAAGTTAGCACAAGATCCAAAGCTGTGCCAGGAGTTGGGCATTGCAGGTCGGCAGTTCATTCAGGACAACCACTGTTATGCAGTCTTTCAACAAACGGTTCGTGACTTGTATCACTGGTTGAGTGATGAAATTCAGCCGTCTCAGGAGTCGTCAAAATGACAGAGCAACTGCCGTCAGCTTCTAAAGTTTTAGTTACAGGAGCAACTGGATTTACCGGATCAGTTCTGGTGCGTAAACTGGTTGAGCAGAATGTTAAAGTGGTAGCGATCGCCCGTCCCTCTTCTAATCTGGCTCCTTTTGAAGGAATGCCCATTCAGTGGTTACAAGGGGATGTATTTGATCCAGCATTAATTAATCAAGCCAGCGAAGGGGTGAACTACATTTTTCATCTGGTGACCCCGTTTCGAGATCCCAAACTCAAAGATGAGGGGTATCATCAGGTGCATGTTGTCAGTACTCAACTTTTAGCGAAAGCTGCTCTTAAACAACCTGATTTTAAGCGGTTTGTTCATGTTTCTACCATTGGTGTCCACAGCCATATTGAACATCCTCCCGCTGATGAGAACTATCCCATGAAACCGGGTGATATTTATCAGGAAACTAAAGCTGAAGCAGAACTCTGGATTCGGGAATTTGCCAAAACGGAGGGATTATCTCTAGTCGTTGTTCGTCCAGCGGGGATTTATGGTCCTGGCGATCAGCGTTTGCTGAAAATTTTTCAAATGGTGAGCCGTCGCTGGGTTCCTGTTGTCGGAGATGGCAGCAACCTGTATCACTTTATTCATGTGGATGATTTAACCGATTTCTTTCTGGTGGCTGCTACCCATCCTCAGGCAGAACAGGAAGTGTTTATCTGTGGTAGTCCAGAGGCAATGACCTTCAAAAAAATGGTGGATTTGATTGGGGAATGTTATCAGGTTCACCCGCAACTGGTTCAAATTCCAGCCGCCCCCCTATTTGCCCTCGGAGATTTGTGTGAGTTGATTTGTAAGCCCCTAGGCATTCAACCGCCAATTTATCGCAGACGGATTGCTTTCTATACGAAAGATCGCTCATTTAACACAGCAAAAATGCGGAATCTGTTGGGTTTCAAGACCGCCCACTCCGATGAAGCGGGTCTACGAGAAACGGCTAAATGGTACGTCGATCAAGGTTGGGTTTCCCTCAAGAAATCTTAATGTCGTTATTGGAGAAATTCATTGATCTCATGGTTGGCCCCAATCCTTCTAATCTTTAAGCCTAGACTGAGCGAATTGAGAGCATCTTAGACCCTATATTAATTCTATTAATTATCAATTATTCCCTCAAGTTTTACCCCACTTCACCAAGCTTCAGATGAGAAGGTATTGCGTCAACTTAAAGCGAATCCGGTATAAAATTCCCAGGTTGGGTTAGCAATTGTAATTAAGATGACACAATAAAAGCTGATTTTACCGAATCTTTACAAACTGATCTGTTTACTACTTCAAGTTTTTACAAAACTCTCTTTACACTACAAGAGAATAACCACTATCTTAAAGACAGAAGATTAAACGGTGTATAGGGGAATGGGTGAAGCTAACTCGCACCAAATGTCTGACGTTAAAGCTATGATGACAACTCCTGACAGCCTTCCGCTAATTCTTGTAGATGCTCATGTTCATATCTATGATTGCTTCAATTTAGAAGCCTTTTTCGATTCAGCACTCAAGAACTTTCAGGCTTCGGCTCAACGGCAAGGTCATGTCAATCATTTTCAGTCTATTTTGTTACTAACTGAAACTCAAAGTGATCATTATTTTCGTCAGCTTGCTCAGTTAGCCCATCAAGGTAACGGTTTAAAGCAACAGAAAATTGGTCGGTGGAGCATTCATGCAACTCAGGAAGATTGTTCCATTTATTTAGAAAATCCTCAAGGCCAGAGAATTGATCTCATCGCCGGTCGCCAGGTAGTAACCTCAGAAAATCTAGAGGTATTAGCCCTGTTAACAGCCCAAGAGTTTCAAGATGGTTCAACGCTAGAAAAAACAATTGATGCTGTGATTTCTAGCGGTGGAATTCCAGTCATTCCTTGGGGCTTTGGTAAGTGGATTGGACATCGCGGGACAATTCTGACTCGTCTGTTAGACCATAATCCTTTTTCAGCTTTATTTTTAGGAGATAACGGCGGTCGTCCGGTTTTTTGGCCGATACCACCGTTATTTAAACAAGCGACACAAAAAGGATTACAGATTTTACCGGGAACTGATCCACTTCCGTTTGCGGATGAGTCTCGTCGTCCTGGTAGTTTTGGATTCGCTGTTGAAGGGGTGCTGAATGTGGACAAACCTGCTGAGAGTTTAAAACAGATGTTACTGGATTCAACTCCCTCGATTCAATCTTATGGTACTCGTGAGCAGCCCCTTCGTTTTATACGCAATCAAGTTTCCATGCAAATTGTGAAACGAACACGGAGTAAAGCATGAAAAAGTTAAAAGCACTCGTTATTGCACCCCAACCATTTTATACCCCTCGGGGAACCCCATTCAGTGTTTATTATCGCACCCTAATTACAGCCGAACTGGGAACAGAGATCGATATGTTGTGCTATGGGGAAGGTCAGGATATTGAGATTCCGGGAGTCCGAATGATCCGGACACCAAACTTTGAATGGATCGGCAAAGTTAAGATTGGCCCGTCTCTATTCAAGCTGTTCTTAGATATTTTTATTACCATTTGGACCGTTGCTTTACTCCTACGAAATCGATACGATTTTGTTCATGCTCACGAAGAGGCGATTTTTATTTGTGCCCTGTTAAAGCCCATCTTTAAATATCGTCTGATTTATGATATGCATTCCAGTTTGCCAGAACAGTTAACTAACTTTAACTTCACCACCTCAAAAATTATTATCAATTTGTTTAAGTGGATGGAAGATGCCTGTCTGCATATCTCAGATGCCACTATTACTATATGTCCCAGTCTCTATAACTACGCTGTTGGAATTGTGGGACAAAAAGAAAAGGTGTTTTTAATTGAAAATTCGATTTTTGACGAAGTTCAATTAGCTACCGCCAAATAAATATTTTTCTGCAGTTGGATCTACCTTAGCCGACAAATAAACGAAATACAGGAGATATTCTTCAATGATTGCCCTTGAATCGAGACCAGAAACTCAAATAGATTCCTTAATTTTTGACAAGAACTTAGTGGTTTATGCTGGAACTTTAGAACCCTATCAAGGGATTGATATCTTAATTAGCGCTTTTCAGTATGTGATCCCGGCTGACCCCAATGCATTTCTCTTAGTGGTGGGTGGAACTGTGGCTCAAGTTGAACAATACTCTCAGTTAGCCGATCAGTGTGGGATTGGAGAATACTGTTTATTTACGGGGCGAGTGCCTCAATCTCTGGCTCAATATTATGCCAATCAAGCAAGAGTGCAGGTTTCACCCCGTCGCAGTGGCACTAATACTCCCCTCAAAGTGTATCAACAAATTGCCAGTGGTGTTCCTTTAGTGGCAACCAATATTTATTCTCATACCCAGGTTTTGAGTGATGAAGTTGCCTTTTTGGTAGAACTCGATCCTAAAGACATGGGGCAAGGTATTCTAACCGCATTAACCGATTATCAAGAGCGGAAACGTCGGGCAGAAGCGGCTAAACAACTGTATGCCGAAAAATATTCTCGTCAAGTTTATACGGAAAAAATGAGAAGTTTATTGAATTTTGTGATGAATTCTTAAAGTTTATTCCTAAAAAATTAGCTCAGATTATGGAACTGTTGAAAGTTAGAGATTACTCTCAATAGTTCCTATTTTTTGAGCAAATCCTAACAGAGTGCTTCCCCACCCTATGCAAGTCTAAGTTCAATTAGTATAATGGAAATAACCGCTACAAACAAAAGTCCAAGTCACTTGGACATCAAACTGTGGCCTTAAAAGGGAGCATCTGTTTGGATCATCAAGATTGTGAAGTGACTCAGGATGAAAACTGAGAGATTTAAACGCGAGGGAGGCAGAGTATTAAATGTGTGGAATTGCTGGTGTTGCTGCCTTGAATGGTTCTCCCCCACCAACCCTTGAACAATTAAAAGTCATGTGTGACACCATCTACCATCGCGGCCCCGATCAAGATGGAATGCACGTTCAAGATGGTGTGGCGTTGGGAATGCGTCGTCTGTCGATTATCGATTTGAGTGGGGGAAGACAGCCCATCTTTAATCAAGCCCGAACCATTCTAACAGTGTTTAATGGGGAAATTTACAACTTTCGGGAGTTAAGGCGAGATTTAGAAGCCAAAGGATACAAATTTGCCACCAAAACTGATACGGAAGTCATTGTCTATGCTTACGAAGAATATGGGGCAGATTTTCCTAAATATTTAAACGGGATGTTTGCGATCGCCCTCCATGATACCGTTAAGCAAAAACTGTTTTTAGTGCGGGATCATTTAGGGATCAAACCCCTCTATTATTCTTACAATTCCCGCTATTTGGTTTGGGGTTCGGAGATTAAAGTCCTCCTGGCTAGTGGTTTAGTGGATCGTACCCTGGATTTAGATGCACTCGGAGAATATTTTGCCTGGGAATATGTTCCCGGTAAAGCCACTCTCTTCAAAGACATTCGCAAACTGGAAGCAGGGGAAATGTTGGAAATTGATCTCCAGCAACCCCAATGTGAACCCCGTCCGTTTTGGGATGTCCCTACCCCATCAGAAATGATGTTATCGCCATCGGAATGGGCCGACCGGGTTGAAGCCCAAATTCAAAAATCGGTGGAAATGCAACTGGTGAGTGATGTTCCCTTAGGGGCATTTCTCTCCGGCGGGGTAGATTCTTCCTTAATTGCCGCTTGTATGGGACGGGCAAAAACCTTCAGTATTGGGTTTGATGATCCCTCCTACAATGAATTGGGGTGGTCGCAAAAAGTTGCGAATCATCTGAATATGGATCATATTACTGAAGTGATCCGCCCAAATGTGGGGGAATTGTTTGATCATCTCATGTACTTTATGGATGATCCCATCGGCGACTTTTCTATTTTCCCCACCTATCTGGTTTCTAAACTCGCCCGTCAACACGTCACCGTTTCCCTAAGTGGGGATGGCGGTGATGAACTATTTGGGGGCTATGAAACCTATCTCGCCGACGAGAAGGCAAGACAATATCAGCGAATTCCGGCGATCTTCCGTCATGGACTGATTGAACCAATCATCAAGTCCCTCAAACCTCGTCCCGCGAAAAAAGGACTGGTGAATAAAGCCAAACGGTTTATTGAAGGGTTAGAACATCCCGCTGATCTGTCCCACGCCCGCTGGCGGATTTTTGCTGGGGATGCCATTCGTCAAGCATTGTTTACCCCTTCTGCCCAACAACAACTCGTCAGTCCAGCGGCTGCCCATATTTTAGACCTATTTGAACGGGCGGGCAATCGTCAACCCCTGAACCGCAGTATGTATGTGGATGTCAAGAGTTATCTCAGTGATAATATCTTGGTGAAAGTGGATCGGATGTCCATGGCGGTTTCCCTAGAGTCGCGGGTTCCCTTTCTCGATCCTGATGTGGTGGAATTGGCGTTTCAAGTCCCCGATCAATTGAAAGTGGCTGACGGTACCACCAAAGTTTTACTTAAATCTGTTGCTGCCCGTCGCATCCCATCTGAATGTATTTATCGGCCGAAAGAAGGGTTCAGCATTCCGATTAAAAACTGGTTGTGTAACGAATTCCGGCCGTTAATGGAAGACTTACTCAGTCCCAAGGAAATTCAAAATCAAGGCATTTTCCAACCCCAAACCATTGAACGTTTAAAACAAGAACACTTGGCTGGTGTTGCCAACCATAGCCATATTTTATGGTCGATGATTGTGTTCCAAAGTTGGCGGAAACAGTGGTTAGAAGGGGAGGTTTCTGTCTATCAGCCGGAATTAGTGTCCTAGGATAATAAAGTAAGATCCATGGGCTTTCTTTCTCAGCAAAAGGCTGGACTGGGTTTAGGGGTATTGGTATTGCTGTTGACCTTGATGGGGGGAACAGCCCTGAAATTCAAGGGGACAGGACTGCGGGAAATTCTCACTGCCACCTCTCCCCTGAATTTTAGACTGTGTCGGTGTCCAGCCGATCAACAGGTGACGTTTCAACGGGCAGATGGGTTAACCATTGCTGGCAGCCTGTATGAACCTGAAACCCCTAAAACTCCTAAAGTTGGGATTTTACTCCTCCATGGTAGTACTCCCCTTGGCCGCAACTTGCCCCTGTATCCTGTATTAGCCCAAAAACTGTCAGAGAAAGGCTATTGGGTTCTCACCATGGATTTTCCGGGGACGGGAGAGTCCGATGATCCCTTTGTCATGGGAACAGAAGCCGCCCTTGATCGTAAGCAGGATGTAGAAGCCGCCCTCAACTACCTCAGTCAAACCGATCTCAATTTAGAGACCATTCATTTAGTAGCCCATTCAGCCGGAACCATTCCAGCTTTCGAGGTCGGTTCTGATCATTCAACTGTTGAAAAATTGGTGATTATCGGCCCGCCCCGACGGGTCAAAGAACGACTCAAAGATGTGGGCGACCGCAATTACTTTTGGCGACGGCATCAAGAACAATATCGTACCGTGTATCAACGGGATTTACCCAATTGGTATACAGCAGAATTATACCTGCAACGATTTGAAAAATACGAGATTCGCCGATTTATCCCAGCGTTCTCTCAAACTGATCATCCACCCATTTTGTTAATGGATGGTGAACTGGAACCTCAAGCAGACCGAGAGTATCTTGAACAATATTTTCAAGACCTCAGTGAACCCAAAGCCTATGTAACTGTTTCCCAATCCAATCATTATTTTAATACTTTACGAGAACCATTGCTAGGATTCAATATTTTTGATCGGCAAGGGGTTGAAAAAGCAGTTGAAATAATGGATCAATTCTTACAAGACAAATGAAGGTTTTTCTATGATGAATATTTCTAGAAACCCATCGACAGCGACCCAGCAAACCTACGATTTAATTATCGTTGGAGGTGGGATTTATGGCGTGATGCTATCCTTAGAATCAGCCCGTCGCGGTTTGCGATCGCTACTGATTGAACGGCAAGATTTTGGCGGGTCAACCAGTCATAATAGCTTGCGAATTGTTCATGGGGGTTTTCGCTATTTACAAACCGCCGATTTTCATCGATTTTATGAATCAGTAAATGAACGCCGTTGGTTCTTAAAAAACTTCCCTGATTTAGTCCAGCCATTGCCCTGTTTGATGCCGTTATATGGGAAAGGATTACGCCGCCCGCCTATTCTAAAAACGGCATTATTAATGAATGATGCCATGTCGTTTTATCGCAATCAAAACATCCGTTCTGATGCTCATTTAGAGGATGGTAAAATTATTTCTCCGCAACAGGTTAAACAACTATTTCCGCAAGTAGATCCGGAGGGTTTAAAAGGCGGTGCAGTGTGGCATGATGCCCGGATGCCAGACTCTCAACGATTATTAATCAGTCTGTTAAAGTGGGCTTGTAGTTTAGGGGCAATAGCCTTAAATTATGTTGAAGCCCAGCAAATTTTAACAGAAAATCACCGCTTTATTGGGGTGTTAGCTGAAGATCAATTAACGGGTGAAACCTACGAATATCATGCCACTAAGTTAGTCAATGCAGCCGGTCCCTGGTGTCGAGAATTAGCGGCTCAATTTGACCAAGATTATCCTGATTTGTTCCATAAATCTATCGCTTGGAACGTCTTATTTGACCGGGAAACCTTATCAGAATATGCCTTAGCTGTTGAACCCAAAAAGCCAGAGGCACAAACCTATTTCTTACATCCTTGGAAAGGGCGATTATTCGCGGGTACAATTCATGGGTTTTGGTCAAAAGAGATTGATTATAAACCTCAACCGAGTCGCGAAGAATTGCAAGAATTTATTGATAACCTCAACTTAGCAATTCCGGGGTTAAATGTTAGCGAAAATGACGTGTTACGAATTTATTCAGGTTTATTGCCAGCTGCCCAACCCGGTAGTAATGAATTAGCGGTGCGAGAGGTAATTTTAAATCATACAACTCCTCAAGGTGCTTACAGTGTTTCTGGGGTTAAATTTACCACATCCCGTTTAGTTGCAGAGAAAACCATTAGCCAAATCTTCTCCAATACTCAGCCAGTTTCTGCAACAGTTTCTCCGCCCGATACTGTTCAAAAACCACGGGGAATCTTTGATTATCATTGGTATCCAGATGAACAAGATCATCATTGGCAAACGGAATTAAAAGAGTTAATGACCACTGAATCAGTTTGTCATTTAGAAGATTTAGTTCTACGTCGTACCAGTTTAGGAGATAATCCAGAAAGGGCAATAAAAATGGCTCCTAGTCTATGTCAATTATTTGACTGGAATGAAGAGAGATCCAAGCAAGAAATTGAACGGTTAAAAACGTTTTATTTTGAGAAACCGTTGGTTTTAGCCTAATTTAAAATTACATTATTTGGGAGACTTAGGATATGAAAGCATTAGTCACCGGAGCAAATGGATTTACTGGCAGTTATCTAACTAAACATCTGTTAGATAAAGGGTATGAAGTTCGCGTTTTAGTGCGGAAAAGTTCAGATCATAGCACATTAGAAGGATTAAAAATTGAATATGCTTTTGCTAATATTGCCGAAGATAAACCCTTAGATCCCACGATTATGGCAGGCATTGATGTTGTCTATCATATTGCTGCTTTATTCCGGACAGAAAATGTGCCTAAACAGCTTTTTTGGGATGTCAACTTAGGGGGGACTCAACGAGTCTTAGAAGCGGCGAAAAAAGCTGGAATTAAACGGTTTGTTCATTGTAGTACTGTCGGGGTTCAGGGAGAAATTAAAAATCCTCCAGCCAAAGAAGAAGATCCCTATTCTCCCGGAGATTACTATCAAGAATCTAAACGAGATGGTGAGATTTTTGCCTTGAACTTTTTTAAGGAAAATAACATGGATGGTACGGTGGTTCGTCCAGTGGGAATTTATGGACCTGGAGATACTCGCTTTCTCAAGTTATTTAAGTATGTTAATAAAGGCAACTTTAAGATGATTGGGAGTGGAAAAGTCCTTTATCATCTGACTCATGTTAAAGATTTGGTGACAGGAATTGCTTTAGCAGGTGAAAAAGATGAAGCCATTGGTGAGATTTTAACAATAGGGGGAGAAGGGTTTTTAACCCTAAATGAATTAGTCGAAAAAATTGCCAAAATTTTAAATAAATCGGTTTCCAAAATTCGGATTCCCGTTTGGCCGGTTTGGTGGGCTGGTTTGCTGTGTGAAATGATTTGTCAACCCTTCAATATTTCTCCCCCAATTTATCGTCGTCGGGTCGATTTCTTTATCAAAGATCGGGCATTTGATATTTCTAAAGCAAAGCGAATCTTGGGATATCAACCTATAATTTCGGTTGATGAAGGCTTACAACAAACTGCTGCATGGTACAAAGAACAAGGCTTGCTTGACTAGCGAATATGATGTTCGGATAATTCGTTATCCTCTAGAGACGTTACATATAACGTCTCTACTCATTCAATCTTGCTACGCCAATTTTCAGTGTTTAATTTGAATGGGTTCACTGAATATAATATAATTTTTTAGGGAGGAACCTAATTTTTATATAGGTATGGTAAAATAAACGAAATCTATGAATTTAAGCTCATTGATTCCTGGATTTTATCTGAAGTATAATCAGGTTACCCTCCCATTCCAACAATTCAGTCATTAGAAATGAGGGGTTATGGTACAATCAGACGAACGCCAAAAAATTGCTAAAGTTTCTTTATCCGCTCAGCTTAATCAAGCTGAGTCTTCGTTACTGAAGCGCTATCAAATGAAGGCTTTAGGAGAGGATAGTCTGAGTCATCTGTTGCATTATGAACTATCTACTTTTTTATTTGGAGATCTGTACGGCACGTTAGGATATTTATTCCGGAAATGGTCTTACAAAGGCTTATTTAAACAAGTGGGTGGAGGAGCTATTTTTGGCAAGGGAATTGTCTTGCGCCATCCCCGTAAAATTACATTAGGAAATCAAGTTGCTATTGATGATTATGTGATGTTAGATGCCAGCGGAGCTGCTGAGGAAGGGATTACAATTGGTGATAATGTGATCATCTCTCGGAATTGTGTCATTCAAGGGAAAATTGGTGGCATTTCAATTGGGTCAAAAACGGATATTGGATGTAACACTATTCTCTCTGCTAGTGGGGGAATGTCGATTGGAAATTCAGTCTTAATTGCAGGGAATTGCTATCTTGGTGGTGGGCGTTATTATACCGAACGGGTAGATATTCCCATCATGGAACAAGGGGTTTATACACGAGGGCGTTTAACCATTGGGGATGATGTTTGGCTCGGAGCTGGAGCCGTTGTTTTAGATGGGGTAAAAATTGGCAAAGGATGCATTATTGGGGCAGGCGCTGTAGTGACTAAAGATTTACCAGACTATTCAATTGCTGCTGGGGTTCCTGCAAAAGTCATTAAATCTAGAATTGAAAATACATCGACTTAAATAGGACTTAACAAAATGCCAAACTCTCAACTTTACAACTTTTTAGGAGATCACCATTCAAAACTTAAATTACTGTACAAAATTGCTCGATATCGTTATCATCAATTAAAATTAAAGGAGTTCAAGCATGAGGTAAAATTTATCAAGGTTAACCCCTCTAAATCGGTTTCTTTTCTGGCGGGAAACTTGCAACTGAAAGGAGATTTATATCTAGCCAATTCTCCCACAGAAGTTCCCACCATTTTGCTGCTGCATGGCTCCTCAATTTTTGGACGGAGACTGCCTTTTATTCCTGCGGTTGCAGCTGAGTTTCAGCAACTGAATTATAATGTATTTGCCATTGATTTACGGGCGCATGGAGAGTCTGAAAAGCCTCAAGATTATACCCCAGAGGCGTTTGATTTTGCCCAAGATGTTACCGCCGCTTTTGATTATTTAGAAACAGAATTTCCCCAAAATACTCAACCGTTTTATGTTGTTGGTCATTCTTTTGGGGCAGGAGTTGCCACAGCCGCTTTAACCCGCGAACCCCGTATCGCTAAAGTAGTGCTGTTTGCCCCACCGCGACGACTGCGAGAACGTTTCCTCAACCCAGAAGCCCAAGAAAAGCAAAAACTGCTTTTGCGATGGCAAATTGATATGGAACTCCATCGTCCTTTAAATTATGAATTTTGGCATCCTGTGATGGCAGCATTAGATTTAGAAACCTATATAGAAGCGCTAGAAAAACATGGACACCCCCCCATTTTTCTGATTGATGCGCAACAGGAACCCCAGGAAGATTTAGCTTTTTTTGAAGAAATGTACCGTCGTATTTCTGACCCAATAAATTATTGGACTATTCCGAACACAGGGCATTATCTCAATACAGGATTTGTTTTCAAGTGGAGTGCTTATCATCAGCCGACTATCCAGACTTTTGTTAACAAAATTGATCAATGGTTTATTCAGACTGAAGCTCAGTTATTAGAATCTCAGGCTGTAACCAATCACTCAGTTTAATCAAGGAAATGAATTCAACCCACTCAAAAACTGAACTGTTGAGTTTAACTTCTTTTTGTAAAGGATTAGCGATTCTTGCCGTTGTCTTAGTACATTGGAAAGGGGGTTGGTTTGGTTGGCAGGGTGTTCATGTATTCATTATCTTGAGTGGCTTGGGTTTAGGCTACTCCAGTTTTAAACGTCCTCAAACCCCCGAATGGAAGCAATGGTTTCGACGACGACTGCGACGAATTTTACCCGTTTATTGGTTAGCAGTTTGGATTTCAACAATTATTTTATTACTGTTTGATATTCATTCCGTTAAACATACCCTGGTTCGTGCCATTTTAGATACTTTACTCCTGACAAATATCTTTGAATATTTTCGCGGCGGGGCAACAGGAGCTTTTTGGTTTGTCCCCTTTATTATTGGGGCTTATTTTTTGTTTCCTCTCTTGTATGACTGGCTGAAAAACCATCCGACCTGGGTCGGCGGTTTTAGTTTAATGGTGGGCATTCTTACCCTAGAATGGATTTATCGGGCGATCGCCATTTACCTTTTAGATGGACAACCCATTGCCCACGACACCCCTTTTATTCATTTAATTCCCAATTCCGTTTCCGCCCTCAACCAACAACCGGACTGGTTGTATGGCCTGTTTCAACACCGTGCCCCCTTTGGTTTTATCCCTGCCCGGATGGCAGAATTTACCCTAGGAGTATGGGCAGGGTTCAGCTACGCTCGACATCCTCAACCCACTCAGCGTATAGTACTAAATCGATATACTGGTTTATTTGGTATGGCTATTTGGCTTGGGGGACAAGGATTACTCTATTCACTCAACTTCAATCTCATTTTAGATTGAAAGAATCTCCACTGGTCATGGTCATCATGCTCAGTGTTTTAATTCCCAAAATCGTCTTACAAACGAGTTTCTGGGTGGCTCAAGCGTCCCCCAAATCTGATAAAATCTTGCAGATTGCCAAAGCCAAACCGAATAAACCCGTATCCAACCGCTATAGATGATTCTAGGTGATATACGGAGAAAATTTCGTGATTTCTAGGTCTATTCATACTCCCGCTGTTAAACTGTTGGCAATCGCGACAACGGTTTCAAGTTTGATCATTGGCTGTGGCAGAATAACAGTTGATGCGCCAGAAGAAACCCCGACGGCAGAAGATAGTAATTTAGCCCCCGTGGTACGGGCAGGTTCGGATCAAACTATTGAACCGTCTACGATTAAACTGGATGGTAGCGTCACGGATGATGGGAAACCGGGGACTCTCAAAACCACCTCCACCTGGTCACAAGTGAGTGGCCCCCAAGATGCGGATCTCGAAGATGCTGAAGCGGTCGATACCGAAGCAGAATTTGTCATTCCTGGGGTGTATGTTCTGCGTTTGACAGCAACGGATGGGGAATTTTCTAGCAGTGATGAAGTCAAAATTATCGTTGATCTCGACCCTAAAGCTGAAGTTGAGGCTTATGGCATCTTTGAAACGACGGTCAACCATACAGGAAATTATAAAAATCCTTATACTGAAGTTGAGGCGACTGCCACCATTCAAAGTCCAGATCAGAAAATTCTGAGAATTCCCCTGTTTTGGGATGGGGGAAACCGTTGGAAGTTTCGTTATTCTCCCGGTAAAGAGGGAACCTGGAACTGGTCGATTAAATCTAATGATCCAGGACTGAATCAAGCCAAGGGAGATTTTCGGGTATTGCCGTCAGAGAAAAAAGGCGGCATCAGAGTGCGATCGCAATATCCCCATCACTTTGAATATGAAAATGGTACCCCTTACTGGTTAATGGGGGATACGTTATGGAATGCATTTAATACCAACACCTCTGAGAACTTAACCCGCCAGTCTCTGGAACAATATATTGAGGTTCGCGCTGACCAAGGCTTTAATTATATTCATAGTAATTTGATTACCATTCCCCGGAATGAAGGGGGTCAAGCCTTTAAAGATTTTGCTGCAGAAACCCTCAATCCTGCCTTTTGGCAAGAGGTAGATACTCGTTTAGAATATATCAATCAAAACGGCATTACCGCGATGTTAATGTTAGCCTGGGCAGAAGATGACCGAGTTGGAGATTGGGCGGGTTTTGCCAACGATGAAGCTCGGTTACGCTATGCTCGTTATATTGTCAGTCGTTACAGTGCCTATAACGTGGCGTTTAATGTGGCGGGGGAATGGAATGAATACGCCTCCAAAGAAATGTATCAAAAAATCGCAAAAGAAATTGTCCGCCATGATCCCCATAACCGCCTCATTGCCATTCATCCAGGGGAACTCAGCTATACCGTAGAAGAATTTGCTACCGAAGATTGGATGTCCTTTGCCGATTATCAACAAAATTATCGTAAACTACATCAACGGATTTTAGCAGCACGAGACCATGATAAACCCGTAGTCAATTCCGAATATGCCTATTATCTGCGGGATAGCAATGGAGATGGCCAAGTGGACAAACCCAATAGCCAAACGTTAGAAGACATTCGTCACGCCACCTGGGATATTGTGATGGCAGGGGGTTACTTTGTCACGGGTTGGGGTAATACCTATTTTGGCGGAACCCGTGACCTTGGAACATTTGATGTGGATGCGCCTCAAAATGACGACTGGGAAGCTGAAGTCCAACACGTCGCCAAGTTGTTTAATAATTTAGCATGGTGGAAACTGAAACCAGAAGACGAATTACTTAAAGGTTCTGGTGAACATTATTTACTCGCTGAACCCGGTCAACAGTATGTGGCTTATGTTCGCAATACCACAAAACCCCTATCGTTAAATTTAGGAGATGGCAGTTCAGGCAATTATCAAGTTCGACTGTATAATCCTCGCAGTGGCGGTTATCGCGAGTTATCGGATGTTCAGCAGGAAAATATGATCACGTTAGCCCCTCCAGATCGACAAGATTGGGTGTTTGTGATGACTCGTTAGCTTTACTTGTTTTGACTTAAAATTGATTCTTGCCGATGAGAATTACATTGACTGGGTATCCATTTCCCAGTCCTCTATTTTTAACCCTGCCACTCGTCCAAACTCACTCACATTATGAGTCACCGGTTTGGGTGGGAGGGTTTGGAGAAACAAGCTGATAGACAATTGCAATTTCCAACTCTTGATTTGCCAAATCTTGAGGAACTTGTAAAATTACTTTTCCCTCAGCATCAACCCGAGTTTTTAACTTGATAATTTGCATCATTTATCCTCCTTTTAAGCCGCATTTTGATACTTATTTCGGCTGGCTAAATATTGAACCGTGCTAACAAGAACATCACTGTCAAAACGACACTCATTTGACAATAAGGACAAATAACTTTTCTGTTGACCCATTAAAATGCCAGGAGGCGGACTTGAACCGCCGACACGAGGATTTTCAGTCCTCTGCTCTACCGACTGAGCTATCCCGGCTTATTTTTCGCGCTTTACTAATATAGCAGAGAGGATTTAAATTTTGCAAGCTTTTTTTGAAAACATTTTCAGGTCAATCCATAGAGTGGCTTTAAACTCCTTGTATCCAAGAGGTTTGACCCAAATTCACCTCACATTGGTTAGCATTAACCCACAATTCCTGAACGTAAAGCCCGAACGGCTGCCTGAGTTCGATCATCAACACACAGCTTATTGAGAATGTTGCGAACATGGGTCTTAACCGTTCCAACGGTCACATAAAGTCGTTCTGCAATTTCCGCGTTACTGCACCCGGCAACAATCAACTCTAGCACCTCTAATTCCCGTTCTGTCAGGGGATAAGTATCAACAAGCTGTTGAATATCGGGCTGTGCCGACTTAATTTGAACAGTTTCCTGTTCTTCATGTTGAGATGAGACTTCAGCAGAGGCTGTGACCCTAGCAGAGTCAGTTTTTTTGGCTTGCTGGAGGACAATGCGAGCAATGTTAGGATCAATCCAGGTATTCCCTTCGGATGTAATTTTGATCGCCTGAACTAGAGTATCTAAGCTGGCATCCTTTAAGCTGTAAGAATCTGCCCCAGCAGCAAATGCGGCTAGAACAGAATCTTCTTCTTCATGCATCGTTAAGATTAAAACTTTAGTTTGGGTGAGTGCTTCTGCGCCTAAAGATTGCTTAAATTGCTGAGTTAATTCAATTCCATCAATATCCGGTAGACCAATATCAACAATTGCAACATCGGGTTGAGCATTGTGCAACAGTTGCAAACCTTGACGACCATTTGCTGCATTCCCTACAACCTCAATATCATCTACTTGCTTGAGTGCTGCCACTAAACCAATTCGACTGAGGTCGTGATCTTCAACTAAAACAACACGAATTTTGCTCATCCTTTCATCGTTATCCATTTTAAATAAAAAACTGTCTCGTAACCTAGTTGATTTCTGTAACTTTTAGTAGAGTAAGGGGTAGGAAATATTCATTGAAAATCCCGTAATTCTTAAACTACTGATTTTGAATTCCACCCAACATCAATCTAAAGATAGATTTTACCAGAATACAAGGTAAAGTCATAGACTAGAAAACTCAGTATCAGATATTTGAATATTGGTCTTGTTTGTACTCTAAGCCCAGCTCAGAGGCGCTACAAAACTGTTTGAGGTCATCGATGGGATGATTTTTAGTCAAATCTAAATCTAACGAGTGGGTCGTATTCGAGGTAGTGCAAGTGCGTCACAGGGTCAAGAACCATCTTCCTACCTGCGGCATTCCTCTGATGCCAGAGCTGTTTCATTTTACCAAATTGGGAATTCAACTGAACTCCGCAGTTTATTCTCTTTATTTTTATGGGGTGTCACAAAATTTTCGATCTCTCTATTGCCTAAATTTTATAGCATAATTGTCAATATAACTATTGACAATAATATTTAGAAGGAATGTATTTTTCCTGGTGATATTCGCGTAGAATTGATTTTTTTGAGCTTTTATATTCAATTCATTAGCATCAATTTTTTTGAAGAAAATAGCGAGCACTATTCCTTTAGCCTTTCTGACCCAATCTTGAAATAACCCTGGGGGGTGAGGAGGAGGAAATGGATCATTTACAGATAATATGGGATGTGGGTGAGGAGATCCTGGTAAAAAAGGACTACAATAGATCAACATTGCTTGATTGTTCAGTAACTGACCGTGTTCTGTGATGAAAACCTCTATTCCGATCATTCCTGAGATTGACTATCCCGATAGTGACGGTGAACCGATGGCAGAAAGTGATCCAGCTCGTGACTATTTAATTTATGCAGTTGAAGCTCTAAAATATTATTACAAAGATCAACCACAGGTTTATGTCTCAGGGAATCTTTTTATCTATTACGAAGAAGGCAATCAAAAATCTGTCATTTCACCAGATGTTTTTGTCGTTTTTGGAGTTTCTAATCAACCGCGACGGTCTTATAAATTATGGGAAGAAAACCATAAAGTACCTGATTTTGTCATTGAAATTACATCTAAAAGTACAGTGAGTCAGGATCAAGGATTGAAAAAGGGACTGTATGCATTTTTAGGTGTAACGGAATATTTTCAGTATGATCCAACCCAAGATTATCTGAATCCGGCTTTAAAAGGATACCGTTTATTGAGTGAAAACTATGTTCCAATTCAACCCAATATTTTACCTAATGGTGAGTTATATTTTTTGAGCGAGATCCTGAATTTACAACTGCAATTGCAATCTGGAAAACTTCGGTTTTATGACCCAGTTAAACAGGAGACGTTGCTAACGTATCTAGAAGTAGAAGAAGCGCGTCAAGCAGCAGAACAGGCTCGTCAAACAGCAGAACAGGCTCGGTTTAATGCAATTACCCGCTTACTTTCTCTCGGTTTAACCGTTGAACAAATTGCTGAATCATTAAGTTTATCGGTTGATCAAGTTCAAGCAAAAATTGATTATGAGTATCAATAATTTAAGATTAATTATACTTTAAAAATGGCTTATTCTCGTCTACAAAAACTCGGCACCTATATTCGACCTCACTGGAAAAGCTCGATGATTGGCATCGTCGCTTTATTGGTGGTTAATATTTTAGGGGTTTATATTCCGTTATTGATTCGTAATAGTGTCAATGATTTACAAGGAGATATTACCTTTAGTCAAGTTGCATGGCAAGCGATTTGGATTCTGATCTTAGCCTCAATTATGTGGGTGATTCGGATGGTTTCCCGCATCCAGATTTTTGGGGTAGGTCGCCAAGTTGAATTTGACCTCAAACAAAAGATTTTTGAGCATCTTTTAACCTTAGAACAGTCCTATTTTTCTAATAGTAGAATTGGCGATTTAATTAACCGTGCGACCAGTGATGTCGATAATATTCGCCGCTTATTAGGTTTTGCTGTTCTTAGTATTGCCAATACGATATTTGCTTACGGCTTGACGATTCCCGTCATGTTGTTAATCAGTCCCCGTTTAACAATTCTTTCCGTTTCAGTTTATCCGTTAATGTTGATTTTAGTACAAGTTTTTAGCGGCAAGCTGCGAGATCAACAGATGGCAGTTCAAGAAAAACTGTCTAACATGAGCGATTTGATTCAAGAGGATATGAGCGGAATTTCTTTAATTAAAATTTATGCTCAGGAACAAAATGAACGTCAGGCATTTGGGATTTATAATCGAGATTTACTGGAAGCCAATTTAGACTTAGCAAAAACTCGCAATATTATTTTTCCATTACTGGGTGGATTGGCAAGTTTAAGTCTATTAATTTTGATTGCATTTGGAGATCAGGCGATTGCGAGAGGAGAATTAACAGTCGGGGATTTTGTGGCATTAGTTTTGTATGTTGAACGGTTAGTTTTTCCCACGGCGTTACTGGGATTTACCATTACCGCTTATCAACGGGGAGAAGTGAGTGTTGACCGGATTGAATCCATTCTTAATGTGAAGCCCGTGATTCAAAACCATCCTCATCCTATTCCTTTAGCACGACCTGTGAAAGGTTGGTTAAGTGCGTGTCATTTGCGTTACGCTTATCCTGAAAGTAAAGTGCCTGCTTTAGATAATGTTAACTTCACGATTCAACCGGGAGAAATTATTGCCGTAGTTGGCCCGATTGGTTCCGGAAAATCAACTTTAGCCAATGCTATTCCTCGGTTACTGGATATTGGAATTGATCAGCTTTTTATTGATGGTCAAGACATTACCCAGTTAAAATTATCTGATTTACGCAGCGTCATTGCTTACGTTCCTCAAGAAAGTTTTCTGTTTAGTGCCACCATTAAAAATAATATTCGTTATGGCAATCCCTTAGCGGAAGATGAAGAGATTCAAGCGGCAGCAAAACTGGCTCAAATTCATCAAGAAATTCTCAACTTTCCACAACAGTATGAAACAGTAGTGGGAGAACGAGGAATTACTTTATCGGGTGGACAACGTCAACGTTCTGCATTGGCTCGTGCCTTATTATTAGATGCACCAATTCTAATTTTAGATGATGCCCTTTCCAGTGTAGATAATCAAACGGCAACCCATATTCTCAATAATTTAACTACAGGCACGCGACGAAAAACGGTTTTGTTTATTTCTCATCAAATGTCTGCTGCTGCCACCGCAGATCGGATTTTAGTGATGGATAAAGGTCATATTGTTCAAGCCGGAACCCATCAGCAATTGATTCAACAACCGGGACTCTATCAATCCCTGTGGAATCAACATAAATTGGAAGAGTTATTAACACAATAATCAGCTTTTGAATGTACAGTTCAGAAATAATCCGACTCGAAGCGAAAACAGCCACAAAACTGGGAATGGAGATTTATCTCAGTTCTCCCAGTCCATTTGTGGTTCAACATCTGAAAGATCTGTTGCCCGAATGGTCTGCACAAACAGCTTGGGTAATTCTCCTCTTACAGCAGTCTCAATTTCCCTTAAATCAATTCAACCCTGTTGTGGAAATGGAGAAACATCGGCTAAGAAATCAGTTTATGAATTTCAGTTTATCTGTAGTTCACGCTTTAAGGAATTGCAGTTTTTGGAGTGATTTTTTTGATCCCATTACAGGTTATCCAGTCCTTTCTCGTGCAGGAATAATCACCCATGATGATGTTGCTGTAGCGAAGGCATTATTGGACTTTTCCATCACGGATGATGATTGTCCAGGGTTGATTCACCCCCGTTGGCACACGGCAGTGTATCCAGGAGTGTTAATGACGACCGCAACGCCGACTGTGATTGCAGCCTTGTTAAGACCTATACTGCAACAGTTTGATGAGATAATTGCCCAACGATAAAGTTTTCAAAAACCCGAAAGCTTATAGACGTATGAGTCAGCGGAGGAGAGACTTTTAACCTATCACATCCTGCAAAAGTGCTTGTCTTTGAAGGAAAATGCATTCACCCCTGAGAAATTGTTATAAAAGATGGGTGAGACCCTGCAAAAAAGGATAAATCAACAGAGCGCACAATTATGACAAACAGCGATAATCCATTATTAGTGGGTAAAGGACTACCCCCATTTGAGGCGATTAAACCAGAGCATGTGGTTCCAGGAATGACTCAACTGTTGAGTGAACTTGAAGCTGAACTGAGTCACTTAGAAGCCTATGTTAAACCGACTTGGACAAGTTTGGTAGAACCTTTAGAAAAGTTGCAAGAACGTTTAACCTGGAGTTGGGGGATTGTCGGTCACCTGATGGGGGTGAAGAATAGCCCTGAGTTGCGAACCGCCCACGAAACGGTACAACCCAAAGTGGTTCAGTTTGTCAACCAACTCAGTCAAAGTAAACCTCTGTATGAAGGGTTTAAAGACTTACGTAATTCTTCAGAATGGGAACAACTCGAACCCGCCCAGCAACGCATTGTTGAAAGTGCCATTCGGGATGCCCAACTGTCGGGGGTGGGGTTAGAAGGGGAAACCCGTGAACGGTTTAATACCATTCAGTTGGAATTAGCCGAACTCTCAACCAAGTTCTCCAATCATGTTCTCGATGCCACCAAAGCCTTTAGTTTGACCCTGACAGAGCCGGAAGAAGTAGAAGGTCTCCCCCCCAGTCTGTTGAGTTTAGCGGCAGCCTCAGCCCGTTCTGAAGGGGTTGAAGGGGCAAACGCAGAAACCGGACCCTGGCGGATTACGTTAGATTTTCCCAGCTTTGGCCCGTTCTTGAAATATAGCAAACGGCGAGATTTACGAGAAACAATTTACAAAGCGTTTATTAGTCGGGCCTCTGAGGGTGAATTAAACAATTATCCCCTGATTGAACGCATTCTGGAATTGCGTCAGGAAAAAGCCAAAATTCTCGGGTTCAACAGTTATGCTGAACTGAGTTTAGCCAGTAAAATGGCTCCTGGTGTAGAAGCTGTTGAGGCATTACTCGAAGAATTACGGGTTACAAGTTATGACGCGGCTGTTGATGAATTTGAAGAGTTGAAAGGGTTTGCCGCTTCTAAAAATGCCCCGGAAGCGGAAGATTTAAAACACTGGGATACGAGTTATTGGGCGGAACGTCAACGGGAAGAAAAGTTTGCTTTTACTGCTGAAGAATTACGTCCTTATTTCCCGCTGCCACAGGTATTAGATGGGTTATTTGGACTGGTAAAACGTATCTTTGGCATTACCATTACCCCCGCCGATGGACAAGCCCCTGTTTGGCATGAAGATGTTAGGTATTTCCAAGTGGAAGATGATCAGGGTAGCCCTATTGCCAACTTCTATTTAGACCCCTATAGTCGCCCAGCCGAAAAACGAGGGGGGGCTTGGATGGATGAGTGTATTACACGGGCGAAAGTGATTGAAAATGGCGCGGAAACGCTGCGGTTACCAGTGGCTTATTTACAGTGTAATCAAACCCCTCCTGTCGAGGATACACCCAGTTTAATGACTTTTGGTGAAGTGGAAACCTTATTCCATGAATTTGGTCACGGTTTACAACATATGTTAACCACGGTGAATTATCCGGGTGCGGCTGGTATTAATAATGTGGAATGGGATGCGGTGGAATTGCCCAGTCAATTTATGGAAAATTGGTGTTATGACCGGGCAACCTTATTTGGCATGGCAAAACACTATGAGACAGGGGAAGCTTTACCGGAACATTATTATCAAAAGTTAAAAGATGCCCGTACTTACATGAGCGGTACGGTTATGTTACGGCAGCTTCATTTTAGCTTAATTGACATTGAATTACATCATCGTTATCAGCCTGGTAGTGAGGAAACGGTGAGTGATGTGTGCAATAAAATTGCTGAAAAAACTACTGTTTTAAAACCGTTACCAGAAGATTCTTTTCTCTGTGCCTTTGGACATATTTTTGCCGGCGGTTATGCAGCGGGATATTACAGTTATAAATGGGCAGAAGTCTTGAGTGCTGATGCGTTTGCTGCTTTTGAAGAAGTCGGTTTAGAGGATGAACAATCTGTGGCAGAAATCGGTAAGCGCTTCCGAGATACAGTGTTATCTTTGGGGGGAAGTCTGCATCCGATGGAGGTGTTTAAAGCCTTCCGAGGCCGTGAACCAGATACAAAGCCTTTGTTAATTCATTCGGGTTTAGTTGCAGCTTAAGAAAGTGAGGTGAATTAATCACAAAGACACAAAGGTCACAACAAATTTGGAGGCTGCGTCAAATTGCGGGAATTTAATTGAGTTAAACCAAGCTACTTTTTGACGCACCTTATCCATGAGATTGAATATAAAAAATATGGAAAATAATCTTAAAAACAACGATATTTATAAGCAAGAAGAATCTATAAGAAATTTTGTTAGGCATTGAGGCCCGACACCCTAATTCCTAATCCCTAATTACTTATGGGTAGCGCTATAAATTAGGAGTAAAGAACAAGTCATTCAGCATCACTTTACGACTTACTCTTTACTCCTAGAAAGACTCAAAATCCAGTGAAGGATTAAAAGTTCATTTCAGCAGCTTGAACTTTTTCGACCTGCTTTTTCTTCAGGACTAACATGATTTGAGCTAACATCACAAGCGCAATAAATGCGATTAATCCCTGAATTCGAGTTGCACTTTGTAGTACAATCTCAGTATCAGCTTGACCAAATCCACCCACATTCGGATCCTTGGTTAAGGGTGCGCTGGCTTCAACGGTTTGACCTTCTGAAACAATTAACTCAGGGCCAAATGGAACGGTATCAACAACTGTTTTTCCATCCGCTGTTTCAATGCTGACCTGGTATCCTACATATTCCTCTTCAGTAATTTGGGAAATGGTTCCAGCAGCGGAGGCTTTATAAACGGCATTATTGCTAGCATTTCCTGCCGGATAAACCTGACCTCTACCCCGGTTACCGCCGACGTGAACCGCGAATTTACCGTAGTTCACATTAGGATTTGTTTCAGGATCAGGCGATAAGATGGGGAAGACAATTTCTTGATATTGATCGCCTGGTAACGGCCCAACGATGAACACGTTATCTTGATCTTCTCGATAAGGCTGGAAGTAAAGGCTACCCACTTCCTCTTTTAAGTCTTCCGGAATTCGATCTTCCGGTGCAATGGTGAAGCCTTCCGGCAACATCAATACAGCGCCAACGTTTAAGCCGCCTTTGCTACCATCCCCTAAGACTTGTTGAACATTGGTATCATAGGGAATTTTAACCACTGCTTTGAAGACGGTATCGGGTAAAACAGAGGTCGGTACTTCAACTTTAGTGGGTTTAGAAGCTAAGTGGCAGTTGGCACAAACAATCCGTCCCGTTGGCTCTCGAGGAGTTTCTGGAGCGGTTTGTTGTGCCCAAAAAGGATAGGCTGCGGCGGACTGGGGCAGAGCAATATCAGTGGTGAAAAAGAAGGTTACGGTTGCAACCGCTACCAATAGTAAGTTCCAGGCTACCTGCCCAGGACGACGCAACATGAAGAGTCGTTCTAGTCTTGACATCAGTGTTCTAGCTTTCAAAATCAATCAACAGTTAATTTGAGTAGAGATAAATCCCCCAAATCTGAATCAAACATTAAGTCCACCAAGGATCTTCGTTGGTGCGGAAATCAGTTTCTGTCCAGGGAGTAAAGCTGACTTTATCATTGGCGACTTCAGTATGAGCCAGGGCTAATGATAAGGGAGCAGGGCCACGAATCACTTTACCTTGAGCGTTATACTGAGAACCATGACAGGGACACATAAATTTATTTTCGCTGCTGTTCCAGGGTACGACACAACCCAGGTGAGTACAAACAGCATTCAGTCCATAGTCGGCTAAAGTCCCATCATTGTCTACAATTAAGTAGGTTGGATCACCTTTGAGTCCTTGGGCAAGGACGCGATCGCCCGAATTGTGTTCTTCTAGGAATTGACTGACAATGATGTCATTTCCTAAGGCATCCTTCGCGGTTACCCCACTACCAGCCCCGCCACTGGAGGGTGGAATAAAGTATTTCACAACGGGATAAAGTGCGCCCACCGCTACACCGGTGACGCTCCCAAATGTCAAAAGATTCATAAATTGGCGACGACCCATACTGGGAACGTCTGGAGTCTCAGAAAGTTGAGCCATAATTAACGCAGTCTGTCTGTGTTATGTTACTTTTCTTAGCAAAGGGGGGTGAAACTATAGCGGCAGCTCGCTGGAAGCATTGTACTTAGTTGGCTGCACCAGGGCGAATATTCACAACAGTTTAGTGACTGTTGACCTCGCAACTGGTCTGAAGAGTATTATTACATTTTTTTAACTGATCTCATATTGTTAATTTATGTAAACTTTTGGAATTGACAGAGGAGTCGTTGATGACAGGTCAAGAGTTACAACAGCTACTCCAGCAAAAATGGGGCGTATCCTATGACGTTCAGCTTCGGCGGGTACGGGGTCAGATTTTCTTACAAATTATGTGGAAATATTTAGAACAAGCCTCTTTTCCAATGACTGAAGCTGATTATCTCGCTCATTTAAATGCAATTGTAGAATACCTTAACAGCTGGGGAAGTGTGGAAAAGGTCAAGCAGGTGATTAAAACTACTCGTGAAAAGCCCCGTGTTGGTAAAGCGGTCAGTATTCCATTAGAATTGGGTGAACGGGCTTCTGAGTGGCTATTGTAATATTTGTCATTCGTTATTCGTTGTTAGTCATTTGTTGTTAGGTCGGGTCACTAACATCAATCATGGCTAAGCCTGCAGCCTCTGCAACATAAGCAAAGTTTCCCGACACAGGCACATCAGAGGCTGTTCCAGCAGTATCATAATTACCCACAAAGCTAGGACTGGTGGGGGGTGTTACTTGTAATTAATTGCCATAATTCAGTCACTAGGGTTCAATATCTAAAGTGAACACATCAACAATAAAATTCAGGGAAAATGCCTGAAAGGATTGCATAAGGGCTAAAATGACTGGGTTTTGAAGGGGATTATGTTGGCTTTAAATTGAGTCAATACAATCTAGAACAATAGAATTTTGAGAATTTTTATGATTCTCTATTATTTTTTTTATGCAATTTTTAAATCAGATGTCATCTCATTTTTTTCCATTCGAGACAATAGCGAAATTATAGACGTTTTGCTAAATCTTCAAAATTCAAGAATCTATACTTTATTTTTGCTATAACATCAATTTTTTTTATTAAACTCTAATTAAATGTTTTAAATCCTTTTAAAAAGTATCGTTTATATTAAATAGGGAAAGTCTAAAGAGAGCAACCCTAGAGAGTTCATCCTTAAACAGGATGTAAGTCTATTAGAGATCTGGGTAGAATAGCCCACAGAACCTTTGAATTGACTTACAATTGTTATATGCTTTTTTCAGATTCAGTGGACTACACTAAAAAACTTGAAACAAAATTAATGGTATTACCAACTTCAATAACAAATGTGGAACCTTAAAAAGTTACGAAAATATTTAATCGATGGCGTATTTGCATTACTGCCGATTCTACTTTTACTATGGGTTTATAGTTTTATCTATCGATTTATCGCAGCAACAGCTCAACCCATTGCATCTCATTTATTTGGAGGAGAAGGATTCACGAAAAATATTACAGTTATATTGTTATTTATGCTGTTATTTGTTTGTTTTGGATTTATCATTAGAACGCCAACAGGTTCATACGTTTATCATGCGTTAGTGACAAAGTTATTTCACTATCTGCCTGGATATTCCTGGGTTAATAGTACGGTTGCCCAATTGACAGAAGTGGATCGCAATACATTTTCTTCTGTCGCTTTAGTTAAGGTTTTTCCCAACGATACCTTAATGACGGCATTTATTACAGATGAAGATGAACAGGGTCGAAAAACCGTTTTTGTGCCCACTGGCCCGAATCCAACCACAGGAAATATTTATCACTTAAACTCAGATCAAGTCTTTCCGATTGATGTTTCTATTGAAGATGCTATTCGGACGATTATTGGTGTAGGAAATGGTTCGAGAAAATTGTTAAAACTCTATCGAGAGCAATATGAAAAACCGCAGTTATTACCCAAAAATCATCCTCGTCCTGACTCCAATATTAGAGAAACTGTTTCTGAAAAATCTAACAATAAAAAGAAACAAAAATCACCTCCTATGTTGCCCAATTCTGAGAGTTACTCTACCAACAAACCCTTGAATTAAGGATTCAATCAAATTGTAAGGTGCGTCAATGACGCACCCTACGACAAAACTTGGGACCTAGTCCGCATTTAATACTTTGCGGAACACAATCTTGTCATCTCCGACTGTGTAGAAGTCGCGGATACGGGCTTCTTCCTCGTAACCACACTTGCAGTAGAAAGCCCGCGATCGCTCATACTTAGGTAATCCTGAGGTCTCGACTAACAATAATCGTTGGCTATTGGTTCGTAATGTATTTTCTACGTATTGTAGTAATGCTGTTCCATAGCCTCGTCCTTGAGATTCAGGTTGTACAGCAATCATATATAAATACCAGGTTCGATCTGCCATCAAAGCTGGCCCGTAGTAAGCCACTCCACGCAGCTGATCTACTTCCTTGTCAGTAACCCACATATCGCCTTCATCAGTGTTGCCACTAAAGTAGTCCGCCAGGACTTGTCTCAAGACTTCCGTTTCATGAGGAGGAAACATCTCTGCTGCTACAACTAGGGTTATGATCGCCTCCAAATCCTCAGGTATCACGGGTTGTATCATATTGACAATGGGCAGACTACTACAGTGAACTTTAAAATTACGCGGGATAAATCCTTAACCGACGGTTAGGTTCTTCCCCAAAGCTATTGGATTTTAAGCGATAATGTTCCACCAGTTCATGTTGCATTTTCCGAACCGTTGCAGAACGGGGTAATAACTCCACCGGTTGCCCTTTGGGGATGACAATTTGTTCCACAGCTAAACGGGCTTCTTCTAAAGCTTCTAACTCATCTGTTGAACCACTATTAGAAAACAGATCTAACTCTGGAACTTCTGGAGTATTGGGATCTTCCATGTGTAACAGTCGTCGCAGCGCCCGGGCAATTTGGGGGGCACTCCCAGATTTAATCACATGAATAGGGACTTGACGGGTTTTCGCCATGTGTCGGACTTTAGACTGGTTGCGGATATGCGATCGCAACGCCAAGACCACATCGGCGCTATCAATATCTTTGGTGACCACAACGGGTAAATTTAAACTGCGAATCACTTGTTCAATTTGATGACGGGCGATGGCATAAGGATAAATATGCAGGGGTAAATCTTCCCCATTAGGGCCAAGCCCCGTGAAAACCGCTCCATTCTCCGGTACAGTAGAAAAACGGGGATTGAATGAAGCATCTAACAACTGTTCAAAAGATCGAGTTGGAGTTGTTAAGGCTTCCGTTGGTACAGGGGTCATTTTGCCTGAACCCCGTAACCCTTTCACCCCTGGAACCGTGAGGGCAACTCCTTGACGTTTGCTAGTTCCTCGTTCCGGCGTGGAAATATGACTGGGTAAGGCTGGAGTTGACTGTTCTTCTGTAATGTGAACTTGTCCAGACTTATCCATGGTTCGCACTTGCAGAACAGGCTGAATACCCCGTAACAAACTATCAATGGTTGCCGCAACTGACTCATGGACTACCCAGCGATCACGTTCTAGCATTTCAATGGCAATTTCAAACGTTGGCGGGGCTTTGCGTTCCAATACGGTTTTCTGAGAACCTCGACGGCGGGCTTCATCATCTCCCAGGGTCACCGCTTGAATACCCCCAATTAAATCGGCTAACGTGGGATTTTTCATCAAGTTTTCGATGCGGTTGCCGTGGGCTGTTCCAATCAGTTGCACCCCTCGTTCGGCAATGGTTCGTGCCGCTAAAGCCTCTAATTCCGTACCAATTTCATCAATGACGATCACTTCCGGCATGTGGTTTTCTACCGCTTCAATCATCACCTGATGTTGTAACTCCGGACGGGCAACTTGCATTCGTCGGGCGCGACCAATGGCAGGATGGGGAATATCTCCATCTCCGGCAATTTCGTTAGAGGTATCAATAATTACTACTCGCTTCTCGAGTTCATCTGCTAACACCCGGGCAATTTCCCGTAAAGCAGTGGTTTTCCCCACACCCGGACGACCTAACATCAAAATCGATTGACCTGTTTCCACTAAATCTCGAATCATGCCAATCTTACCAAATACCGCCCGACCCACGCGGCAAGTTAACCCAATCACTTTTCCAGTGCGGTTGCGAATCCCACTAATTCGATGTAGGGTTTGTTCAATTCCAGCTCGATTATCCCCGCTAAATTCACCAATTTGAGAAATGCAATCGTTTAAGTCATTCCAGGACACGGGGGTTTCGGACAGGTATTGTGCCCCCGAAGGGAACCGCGCTTCCGGACGGCGGCCTAAATCCATGACAATTTCAATCAGGCTGTCTCGTTGCGGGTGTAATTCAATGTTTCGCCGAATATTTTCGGGAATTACGTCTAATAACTTTCTCAGGTCGTCTGTGATCTGCATATTCACAACAGTCGTGTGTTCAAAATTGGGGATAAATGGTGGGTTGTCGCTGCCTGAGGATCAGGCTAAACAACAACCCAGTATCTTAGGAAAAGCCTTTGAGTTGGGATACCAAAGAATGGGCTAAACTCACCGCTTTCCACAAAAGATCCGGTTGGGTATGATGTGTACCGACAACTTGTACCCCCTCTGGGGGCTGAATGGTTGTTGATACAGGGATTGGCATAGATTCAAGTTTTTCTAAAATTGGGGATAATAAAGTGCGAGCATAACTCCCATAAGCCACCCCCCCAACCCTAGAGGATTGAGAGACAGATTCATCCCTTGCAGCAGACTGCTGGGGTAATAATCCCAACGTTCTCAGTTTTGCTACAGTGGATTGATTGGTTCCTCCTGCCAGTTGGACAAATCCAGGTAAGTTAGCAGCAATCACTTTTTGTGCCAGTTTAATGCTGGCTTGAGTGGTTCCCGCGCCGATATCCCCACTCATGGGGCGGCCATCGGTTTGCCAGATCAGATCGCAAGGCAAAGGGGAGAGGATCTCATAGAGAGTTAAGAGGTAGTCAATTAAGTCGGGATGGTGAGGACAGCTAATCGAAATCAGTTTGAGTCGATTCACCCAGGGTTGCACATTTTGCCAAAGTCGTTTAAAATCATCTTCTCTGCCCACTTGAGTATGAATTTCCAGGGCATCAACGCCGTTGGATAACAACAGGGGAGCCACCATTGCTGGGGTCGAAACGTAAGAACGGGCGCCGATCAGATGGCTGGGACAAACTGGCAGACACCGACCGCAACCATAGCATAGGGCATCAATCACTCCGGAAGCGACTTCGGAAAAGGCAATTGCCTCAGCAGGGCAGATGGCTTCACAGGGTCGCCAACAGTCTGTAGGACAGGCAGTGCTGTCAAACTCTGCCTTCCGGAAATGAGGGTCTTCCCCGTCGTTGAGGCTGACCATCAATAAAGGCTGACCCGTGTAGTGAAATCCTTTTTCGATAGCGGTTGTTCCCCACTGTTGAGCGACAGCAAGACCTGTTTGAGCCGCTGCAATCACGGCAGGGTCAGCCGCCACATCAATACAATCTGCACCTGCGAGGGTGTAGGCTAGGGTTAGGTTCCGAACCGCAGGAAGGTGTTGGTAACTGGCTCCGCAAATTAGTTTAAACCAGTTGCCCAATCGGAGTGAATTGAGGGGACTATACTGTGTTCTCACACCTATTATGTTGACACAATCTTGACCGAATTCGTCAACCTGAAAGAAGATATTTTGTGGTGTTCTTAGGGAGTAGGGTGTGGGGTGTAGACAGAAGTAGTTATTTGTTACTGGCTGGTTATTCGTTATCATCTGAGAGCGTTAATTTAAAAGCGCGATCACTGATTTATCCCGTCATGGCGTTTAACAACCATCCCAGGACAACACCCAACCCACCAAACCGAACGGCTTGCCAGAAGGGTTCTTTCAAGCTACTCCAGGTAAACAGATGGCTTTCAAGATTGAGTTCGATGGTTTCTAACTCCGCTTCGAGTTGTTTTAACTCTTCCTGCATCTGCTGAGTCCGATTTCGCCGATATTCTGGTAATATCTCTTCAACACGGTGCTTGAGTTCAGCCTGACGACGTTGTTCTTGCTGAACCTGATTGTAGCGTTGTTTGAGGCTAGAGAGCGATCGCTCAACGGCTAAAATTGCTGCTTCTATGTCTGGATAATTGCTAGGAGTCTCCACAGATGCCAAGATTAAGATTTATTATATTTTTGATCAGAACCACTTATGATACACTAAATACTTAGCCTTAACTGTACTATTGAACTTCAAGGTTAACGTTATGTCCCATCCTCCCTTGACTTCTAATCCGCTCAACAGCCCTACGTCTGAGAGTTTGGGGAACTTGAGCACTTTGGAATTGGCGCAAATCTTGTTAGAACGACTGGCAATTAACGAGCGAGATTGGCATCGCCTTAAGTCTAATCGTCAAGCCCGTGCTGCTGAGCAAATTGCCTCGGCTTTGGTCTTTTTGCTCAAAGATCAGCCGCAGGAGGTTATTCCCCGATTAAATCAAGGAATTGGATGGTTAGATCGATCCATTTCTGCACCACCTTGTCCGTCTCATGGAAACCATGGGACACACGATCACTCTCATTAAGCTTCAACTGTAATTCTCTTAAAACTCGCTCAAGGGCTAGAGAATATATGAGGATGGGTCTGCCTATCGAAATCAATCCTAGCCCTCCTTTGTGTTGAACTCAAACCATCAGTAGCTCGATGGGTGAAAGTCCCCCATTAGGGGATGATTTCCTTACACAGGGTTAACTCTGTTCCCTGACTATTCCATTCCACCCAATCAAAGACTTGATAGAGAATGTATAAACCTCGGCCGCATTCATCTCCCTCGAAGGGAACATCAGAATCATCGAACATTTTGTGATCTAAAGCTTCTAGCGGATGACACCGACAAGGGGGAGTAAACCCAGAACCTTGATCGCAAATGACCCACCAGAACTGGTTTTCAACCACTGAAAAACGTACAACAATAGTCTTACTAGGGTCTAATTGATTACCATGCTTTGCCGCATTTACTAATGCTTCCTGAAGTCCTAATCTTAGCTCTGTGTGCCACTGGTCAGGAATCTCTGCCAGTAGCAAATCCAAAATTGGACAAAGGTATAGCGTAGACGCAAAGCTGATGGTGACCCAGTTGCGTGTCACTGGACGCGATATTACTGCAACCACTCAGAAAACTCCCTGGTGTTCAGGTGTATAAACTTCACACCCTGCATCTCAATAACTCCTCCCCTGCGATTGAATAGAATACCGTTTTACAGAACTGTAGAAAAACGATTTCCACTTTAACCTCTCGTAAAATTGGAGAACCTGCTGTCTATTCGTCAGTAGGTGAGTCGGCTCTGCCTACTTCATAAACTGGGTATCGGGAGTTACTTTCCCGCTTAACATCTTTAGGCTTCCATTCCAGATAGTTGAACTTCCCTCGCTTCAGCGTTGTTGCCCTGGGGCTGTTGACTGTCAACAATTTGGATGTTTGATCCGCTTCCACAGGATAGGAATTTGACGATTTTGATTGAACGGCAGGGAATACTACCCCGGTCAGGTCATTTAATGTTGATAGTTTTCTCAACAACCTTTAAGTTGAGGCTACCTTGTCTTAGGAATGCTCATCGGGATGTTAAACCGATTTTGATTGAACTAGTGTTTTTATTGACAATAGGCATTTTGGCATTGACTCATTCCCCTTGAGAGGTATGCTATTTTGCTTGCCCTATCTTTAGATTACCAAAACCGTCCTCAAAAAACACTACTTAACATTAAAATTGTTGGTGTATTTTTTGATTTACAAAATACTACAAAAAGCAAAAAGTCTTTTCTGGTCAGGGATTGAGTCAGGATCAGACTCTCAAAAACTCTCTAAAATTTACTGGCTCATTTCCAGACAAACTGTCAAAATTTTGATACAATACATTACAAAAGTTAATAAATATTTATAATTATGTCAGTTACGCTATCGGCTCACTCCGCTACAATTCCTGGAACCTATTGGACTTGGCAGAATCATTTAATTTACTATGTCCGTGCGGGTGTCTCCCATTCTCAACGTCCTCCCCTGCTACTGGTTCATGGGTTTGGTGCCTCAACCGATCACTGGCGAAAAAATATTCAGGAACTCTCTCAAACCTTTGAAGTATGGGCAATTGACTTACTTGGATTTGGGCGGTCAGCCAAGCCAGAGTTACAATACAGTGGTCGACTTTGGCAAGAACAACTCCATGAGTTTATTGCCCAAGTCATCGGTCAACCCACCGTTGTAGCGGGAAACTCTCTGGGAGGCTATGCCGCCTTATCGACTGCCGCCTATTACCCAGACTTCGTAGCAGGTTTAATTTTACTCAATAGTGCTGGCCCATTTTCCACCACTCAACTCACACCCGAACCCTCTCGACTACAACGTACCCTTGGCAAAACCACAAAATGGTTATTTCAGCAAGACTGGGTCAGTTTTCTGATCTTCCAATGGACTCGCAGACGTTCTGTGATTCGCAATACCTTAAAAAAAGTTTACCTGGATCATAGCGCCATTACAGACCAACTGGTGGAAGAGATTTATCGTCCTTCCTGTACACCTGGTGCAGCTAAAGTATTCGCCTCCATTTTTAGAACCCCCTCAGGGGACAAAGTCGATGTATTACTGAATCAACTACAATGTCCCCTGTTAATGTTGTGGGGAGAAGCTGATCCTTGGATCAACTGTCATCAACGCAGCGCTCAGTTTCGTCAATATTATCCCCAATTAACGGAACATTTTCTACAAGCCGGTCACTGTCCCCATGATGAAGTCCCCCAACAAGTTAATACTTTAATTCAAGAGTGGGTGTTGGGTATGGGTCATTAGTTGTTTGTCTTTGGCAGGGGAAGGTAGGAGTCAGAAAAGTCTTCTTTTCTTATCCCTGTTGCATGTTGCCTTGTCATTCAAGCGTAATATCGAGGGTGAATTCTCGGGTTCAGTTTGTCAGAGACAGGCTGACCTTGCTGTAGATGCTGTTCTACAATTCGAGGAACATCTTCTGGTTGTACCCGATAATACCAAGTTTCATCCGGTAAAATTCGCACGGTAGGCCCAATATTACATTGTCCCTGACAACCACTACATTCAACCGTTACACCCGGAACAGAATGTTGCTCAAATGCCTTTAAAACCGCCTCAGAACCATGACGTTGACAGGATTGATGTTGACAAACTAAAACCTGTCGATTTGTGCTTGAGGGACTACAGACTGACTCAACCCCATCTTGCAACATATTTTTGATCAATTGTTATGTCTCTGCCTAACTATTATAAAAACTTTGATTAGAATCGCAAAAATTTAGGGTTGTTCTGTACTTTAAAACATTCATTCGTTTGTGATTGATATCACAATAGACTCTCTTAATTTGTGTTATGTCTGATACTTTTTACGCCTCAATATCGCTCATTTCTGAAGCTGCATCTGTCTCAGAGTATTACTGTTAAAGCGTTTAAATTAAATCGTAAGAGGGTGTAGAGACATTCCAGGGAACATCTCTACGGAATAATAGGAATCAGTCAACCTTTTACACAAATCACTTGCTTAAGGGTTGCCACAATTTCAACTAAATCCTGTTGTTGATGCATGACTTCATCAATGGGTTTATAAGCACCAGGAATTTCATCGATAACTCCTGAATCTTTCCGACATTCAACCCCTTGAGTTTGTTGAATCAAATCATCTACATTAAAGCGTTTTTTTGCCTGATTCCGAGACATTAACCGTCCTGCACCATGAGAACAGCTACAATAACTTTCAGGATTGCCTTTTCCTTTGACAATAAAGGATTTTGCCCCCATTGATCCCGGAATAATTCCATAGTCTGATTCTTGCGCCCGGACTGCGCCTTTACGGGTCACATAAACTGCCTCACCAAAATGCAGTTCTTTTTCTGCATAATTATGATGACAATTCACTTTTAATAAGGGTTTTGTGGGTTTACCTCCCACAATAGCTTGTTCAACAATGCGCTTAAATCTTGCCATCATCACATCCCGATTATACCGGGCATAATCTTGTGCCCATTGTAAATCATGCCAATAAGCTGCAAACTCCGGTGTTCCGGCAACAAAATAAGCTAAATCTGGATCGGGAAGTTTAGTTTCAGTTAATCTAGCCAGTTCTTTTGCGGTGTTAATATGGCATTGCGCTAAGATATTACCGATGTTGCGAGAACCGGAATGTAACATTAACCAAACATTATTTTCTGTATCTAAACACAGCTCAATAAAGTGATTTCCACCCCCTAACGATCCCATTTGTTTGATGGCTTTGACCTCCCGATCTTGCACTTTAGAATGCAAATCTTTAAACTGTTGCCAACCTTGCCAATTTAAGACGGATTTATCCGCTTCTTTATTTTCTGAAAACCCTACCGGAATAGCGGCCTCAATTTCTTGTCGGATTTTCTTCAGTTTTCCCTCTAGCTGATCGGCAACAAAAGGCATTTTTAAGGCACTCATACCACAACCAATATCCACACCAACTGCTGCGGGAATAATTGTTTCTTGGGTGGCTAAAACAGAACCCACTAATGCACCTTTACCTAAATGAACATCCGGCATTAAGGCGACGTGTTTAAAAACAAAAGGTAACCCAGCAACATTTTTTGCCATTTGGGTTTCTTGGGCCGCTAAGTCATGATTAGCCCAGGATAAAATAGGTTTGGGTGTGGAGAAGTTTAAGGCTTTGTATGGCATTTTTAATTCACTGATTCCACTGTATTACTATTATTGTATTATTTTTGTAGTACAATGTCAATCCAGCCTGTGTCATTATCCAGATTTTTCCTAAAATCCAGTTTAATCTGCCAAAATGCCTTTAAAATATTAATATAGGGCGTTATCGGTTAATTCTATGAGTTTCCATCTTTCATCCCACGGATTGCGAGTCTGCTTATCTTTACCCACTCCGTTGGTGATTCTGTTGCTTGTAGGGATAGGGATAGGAATTTTCTATCTACTGTCAAAGTTGAAATAAGTTGGCTGTCACTACAATGTCATAAACTCAATTTGGGGCAATAAAGGGTCTTTCACCAAAGCAATTCCCCCAAAACCCCAACGCTGTAAAATTCCTTTCATTTGGGAACCTGTTACGGATTCAACCGCAAACTTATCAGCTAAATCACCGGCGTGTTTGTTAAGATAGCTCAAAGCTTCAAATTGTTCAGAAAAGAGAAGTAGATAGGCTTGAGAGTTGTCTGAATGGGGATGGGCGGTGAGGTAATGACCATCTGCTTTAGCGCGGATTAAATAGTAAACTTGAGCAAACATGAGTTATAGCGCTGCGCGAAGCAACAGGCAACAGGTACGTCATTTTTAAGCAAAATAAAGAGTTGTGTTCATCTGAGTCAGATCACGCTGAAAATCACACTTTATGGGTGTAGAGGAGACTTAAAGCTGACGTAACGACCTGTGACCCCCCTCCCCAGATTGCAATCTCTATTTGTTGTAGCCACGATTTCTCTGAAAAAGACTCAGTTAAATCACTCAAAAATGACTAGATGTTGAACAGCTTATTAGGTTCAATAGGTTGATGTGACTACCTCAAGCTGTTCACATCTCTAAATCAATAGGCATCCCGGCTGAACTTCTATACAGAAGTTTGACGAGAGGCTAATTTTTCAAAGTAAACCTGGGTTTGATGAAGGAGTTGCTCCCGACTATCTTTCGCTTGAGATAATGTGGGAACTAAATTGCGAGCTTGCAACGTCATGTGAAGCTGAAGGTCAGCCACATACTCGCTGACATCATGACGTAGAGAACAGCTTGGGTACTGTGTTGCATTAAGATTCAAAGAACTCTCCTCCTATTAGCTCAATATGAATTAATAATCTGCTCCCAGAAGGTATCATACTCCTTCAACTGGGTGATCGATCTCGTAATGAACTTTAACGATTGCAGGGGAGTGACTTTACAATCCGTTACAGAGATAAGCGATCATACAGATCCCGTGAAGTCCGATTCTAAGGATAATGTTTTCGGTAACAAGCGACAAGAGAGTATCTTTACCCTAGCCCATAGCGCGATCACAGAAAAACACTCAAAAAATAGCAAAAATTAAGGGTCGTTTATGATATGAAAAGTAACAGATCTGGGTAAGCTAAAACCCAATAATCCTAGCCCTCAGTGCCTCCATTAAAATCCTAAAGGGAAGGTGTGAACTGGGGGAAACATGAGTCAGTATTTGGCCAGCCTTCCCGAATGGGTTGACAACTCACTCGCTGAAAACAGATGACTCATCACTGAACTCATATTTTTCTCAAACTTAAGTTTGAATTTTCTGACTCAAACTAACATAGACCACTCATTCTGTGTTAATTTACCCCTCGGAATCTCTGTTCTTCTGAACTACGGTATGCTCGTTTACTTGTCCATTCTTAAATAAAAATACTAATGGCTAATCTTATTGGAACTTCTAATCCAGACTTTCTAGAAGGTACAACTGACGCAGATTTAATTGAGGGACTCTCCGCAAATGATACCCTTTTGGGTTTTCAAGGGAATGATTCCTTGTATGGAAATGAAGATAATGATTCTCTCCATGGTGGACAAGGTTCGGATGCCCTTTATGGGGGCAAAGGTCAAGATTCCCTCTTCGGTGAATTGGGTAATGACACACTTCAAGGGAATTTAGGAGATGACTTTGTCCTGGGAAATGATGGAGAGGATCTGATTGAAGATACAGCCGGAAATGATGCCCTGTATGGCGGTCAAGGGGCAGATACCGTATTCAATGAAGAAGGAGATGATATTGTTTTTGGCGATCGCGGCAATGATATCCTGTATACCGGTATAGGGGCAAATATCTTAGGCGGCGGTGCGGGTTCTGACCTGTTTGTATTAGGGCGGGGACGCAATGGCAATGATACTGATATTATCACCGACTTTAGACCGGGATTTGACCTTTTAGGTTTAGAAGGGGACTTAGAATTTTCAGACTTAAACTTGGTTCAAACCGGTAACAATACCACGATTTTTGATATAGAAACCGGCGAAGCTTTAGCGATTTTAGAAGCCACCCAAAGCAATACCCTCAGTAGTTTCAGGTTTACAAAATCCATTACCACTATCACTTCTGTGATTGAATTTACCGAAATAGAGTTGGTGGCAACTGAAGGAAGAGATGATATTTTAGAAATTGGCATTCAACGGATTGGTTCACCCCTAAACGAAGGGGATGTTCCGCCAGGAGTTACCTTATTTTTACCGGAAGAACGATTTGAACCCGTAACCGTTAATATTCAATTTAATCCATTTGAAACCTTTAAATTAATCTCCATTCCTTTGAGTAATAACGAAGAATTTACAGGGGATCAAACCTTTAACTTTTTACTCGATGAACCTGTTGGCGGGGCAACGGTAGGCGGAACAGGATCGCTGGCAGTAACAATCTTTGATGATGATACACCCTCAGAACCAGTAGAACCGCCAGAACCTTCCTTGCCTGATCCTGTTCTTCCGGTGGTTGAACCTCCTTCTATTGCATCCGTTGGGGTTTCAGTCTCTCCAGAGACACTGGCAGAAAATAGTAATGACCGTTTCAGTTACACTTTAACTCGCAGTGGCGGTAGTCTCAATACCTCTTTACAGGTTGATTTTACCTTGGGAGGAAATGCGGTTCTCAACACCGATTATCAACTGCAAGGGATTAATTTCGTAGATGGAGTAGGTAGTGTTACCTTTAACAGTGGTTCATCAACCGCCACGGTAAGGGTGAGTCCCATCAACGATGATTTATTTGAACAGGATAAAACCGTTGAACTGATTGTGAATGAATCTGGTTTTCTCTATAGCGCCGATCTCAATAATCAATCGGCTACAGCCACCATTACCGATGATGATCCCCCCCCCGATCCCCCCGTTTATGATTTTACCCTCAGTAACTTTATTGCCCTAGAAGGGAATCCCAACCCAGACACCCCAGACACTCCTCAAACCACAGCCGTTGAGGTGACTGTTGAACGATCATTTGTCACCAATGTGGAATCTCAAGTTGATGTCCTCCTCACCCCTGGTACAGCCACTGTGGACGAAGATTACATCCCTACGCCAGAACCGGTAACCTTAAAGTTTGCACCGGGTGAAACCACTCAATCAACTGTGGTTCAACTGATTGCGGATGAACAGGAAGAACCCGCTGAAACCGTTAATCTCTCATTGGATAACTTTAAAGTATTTGTCGATGGCAGTGAAATCGAAGCGGGACAATCTGGGGTCAATAACCCCACCACCCTGGTAACCATTAGTGATGATGATGGTCCTCTAACTTACAATTTTAGTGAAAGCCTATTTACTACCCCGGAAGGCAACGAAGAAAATATTACAGAAGCAGTTACGGTAAACCGTTCGGGAAGAGTGGCTGACCCCTCTGCTGTAACGGTTCAACTGACTGGGGTCAACGCCACCGTTGATGAAGACTTTGCACCCGCTGCAGTTACGATTGATTTTGCCGCCAATGAAATTTCTAAAACTGTTCCTATTACCCTATTTGGCAATACCCAAATTGATCCTAACCGTACCATTCAACTGAGTTTAGAACCCCCTGAAGGTCAACAAGTGGGGACGATACACCCCACCGCTGAACTGATTATTGCGGATGATGATGATATTCCTACATACGACTTTAGTACGGCTACCTACACCGTCAGCGAAGATGTGGGGACAACTAATGATGTGACGGTCATTCGTTCTGGGAACACTTCTGAAGCGTCTAGTGTTGATGTCAATTTAGCTGCTAGCCCTGAGAGTGGGGCTGAACCCGGAGAAGATTTTAGTCCAACCACCGTGACTGTTAACTTTGCCTCGGGTGAAAATAGTCAGGTGATTTCCCTCGATGTTGTAGATGATGAGGAAGCAGAAGGGTCAGAAACCGTAGCCTTATCCTTTGCTAACTTTAATCCGGATGGACAAGGCGGGGCGACAAACCCCACAGCCACCTTGTTCATCGAAGATAATGATTCTCCCCCAATTTATAACTTTGTCCAAGGCAATTACAGTATTGATGAAGGGGATGCAACCAGTACCACGAATGTGGTTGAAGTTCGCCGTCAAGGGGATATTACGGTAACCTCACGGGTGAACGTGGTTCCTACTGGAGTCGCTACTGATACCACCTCAGCCGCAACAGCCGGTCAAGATTTCAATAATACAACCCTTACCCTAACATTTAGTCCCAATCAAACCTCACAAACGGTTCCCTTAGAAATTTTTGGGGATCTATTAGTGGAGGCTGATGAAAGTATAAAGCTAGATTTTGCTGAATTTCGGATTGTGGATGAAAACGGTAATGAAGAAACTGGAGGTGAAGCCGGGACACTGCAACCCAGTACCATCTTCACGTTAATTAATGATGATGTGGCAATGCTTTCGATTACCGCTGAAACCTCTGAAGCCACTGAAATCAGTCCAATCAACACAGAAGCCACAGATGGTCTGTATCGCATTAGTCGCACACCCGATACCTTTGGGGATTTAGTCGTCAGTTTGAGTGTAACAGAAGATCTAATTTCCTCGGAAGATTATCAACTGGTTGTAGGTGAGGAAGTTTTATCGGTTAGTAATCCTCTTACTGTCACCATTCCCAATGGTCAAGCCAGTGTAGATGTTCTACTGAAACCCATTGATGACCCTCAAGCCGAAGCCAATGAGTCTTTAACCCTAACATTAGCAGAACAGAATGACCCCAACGCACAATCTTACGAGATTAATCCCGAAGCAACAGCAGCTACTGTAACAATTTCAGCCAATGATACAGCCGTTACTCAACTGACAGATAGCGAGGATGACTACACTCTCCTAGAAGGATCATTCCGACAAGCGTTAGAAAATGCCACTAGCCTGGGTGAAAACACCACCAACACAGTCACCTTTGAAGACACAGCGGCATCAGGAACCTTAACGTTAGTTGCAGCGTTACCCGCCATTACTCAGGATGTCAATATTGATGGCCCTGGTGCCAATCAATTAAGCCTGAGTGCAAACAATCAGTTCCGCTTGTTTACCATTGACGGGGGCGATATCACCATTGAAGGACTAACCTTAACCGATGGACTCGCACCCGAAACCAATCTGGATGCTGGTTCAGGTACTCCCACATCCGGTAGCCGAGGCGGTGGGATTAATATTAGTGCCAGTTCCAGTACAGTCAACTTAATCGATAGCGTGATTCAAAATAGCACGGCTAATAACGGGGGAGCGATCGCCAACTCCGGTACACTCAATATTACTGGTAGTACCATCACGGGTAACGAAGCCGTCAATGGGGGTGGTATCGTGGTGATTGATGGTCAGGTGAATGTGACCAACAGTACCATTGCAGGGAACAGCGCTGAAAATGGGGGCGGTTTGTTTAACTCCATTGCCAGTTTAACCCTCACCAATACTACAGTCACCAACAATACAGCCACTAATGACGATAGTAGTGGTCGTGGCGGTGGGATTCGCAATATTGGGGGTGCTACTAATCTACAAAATACTTTAGTGGCTGGAAATACCGCAGATAATGACCCGGATATTTCTACACCGACAGAGTTTCCTGCTAATAGTGGCGGTAATAATCTGATTGGCGATGCTAGCGGTGCCAATGGTTTCACCAACGAAGAAGAGGGTGATATTGTTGGTGTAGCAGCCGATGCCTTGTTAATTGGCTCATTAGCCGATAATGGCGGAACAACCCCCACCATCGCCCTATTAGAGAGTAGTCCAGCCATTAATGCTGGCAATAGCAGCTTCTCCAATCCTTTTATCGATCCTGGAGATTTGGATCAACGGGGATTAACTCGGATTGTTGATGTGATTGATATCGGTTCGTTTGAGTTTCAGTAAGGATTTGAGTTTCAGTAAGGAAGAGAGGGTTACTCCAGCTTAAAATCCTATTAATCATATCATGTCCGGTTGAGTACTCAATACACCTGCTGGAAGTCAGAACTGTAGGGGCGGGGTAACCTCGCCCTTATAGAAGTGGGATATGTGGTCAATCATTAAAAAAAGCGGGTTCTCCGGCACTGATGGTGATCATAAAATCTGATATTGTGTAGGGTGGGTTAGGGGCAGCAGGACTTTTGATCAGAAACGGATGGATTTTGAGCAGCACCGTCACCCACATCCCTGAAAATTTGTAGGTCTTTATACATTTTACACCTAGATATCGAGAGAGCCAAAAAGCTTTGAGGTGAGTATTTTAAATGACCGAACTGGAGATTAGAGTCGCTACCAAAGTCGATTTACCCAACTTAAACCGCCTTTATGCAGAGATGGACGGTTTACCCCTTTTGTCTGAAGCAGAGATGGAATCTCTCTTTCAACAAATTAGCCAATACCCTAACTACAGCATTTATATCGCCTGGTGGCAAGACCAACCTGTGGGAACCTTTAGCCTGTTGTACGTCCCCACGATGATGCATCGAGGATATCATCAATTTGCCGTTCTCGACGCCGTAACGGTTTCCCCAGCTTACCGTAATCAGGGAATTGGTAAAGTGATGATGCAAAAAGCCTTGCAATTGAGTCAAGAAGCGGGATGTTACAAGGTGACATTATCTTCTAATCTGAACCGCGATCGCGCCCATCATTTTTATGAATCCCTTGGATTTAAACAACATGGCTGGAGCTACTCGATAACGGTATAGCAAGGGTTTCAGCCTACTACCCCCCCATTGGGTAGTAATTGGATAGTAAGACAGCCACAATCTGACCTCCAAACCCCTCAACAGCCAGAGAGAAGAAGGGGTGTTTTACTACACACGGATAGTAGTTTTCTAAATCCATCCCTGAGAAGGGCTGTTGCCGAATTCCTAGCCTCCTATATATGGGTCTAGCGGGTTAGACTGCTAAACACTCCATCCTCTTTATTGGGGTGTGGATGATTGCGATCAGCCAACTCACTACCCCTTGAACTCAACAAAAACAGCAAGGATTATCGTCTACGTATATAAGAGAGGGGTACTCCCCTCTATATTGAAAGTAACGGAATATTAAGCAACAACTTTCAACGGAACTTTCAACGAAAAAACCTTACAACCATAGTACTTTCAGACTTCGTTGAAAATTGAAAGTTCATTTCTCTAAAATATATTTTTTGAAAAAACGAGTAACACCCGTAACAAGACCTGAAACCTATACAGGACAAGTGTTACTCGTCTGTTACTCCACCCGTAACAAGCGGTAACAGGTAACACTTTTCAGTATGGAAAAGTATAAAAAAACACTTCCCTTAGAAAGTGCGATCGCTTCAATGAGAAGGGGCCTCACACCGGAGACCCCTTTCTGTTATTTGTCGTTTTTGTCTAGCCCTATCCAGTCGTCTTCAACCTGTTCTACATATCGCTTTAGGATGATAGAAACAAGATTGCTCAACGTCCTCTCCTCTGTCTCAGCTATCTGTTCAAGTTTTTCCTTGACATCATGAGGGACATAGGTGGTAACCCGCGCTTGTTGAACTTTTCCTCCCACGTCTTCAGTGTCAGCCTTGTAGGCAAAAATTTTCGTTTCCATGTATTGACATCCTATCACTTTCTGTTACTATATTGACTATGCTATCACAGCATCTCACAGCAAGTGACAGCGACGATAGCACGAAAATACCCGGTGATGAAAGCTTGGACACCGACATCACCGGGCGATATGACTCAGTTAACTGAGGTACTTAGATCATGACACAACATTCCATAGAAGCAAAGACACTCCCAGAGCTAAAGCAATTAGCCCTGGATGAGTTAGGACTGACCCGTGATGAGGTCAAACAGCATGGGGATATGCGATCGCGTTCTACTTGGTTAGAAGCGGTTAAATCAGCCCTCAATGAAGGCAAGACCACTCAGGAACATCAAAACCTCCCCATCCTCGAGACAACAGCATTGCAAGACAACGTGACCAATTCTGAACCGTTGTCTGGCAACGTGACCGATTCAGGAGAGGAGGATTTACCGATAAGCACTTACCTTCATCACCCAGAAGTCCTCAACGAAATTGAGAAGCTTTTTATTGATAGATCTCTTTCAGGGATGTTGATAGACCCTAACGATTTAACATTGCTCAAGCATGAAGATGAGCGCTTTTGTTATTACGAGAACTGGATGAGTCCAGGTGAAATTGTTCACATTAGTCTGGATGATTTCGCTCAGACTCTTCTTGTAGATCGGATGGGTTTAATTTATTACATAAACCTCAGTGATTACAGAATTCACTACAAAACCCTACGTTACTTTTCCCTTTCTGCTTTCTCTAGCAACTGCCCTCATTCAGATATCTTTAAATACGTCTACAAACTGAGTCAAACAGTAGTAAGTGGTGGGTTTGCCACCATTAATGTCTAGCACTGTAAAGACTATTAACAGTAACACAGTGCTATCACCTTTGCTGAATGAACATTTCAGCGTTTTGCTAGACACGTCTATACACCCTTAAAACAGGTCTACACGATGCAATACCTATGCCAACATTTCCCACACGTCGTTGCACAGTCTATACAGCGCTTGGTTTG